>Ga0187842_1000877_pt1 | contig 14417 bp, 9 predicted proteins | sample SpaLakP09_SKY_41_FD_134514 | JGI IMG/M metagenome (GOLD analysis project Ga0187842, IMG submission 134514) | Oligotrophic lake water microbial communities from Sparkling Lake, Wisconsin, USA - SP09_SKY_41 | ecosystem: Environmental > Aquatic > Freshwater > Lake | place: USA: Sparkling Lake... | reverse complement strand
CTGAACGGCGGCTCGCTGCTGGGCACCGGCACCTTGACGGCTGGCACCTATGCGCTGGCCGGCGCCACCGTGGCTGCCGACCTGGGCAGCGGCGCGCTGACCAACACCGGCATCAGCACCCTCAGCGGCCTGGTCGGCGCGAACACGGTGAGCGTCGATGGCAGCCTCTCGGCCACCGCCGCGAACCGCTTTACCGCCTTGCCTGATGTCACGGTGAACGGCGGCGCTTCGCTGGCGCTCGCCGGCAGCGAAACCCTGGGCCGGCTTTCCGGCGCCGGCAACGTGGCCAACGCCGGCACGCTAGCCACCGGCAGCGGCGGCGATGCCGTCTTCTCCGGCGTCCTGTCCGGGGCTGGCGGCCTGGCCAAGCAGGGCAGTTCGGTCTTCACGCTGGCCAATGCCAACAGCTATGCCGGGGGCACCAGCATCACCGCCGGCAGGCTGGTGCTGGGTGCCGACAACGCGCTGGGCAGCGGCGCCGTGTCGGTCACCGGCGGCACGCTGGACCTGGGCACGCGTAGCGACACCGTGAGCACACTCACGGTACAGAACGGCACCCTCGACGGCACGTCCGGTGTCCTGACCGCCACCACCTACGCGCTCGGCAACGGCGCGGCCGTCAACGCCAAGCTGGGCATCGGCACGCTGACCAGCGATGGCGCCGTCGCGCTCAACGGCACGGCGGCGGCAGGCACGGTCACCGTGGCCACCGGCACGCTCACGCTGGGCCCGGCCGGTCGCCTGGCCGACACGGCGGCCGTCGGCATCAGCGGCGGGGCCACGCTCAAGCTCAACGGCAACGACACCGTCGGCAGCCTCACCGCCGCCGGCACTTTGGCCGGGACCACCGCTGGCGACACGCTCACCGCCGCCAGCTACGCACTCAGCAGTGGTGCCGTCATCGAGGCCAATCTCGGCGCCGGGGCGCTGACCAGCAACGGCACGGCGGCCCTGAACGGCACCGCCGCAGCGGCCACCATCAATGTCGCCACGGGCACGCTCACATTGGGCTCGGCCAACCGCCTGGCGGACCCAGCAGCAGTCAGTGTCGCCACCGGCGCCACGCTCAAGCTCAACGGCAACGACACCGTCGGCACGCTGGCCACCGGAGGCAGGCTGGCCGCGACCGGCGCCAACGACACGCTCACCGCCGCCACGTACGCGCTGAGCAATGGCGCGGCCGTCGACGCCAACCTCGGCGCGGGGGTGCTGACGACCAGCGGCGCCGCCGCCCTCAACGGCACGGCGGCGGCAGCAAGCGTCAATGTCACCAGCAGCGGCGCGCTGACCCTGGGCGCGGCCGACCGCCTGGCCGACGTCGCCAGCGTCGACATCGCCAGCGGCGGCACGCTCAAGCTCAATGGCAGCGACACCGTCGGCGCGCTGACGGCCGCCGGCACGCTGACCAAGACGGGCGCGGGCGACAAGCTCACGGCCGCCACCTACACACTCAACAACGGGGCCGTCGTCGACGCCAAGCTGGGCGCCGGCGTCTTCAACGCCAACGGCGCCGTCTCGCTCACGGACGATCTCGCCGCGCTCACCGTGCATGTCGTCACCGGCACGCTGACCGTGGGCAACGGCGGCAATACCGGCAGCCTGGACAACGCCGCCATCGTCGACGGCTCGGGCACCATCGCCTTCAACCGCAGCGACAACGTGACCGTCGGCTCCACGCTCGCGGGCAACCTGGGCCTGACCAAGCTGGCCGCCAACACTCTCACGCTGTCGGGCAGCAACACCTACAGCGGCGCCACCACCATCAACGCCGGTACGCTGCGCGTCGCGGGCGGCTCGGCCCTGCCCGACAGCGGCACCGTGACCCTGGCCGACGTGGCCGGCGCCACGCTCGACGTGGCCGCCAGCGAAACCTTTGCCGTGCTCAACGGCGGGGGCACCACGGGCGGTGCCGTCACGCTGGGCAGTGGCCAGACGCTGACCATCAGCGGCGGCAGCTTCGCCGGCGCCATCTCCGGCGCAGGCGCCCTTGCCAAGACGGGCGCTGGCACGCTGGCGCTCTCGGGCAGCAACAGCTTCACCGGTGGCGCCACGCTGGTCGGCGGCACGCTCAGCGTCTCGGGGGGGAACGCGCTGCCAGACAGCGGCGTGTTGACCCTGTCCAACGTGGCGGGTGTCACGCTGGATGTGCTCGCCAGCGAGACCCTCGGCACGCTCAATGGCGGCGGCGCCACGGGCGGCGGCGTCGCGCTTGCCGGCGCTCAGACGCTGACCGTGGGCAGCGGCGCCTTTGCCGGCGCCATCTCGGGCACGGGCGTCCTCGCCAAGGCAGGCGCCGGAACGCTGGCGCTCTCGGGCGCCAACAGCTACAGCGGCGGCACGGCCGTCACGTCGGGCAAGCTGACACTGGCTGCCAACGACGTGCTGGGCAGCGGTGCCGTGTCCGTCAACGGTGGCGCGCTGGACCTCGGCGCCCAGACCGACACCGTCAGCGCGCTGACCGTGCAGAGCGGCAGCGTCGACGGCACGACGGGTGTGCTGACCGCCGCAACCTACGCGCTCAACACGGGTGCAGTCGTGAACGGCAACCTCGGCGCGGGCGCGCTCACCAGCAACGGCGCAGTGAACCTCGGCGGCACCTCTGCGGCCGCGACAGTCAATGTGGCCACGGGCACGCTCGCGCTGGGCTCGGCCAACCGCCTGGCCGACCCAGCCGCCGTCACCATCGCCAGCGGCGCCGCGCTCAAGCTCAATGGCAACGACACAGTCGGCAGCCTGACCTCAGCCGGCGCGCTGAACGGCACGAACGGGGCCGACACGCTCACCGCCGCGAGCTACGCGCTCAACGACGGTGCCGCGGTCAATGCCAACCTGGGCACCGGCACGCTAGCCAGCAATGGCCTGGTCAACCTCGTCGGCACGGCAGGCGCCATCACCGTCAATGTGGCGACCGGCACACTGACGCTCAAGTCCGAAGAACGCCTGGCCGACGCGGCCGCCGTGGGCGTGGCCAACGGCGCGACGCTCAAGATGGATGGCAAGGAGACCATCGGCACGCTGACCTCGGCGGGCATCGTCAACTTCGCCAGCACCATCACCACCAGCGGCAACCAGACCTACACCGGCACCGTGCTGGCCACCGCTGGCAACGCCGCGCCCGCCCTGATCGCCGCAGACAGCGCCGACATCACCGCCAGCAACACCGGCAACGACTTCGACAGCGGCCCGCTGCAGCTGCGCGCCCGGTCGGTGCAACTCGTCGACGGCAGCGCCGAACTCGCGCTCGGTGCTGTCACGCTGGGCGCCGGCACCTCGACCATCACGGGCGTCGGCACCGTGCAGTTGCGGGACAAGCTGGCATTGAACGGCGGCGTGCTGACCCTGGCTTCGCAGGCCACTGCGACCGCCGGCTCGCCCGTCACCAGCAGCACCGGCGCGCCCGCGTTCCTGCCCGACCCCAAGGACGGTTCCGCGTCTTCGCGCCAGCCCGTGTATGCCAGCAAGGTCATCAACCAGACCGCCACCGGCGACATCGTGGCCACGGCCGAGAGCACCCTGCACCTGCAGTCCAGTGGCGGCGGCTCCATCGAGCTGCGCAATGCCGGCAACCGCTTCGGCAACCTCAGCGCCCTCAGCGGTGGCAGCAATGGCTTCGACCTGGCGGCGGCCATCGCCGGCGACGGCCGCATCAGCCAAGTGGCGATCAAGGGTGACGCGCTTCGGCTGGTCGCGGCGCCCGGCGCGAACGCCAACGGCGACGCGGTTCGCGCCGACGTTGTCAGCCTGTCGGGCAACTCGCTGAGCACGGCGCCGGGCAGCGTGATCCGGGCGCGGCTGCCCTACAGCGTCAACCAGGGGCCGGCCTCGCAGCCGCCCGCCCTGACACTGGACATCGCTGGCGCCGCGACGGCCGAGTTCGGCACGGCGCGCTCGCCGGTCACCGTCGCCGTGGAGCGCCCGAACGCTGCCAACGGCATAGGCGGGCTCTACCTGACGGTGCTGCCAGCGCCGGTGAGCGGCACCCAGCCCGAGGCGCAGGTGTTCCTGGGCTGCACCGGCTGCACCGGCGTGCCCGTGTACCAGTTCGGCGGCAAGAGCTATGCGGTGGAGACCTTCTTCAACGGCACCTTGCTGACCGACGCACCGCCTGCGGCAAGCGCCATCACCAGCAACACGACTCTGCTCGAGAACGCGCGCCGCAGCCTGTTCGAGGCGGCCGTGCGCACCGAGAACGTGGGTCCGCGGCTGCGCGCAGGCGTCATCGCAGAAGTCGGCACAGGCCGCCCGGCGACTGAAGGCAGCGGCGGTGCCAAACGGCCCACACAGTGCGATGCGGTGGCTGGCGGTTTGAGTTGTGACGACGCGAAATAAGGGGTCGCAAGTTCGAATCCCGCCGTCCCTGCCATAGAGAACAAGCCCGAAGCCCGGTATCGAACGATGCCGGGCTTCTTGCTGGTCAGGCCTCGCCGGCCTCCAGCGGCGCCAGCAGCAGATTCAACTCCACCTCGCTGAACTTGCTCAGCGCCGCGCCGTCGTCGCTGCCCAGAAGGCCGTCGGCCAGCGCCTTCTTGCGCACCTGCAACTCCAGCATGCGTTCTTCGATGCTGCCCTGGGCGACGAGCTGGTAGACAAACACCGGCTGGTCCTGGCCGATGCGGTGCGCACGGGCGCTGGCCTGGGCTTGCACGGCGGGGTTCCACCACGGGTCGACGTGGATGACGGTATCGGCCGCCGTCAGGTTCAGGCCCACGCCACCGGCCTTCAGGCTGGCCAGCAGGATGGGCTCCTCGCGCGCCTGAAAGCGCCGCACGACCTCGCCGCGCTGCGCGGCCGGCGTCTGGCCGGTCAGGCACAGGTGAGGCAGACCCAAACGGTCCAGATCAGCGGCAATCAGGTCCAGCATCTCGGTGAACTGAGAGAACACCAACAGGCGCCGGCCCTGGGCGACGAAGTCAGGCAGGTGTTCCCGCAGCCATTCCAGCTTGGCGCGCTCGACGCCGGGCGGAACATGCAGGCTCTTGACGAGCAGCGGGTCGCAGCAGACCTGGCGCAGCTTGAGCATCGCGTCCAGCACGCTGATGAGACTGGTGGGGCTGAACCCGTCGCGCATCAGGATGCGGCGGACCATGTGGTCTGCGGCGACGCGCACGCTTTCGTACAGCTGCTTCTGCTGGCCGATGAGTGGCACGCGCTTGACCAGCTCCGTCAGAGGCGGCAGCTCGGTGGCCACCTCGGTCTTCATGCGGCGCAGGATGAAGGGCCGCACGCGCGCCGCCAGCAGCCGGGCGCGCGGGCCGTCGCGGTTGACCTCGATGGGCTTGCGCCAATGCCTGGCGAAGGTGCGCGAGTCGCCGAGAAAGCCGGGCATCAGCAGGTCGAACAGCGACCACAGCTCGCCGAGGTGGTTCTCCAGCGGCGTACCGGTCAGCGCCAGGTGGTGGCGCGCATCCAGCCGGCGCAGCGCGCGCGCGGCACGGGCGTGCGAGTTCTTGATGGCCTGGGCTTCGTCCAGGATCAGCAGATGCCAGGGCTGTGCCGACAACGTCCGCAGGTCGCGCCAGACGAGGTTGTAGGTGCTCAGCACGACGTCGGCCCCCGCCGGGTCGATGCGGGTGCGGTCGGCGCCGTGCCAGGTCTTGACAAGCAACCCCGGCGCGATGCGGGCGGCCTCCTGCTGCCAGTTGAAGAGCAGCGAGGTCGGCACGATGACCAGCGCCGGGCGGTCCAGCCGGCCAGCCTGCTTCTCGGCCCAGATGTGCGCCAGCGCCTGGGCCGTCTTGCCCAGGCCCATGTCGTCGGCCAGGATGCCGGCGAGGTTCTGCGCGCGCAGGTATTGCAGCCAGGCCAGGCCGTGCAGTTGGTAGGGTCGCAACGCGAGGCCAAGGCCGGGCAGCTGCGGGAGTGAAGACGGCGCACCGGCCGCGAGCAGCCGCTGGCCAAGGGCCTTGAGGCCGGCGTCGCCGTGGATCTGCCAGCGGCCGCGCGATTCCTCCTCGATGCAGCGGATGCGGTCAGCGTCCCACGCGTTGAGCTTGAGCGGCTTGCCCTTTTCCAGCTCGGCCGGCTTCAGCAGGTCCAGCAGCGCCAGCATGATGGCCTTGAGCGGCGCGGCCTGGGCGTGGAAACGCTTGCCGCCTGGTGCGCGCAGCGAGATGACGGCGTCGTCTTCAATGGCGGCGATGGCGACGGCGTCCAGCCAGCGCTTGTCCTTGCGCAGCAGGTTGGCGATCAGCGGCGCCAGGTCGATGCGCTGGCCGTCCACCTCCATGCCCAAGCTGACGAGCCAGGCGCCGGTGCGCCTCTCAAGGCCCAGGCCTTCCACGCGTCGGCTGGGCTTGGGCACGTCGTCCGTCGCTTCTTCCGTCAGCCCAAGCTGCCAGCCGCTGACGGACTGACTGTGGTGGGCAAAGCCCGGCTCGGTCGTGACCTGCCAGCCCAGGGCCAGCAGTTCGGGCACCTTCTCGACGAGGAAGTCGCCAAAGAACTCTTCCTGCACCAGCGTCCACAGGGACTCGCCACCCAGCGGCAGCGGCGTGCCGCGCCATTGCAGCAGCGCCGGGTCGAGCGCGATGAGGCCAAGCTTGAGCAGATGCTGCTCGGCGTCGGCATCCCGCCGCGCCAGCGTCGCCACGGTCACCTGTTCACCACGCGGGCCCAAGGCGCCGCGAGGACGCAGGCCCAGCAGGCCGTCGCCGCGGGTCAGTGTGCGCAGTGTGAGGTGGGGAAGTGGCGACGACATCGCGACAGTCTCGCAGGGCCGTAGCCCCGCCCCAGTCATCGGACCGTGGCCACCTCGGGCTTGGGCATCTTCACGCGCTCGACGATCTGCTGCGCCGTGAGCTGAGCCTGGCGGCGCATCTCGTCCGTCAAGCCGTCATGCTTGAAGCGGAACCCAAGTTCGCCGACGAAAGAACCCGCGAGCGATTCGGCCACGCTCACATACGGCCGGATCAGTGTGCCAACCTCCGGATCGTTCGCAGCAATCTCGAAGGCATAGCGCAGGCTGCGTTGCAGGTCCGGCGACATGGCGAACAGCGACGGCTTGTGGGACGTTACTGACACCAGCGAGGGCACGTGCCCAGCGACTGCGTCCCGCACGAGACTCTGCAGCACCTCAGGCCGCCGCTGGCCGAGGTGGAAGCTCTCAACCGCCGCGCCGATCACGCCATGGGCCACGGCAACGTCCAGCAGCGAGAGTCGCAGCTGCAAGGGGTCACCCACCACCGTCTGGCAATTGGCAAGGATGCGCTGGTAGGCCTGGAACTGGGCATCCCTGACCGCCGACAACGCGGGGTCACCGCCGGCGACGACCTGCCGCTGGATGGCCTCCGGCCGCATCATCCGGGCGGTGATGTCGCATTCCCGGAGCTTGCGCGCAAGATCGGCCGCCATGACGCCATCGCGCGTCCGCAGGGCCTGCTGGATCTGTGTCTGCAAGGTGCCGGGGTAGCGGGCCCAGTCGATGGCAACCGAGATGCGCGGCCCGGTCGTGGGGCCTAGTCTTTCAAGCTCTGCTTGCGGCGCGGCAGCGGGCGCGATGGGGGACGGCCGGGTCGACAGAGACGCGGAGGTGGCCCCCGGAACCGACGGCGCTTCCGCCGGGGACGCCACAGGCAGTCCTGTGGCCTCTGGCTCGACCGACATCCCTGCAAATGTGAGGGCCAAGCCCAAGACCACCACCCCGACTGCGGCCGCGAATCTGCGCCTGCCTTGCTTGCTCATGACGCATTCTGGCTGCCGGCCGCCAGGACGGACAAAGGGCGGGCCGCCGTCGCCGGCAGCCCGCCCTTGCGTTCACTGAACGACAGCCAGCACAGTGGCTGGCGCCGCGATCAGCTCGCCAGCACGCCCTTGATGTGCGCAGCGATGGCGTCGTCCTGGCAGTTCGTGAAGAACAGGTCCTGGAACTTCTCGCCCGACACGGCGGCCTTCAGCAGGTCCTGGTCGACGGTCTTCAGCACGGTCAGCATGTCCTTGCACGAAGCGGCCTTCAGGTCCTTCAGGATGCCGCGGTTCTTGGCCATGATGGCGGCGCGCTCCTTGGGGTAGCCGGCGCCGCGCTCGTTTTCGAGCAGCTTGCGGTAGCAGTCCTGCAGGTTCAGCTCGGCGGCCCAGCCGAAGCCCTTGGCGTAGGGCATGGACATGGCGTTGCCGTCATTGATCTGGCCGAACAGGAAGGCGTCGGTCGGGTCGATGACCAGGCCGCAGAACACGCCGGGCATGCTGTTGCAGGCCAGCATGGAGCCCATGCCGGTGCCACAGCCGGTGATGACGAAGTCGGCGGCCTTGCTGTTGAGCAGAATGCCGGCCAGCAGGCCGTTCATGACGTAGGTGAGCGAGGCCTTGTCTTCCGGCGTGTACATGCCGTAGTGGTGGACGCTGTGGCCCAGCGGCTCGGCAACGGTCTTGAGCGCGCTGTGCACGATCTCGGACTTGGCGGCTTGGCTGTTCTCGATGATGAGGGCGATCTTCATGGCGGTGGCTTTCTGAGGCGGTGCGGATAGGGGCGGACGCGGCACAGGCCGGCGGCGGGCGCCATTTTGCCCGTTTATGGAACGACGTTCCGAAAATCTCGCTCAAGCCCGAGAGCGATGCGGGGATTCACCCGCCGCGGCTCAATCGCCCTCGCCGCCCAGCGGCTTCAGCTGCCGCCCCGCCGGCAGTGCCCGCAGGTACTTGAAGGTCCCAGTGGCATGCGCACAGAGCTTGGCGTCCGCAGCGAAGACCGAGCCCTCGCAGAAGGCCATCGTCGTGGAGCGATGCAGCAGCTTGCCCACCGCGCGCAGCTCGCCCTCGCCGGGGCGCATGAAGCTGGTCTTCATCTCCACTGTGACGACGCCCGGCCCCAGGTCCGACAGATGCCGATTCACGCTGCGCGCTGCGTGGGCCATGGCCACGTCCAGCAGCGTCATGATCACGCCGCCATGCGCAACGCGCCAGGAGTTCAGGTGCTGCTCGCTGACGGTCAGCCGCAGGTCAGCCTGGCCATCCTCGATGGCGTGAAGCGTGAAGCCGAGTTGCTCGACGAAGGGAATGTGAACCGGAAACTCCATCCACTCAGCTTCCGTGAACGGCGCTCACGCCGCCATCGATGGCCAGGATCTGCCCCGTGATGTGCTTGCCAGCGCGTGAAGCGAAAAGCAGGGCCGCGCCCTTCAGGTCCTCGTCGTCGCCCAGCCGGTTCAGCGGTGCATGGGCGGCCATCTTGTCGGCGCCCACGGCAGCAATCAGGCCCCTGGTCATCTTGCTGGGGAAGAAGCCAGGCGCCAGCGCATTGACGGTGATGCCGTAGGCACCCCATTCACCCGCCAGCGCGCGCGTGAAGTTCACGGCCGCGCCCTTGCTGGTGCTGTAGGCGATGGCCTTCATGTCGGCCATGGTGCCTGCCAGCCCGGCGATGGACGCGACGTTGATGATGCGGCCCGAGCGGCGCGGAATCATGCTGACCTTGGCCACGGCCTGGGCGAAGACGAACAGGCTGCGGATGTTCAGGTCCATGACCTTGTCCCAGCCTTCGATGGGGTAGTCCTCGGCCGGGGCGCCCCAGGTGGCGCCCGCGTTGTTGACGAGGATGTCGATCTGACCCAGGCGCTCCATCGTCTCGGCGACGACGCGTTGCACGTCCTCGGGTTTGGCGGCGTCGGCGGCGATCCAGCGGGCGTCGATGCCGCGCGCCTGCAGGTGGGCAGCGGCTTCTTCCAGGTCAGCGGCCTTGCGCGAGGTCAGCATGATCTTGGCGCCGGCTTCACCCAACGCCTCGGCGATCTGCAGCCCCAGGCCGCGCGAGCCTCCGGTCACGAGGGCCACCTGGCCGGTCAGGTCGAACAGGTCTTGGACTTTGGTGCTCATGGATTGCTCCTGTAAGGTTGGGGCCCGATCACTCGCTGCGCGAGCGGTCCGGCCCGCAAGGTCATCAAAAGTACTCGGTCTTGATGTCGCGGCACAGCGGCTCGCGGCGGGCGACGACGTCCAGCCAGGCGCCGATCTTGGGCAGCTCATACGCGAAGAAATAGCGCGCGGCGGCGCGCTTGCCGTGGGCGAAGTCGCCCTCGCCATTCACCGCCAACGCGACGTCCAGCCACAGCCAGGCCAGCACGGTGTGGCCGAACGCCTGCATGTAGGGCACAGCGTTGGCCAGCGCATCCTCGGGCTGGCCGGTGCTCCAGGCTTTCTTGGTCGCGCCGCCGACCTGGGCTAACGCCGCAGCGAGCTGGTTGGCTTGCGGTGCCCAGTCGGTCTGGATGGCGCGCTCGATGGTGAGCTGAACGCGCGCCGCCAAAGCTGCCAGCGACGCCCCGCCCTGCTGCACCACCTTGCGGCCCAGCAGGTCCAGCGCCTGGATGCCATGCGTGCCCTCGTGGATCATGTTAAGGCGCTGGTCACGCCAGTACTGCTCCACCGGGAAGTCGCGCGTGTAGCCGTAGCCGCCCAGCACCTGGATGGCCAGCGAGTTGGCCTCCAGGCACCACTCGCTGGGCCAGCTCTTGGCGATGGGGATGAGCACGTCCAGCAGCGCCTGCGCACCCGTCTTGTCGTCGCCCGTGGCCAGCTCGTCGACGAGGCGGGCGCAGTACAGCTCCAGCGCCAGGCCGCCTTCGACATAGCTCTTCTGTGCGAGCAGCATGCGGCGCACGTCGGCATGTTCGATGATGGGCCGCTGCGGGCTGGCGGAGTCCTTGCCGGCGGCCGTCAGCGGCCGGCCTTGCGGGCGCTGCTTGGCGTATTCCAGGCTGGCCTCGTAGCCGGCATAGCCCAGCATCACGGCACCCAGGCCCACGCCGATGCGCGCCTCGTTCATCATGTGGAACATGCAGCGCAGGCCCTCGCCGACCTTGCCGACGAGGTAGCCCACGGCGCCGCGGGGCGCCGCCGGGCCGCTCCCAAGGCGCCCCACTTCCCCTTGGGGGATCGGCGGCGTACCCGCCGCCGAGGGGCCGAACTTTCCTTCGCCAAGGTTCAGCAGGCAGTTGGTCGTGCCGCGATAGCCCAACTTGTGGTTGAGCCCGGCCAGCACAACGTCGTTGCGCTCCCCGGTGAGCTGGGCCTGTTCGTTGACCAGCCACTTGGGCACGATGAAAAGGGAGATGCCGCGCGTGCCGGGGATGAGCTTGCCATCCGGCCCGGGCACCTTGGCCAGCACCAGGTGAATGATGTTCTCGGTGATCTCGTGCTCGCCGCCGGAGATCCACATCTTGTGGCCGGTCAGGCGGTAGCGCGGGCCGAGGGGGTCGGTCTCGTCGTCCAGTTCGGCGCGCGTCGCCACGTCGGACAGCGACGAGCCGGCTTGCGGCTCGGACAGGCACATGGTGCCGAACCAGCGGCCTGCGAATTCGTTCTTGGCGAACACCTCGCGCTGCAGCGGCGTACCGTGCGCCATCAACAGGCTGGCGTTGCCCGAGGTCAGCATCGCGTAGCCGCCCATGGCCACGCTGGCCTTGCTGAAGAAGGCGTTGCCGGCCATCTCGATGACGCAGGGCAGTTGCATGCCGCCCACGTCGTAGTCCTGCGCGGCGGCCAGCATGCCGGACTCGGCGTAAGCCTTGGTCGCGTCGTGCGTGGCCTGGGGCAGGTGTACGCGCTCGCCGTCAAAGTGCGGCTCCTGCGTGTCCGCCAGGCAGTTGAACGGCGCGAACTTGTCGCGCGCGATGCGCTCGCAGGTGTCCAGCACGGCGGCGAAGGTCTCGGCCGAATGCTCGGCAAAGCGTGGCCGCGACGTGAGCTGCTCGACGTTCAACCAGTCGTTGAGCAGGAAGTCCAGGGTCTGGCGCATGGGCAGGGTCAGGCTTGGGTGATGGCCATGGTGCCGCTGGCCTTGGCCACGAGCCTGCGCTCGCCGCCCGCCACCGCGTACACCTCGGCCTCCGTGAAAGAGACTTGTCGGCCGGGCTTCAACACCCAGGCCTCGCACACCAGCCGCTCGCCGCTGGCGCCGCGCAGCAGGCTGGTCTTGAATTCGGCCGTCAGCACCCAGTGGCCCTCAGGCGCCATCGTCTGCGCTGCGGCACCCATCGTGTGGTCGGCCAGCGCCGCAATGACGCCCGCGTGCACCACGCCTGTGTGCTGGCGGTGGCGCGCCGCGACGACGAGCTCGGTCGTCACGCGGCCGGCCTCGACGACTATCGGCTCGACGCCCAGGTCGGCGATGAAAGGCGCCGAGCGAAAGAAACTGCGCAAGGTGTCGAGGTCGACCTGCATGATCAGGCGTCTTGTGCCAGACGGGCGATGGTGCCCTGCGCCAGCGCGCACAGCTTCTCGGCGCCGTCCTTGACGGCGAAGACCTCGCACCGGCACACCGCCTGCGTCTTGCTGACAGCGTCGGCGCTGGCGCGGGCGATGAGCCGCTCGCCCACCGCCGGGCGCACGTAGTTGATCTTGAACTCCGACGTCACGACGGGCACCTGCATCGCGGTGCCGCCGGCAAAGGTCAGCGCGTTGTCGGCCAGGTAGCTGACGACGCCGCCATGCGCAAAGCCGTTCTGCTGCAGGTGCTCAGGCTTGAGCAGCAATTGCAGGTCGACCTTGCCCGGTGACAGCGCCATCAACTCAGCGCCCAGCAGCACGCTGAACGGCTGCTTGGCCAGCACCTCGTTGCCCATCTGCAGGAAGACTTCGGGAGACATGCTCATGCCCGTTCCTGACCTCACTTGAATTTCATGTCGAACTCGAACCGGCGCTCCATGCGCCAGTCTGGGTCCACGCCCTCGGCGGGCCTGGGATAGCGCTGCAGCGCAGCCTTGCCCAGGTCATCCAGACGGCGCTCGAAACTCTTGCGCAGCACGCTGCTGCTGCGGTCGCGCACCGAATCGCCGTCGACCACGCCGGTGAACGGTACGACGTCGAATTCCTGCGTGCTCCAGGTCAACGCCGACTGCGCCGGCACGAAGCTCATCTGCACGGTACCGCTCAATTGGAAGTGCAGCGCTTCAGCGGGATAGTCCATCTCGCCGACCACGGCCGCCAGCACGCCAACGACGTAGTTGCAGCCCTGCAGGCGAGCGGCCGGCCAGGCGGCCAGCGTCGCGGTGAAGGAGTCCACGTCGTCCACCACCGCCACACCGCTGCGACAACCCTCGGGCAGCAGCGAGGTCTTGAATTTGGAAGCCCACCACAGCGCTGCAGACGGCTGACGCCCCGGCAAGGCATAGCCGGCCACCAGCCGATACGCACCCGCCTGATGGCCCACGTCGTGAGCCAGGCTGTACATGCGGGCCGCACGGTCCCAATTGGCCTTCAGGCAGACGCCGTGCTCATACATGGCGCCCGCCATCAACAGCAGGTCAGGGTACTTGGCGGGCAGGCCTGCATTCAGGCGCTTGACGGCCAAGGCACAGTCCCCCGACCGCACTGCCGCGCGCACCCCGTCGAGCACCTCGTTCTCTGCCTCAGTGGTAGGCGGACGCATGGCCGCCGCCTGGGCCAACGAGGCTGCCGCCGCAGCCCAGCACAACAGCCAGCGCTTCACAGCACTTCGAAGACGCCGGCCGCGCCCATGCCGCCGCCGATGCACATCGTCACGCAGACACGCTTGGCGCCGCGGCGCTTGCCTTCGATGAGGGCGTGGCCCGTCAGGCGCTGGCCCGACACGCCGTAAGGGTGGCCGACGGCAATGGCGCCGCCGTTCACATTGAGGCGATCCATCGGGATGCCCAGCGTGTCGGCGCAGTACAGCACCTGCACCGCGAAGGCCTCATTCAACTCCCACAGGTCGATGTCAGCCACCGTCAAGCCCAGCTTCCTCAGCACCTTGGGCACCGCGAACACGGGGCCGATGCCCATCTCGTCGGGCTCGCAGCCGGCCACGGCAAAGCCGAGGAAGCGGCCGAGCGGCTTGAGGTTGTGCGTGGAGGCGTACTGCTCGCTGACCAACGCGCAGGCGCCGGCGCCGTCGCTGAACTGGCTGGCGTTGCCAGCTGAGATCAGGCCGCCGGGGATGGCGGAGCGCAAGTCCTTGATGCCTTCGTAGGTGGTGCCTTCGCGCAAGCCCTCGTCGGCGCTGATGGTGACTTCCTTGCTCATCAGGCCCATAACCTTGTCGGCGACGCCCATGGTCGTCGTGACCGAGATCAATTCATCGGCGAACTTGCCGGCGGCCTGGGCGGCACAGGCCTTCTGCTGGCTGCCCGCGCCGTACTGGTCCATGCGCTCGCGCGAGATGCTGTAGCGCTTGGCCACGTTCTCGGCCGTCTGCAGCATGTTCCAGTAGATCTCCGGCTTCATCTTCATCAGCGCCGGGTCGACAAGCATGTGCTTGTTGGCCTCTTGCTGCACGCAGGAAATGCTCTCCACGCCGCCGGCGATGTAGACATCGCCCTCGCCCGCAATGATGCGTTGCGCGGCCATCGCGATGGTCTGCAGGCCGCTGGAGCAGAAGCGGTTGATGGTGACGCCGCTCACGGTGATGGGCAGGCCGGCCTTGAGCGCGATCTGGCGCGCAATGTTGGAGCCGGTGGCGCCTTCGG
>Ga0187842_1000875_pt1 | contig 14437 bp, 14 predicted proteins | sample SpaLakP09_SKY_41_FD_134514 | JGI IMG/M metagenome (GOLD analysis project Ga0187842, IMG submission 134514) | Oligotrophic lake water microbial communities from Sparkling Lake, Wisconsin, USA - SP09_SKY_41 | ecosystem: Environmental > Aquatic > Freshwater > Lake | place: USA: Sparkling Lake... | reverse complement strand
GCGCCGTGGCTTGCTGCACGCGGTCGCCCAGCATTTCTTCATCGCCCACGCCCTCGTCGGCGTCGTCGCTCTTGCCGATAGGCAGATTACCGGCGGCGAAGAACTGCTGCAGTTCATCGGCCAGTTGCAGCTTGTTGCGGATCGACAGTTCGATATTGATGCGCTCGATGCCGTCGGTGTACTCGCCCATGCGATTGAGCGGTATCACCACGTCTTCGTTAATCTTGAAGGCGTTGGTGTGCTTGGCAATGGCCGCGGTACGGGCGCGATCGAGCCAGAATTTCTTGCGCGCTTCCGGGCTGACGGCCACAAAGCCCTCGCCCACGCGGGTGTTGGCCAGACGGATTACTTCCGACGCGGCCAGCGCAACCGCGTTTTCATCGTCGCCGACGATGTCGCCGAACAGCGCCATTTTCGGCAGCACGCCGCGCTTGGACTTGGTAGCATAGCCGACCGCGCGCAGATAGCGCTCGTCGAGGTGCTCCAGACCGGCCAGACGCAGGGTAGCGAACTGCTCGCCCTTGGCCGGCAGGCTGTCCAGATAATCCTTGATTTCCACGATCGATGGAATGGCATCGCGCGCCTGACCGAAGAATCCCAGGCAGACCGTACGCGTGTGTTTCGGCATCTTGTGCAAAATCCAGCGCGCCGAAGTAATCAGGCCATCGCAGCCCTCTTTCTGGATGCCGGGCAAACCGGCGAGGAATTTGTCGGTAACGTCCTTGCCCAGACCTTCCTTGCGGAACTTGCGGCCTTCGATTTCCAGCAACTCGGTCTTGAACGGTTCGCCTTTGGCTTCGCCCCGCGCGCTCGGACGGGTCCACTCCAGCTTGAAGCGGGCCAGCGGCGTATCGTGGATCTTCGACAGGTTGTGGTCGAGACGGGTCACTTCCAGCCAGTCGCCATTCGGATCGACCATGCGCCACGAAGCCAGATTGTCGAGCGCCGTGCCCCACAGCACGGCCTTCTTGCCGCCCGCATTCATGGCGATATTGCCGCCTATGCAGGAGGCGCGGGCCGAGGTCGGATCGACCGCGAACACGAAACCGGCTTTCTCGGCCGCTTCCGATACCTTGTTGGTAATCACGCCTGCGCCCGTGTAGATGGTGGCGTATTCACGGCTCAAGCCGGGCAGCACCTTCATTTCCACGGCGCCCATGTTGAGCAGCTTTTCCGTGTTGATCACCGCCGACATCGGCGTCAGCGGAATGGCGCCGCCCGTGTAGCCGGTGCCGCCGCCGCGCGGGATAATGGTCAGCCCCAGTTCGATACAGCCTTTGACCAGACCGGCCATTTCTTCTTCGCTGTCCGGGGTAAGCACCACGAACGGATATTCCACGCGCCAGTCGGTGGCATCGGTCACGTGGGAAATCCGCTTCATGCCGTCGAAGCAGATGTTGTGCTTGTCCGTATAGCGGCCCAGCACCTTGTTGGTACGCTTGCGCAGATCATAGGTCTGCTTGAATTCTTCGCCGAAGTCGGCCACGGCCTTGCCTGCCGCACGCAGCAACTGGGCCACGTTCTCGCTGCGCTGACGCTGTTCGGCGTCATCCGCAGCACCGTTTTCGTCCACACTGTGGCGACGCTTGTCCACTTCGGCCAGGCGGTGGTGCAGTGCCTCGATCAATTCCTGACGGCGCTTGGGGTTGTCCAGCAAGTCGTCCTGCAGGTAGGGATTGCGCCGCACCGCCCAAATATCACCGAGCACCTCGTACAGCATGCGGGCCGAACGCCCCGTTTGACGCGCACCGCGCAAAGCATCGAGCAAGCTCCACGACTCCTCGCCCAGCAGCCGGATCACAATCTCGCGATCGGAAAACGACGTGTAGTTATAAGGAATCTCGCGCAGGCGCGTGGCCTCCGGACCGTGAGGCGTTTCCGCCAGCAAAGCTTGAATTTGTGCAGGGGCGTTCATATTGCGATTCGACTGGAGACGACTAGTGACATTAGCCGGGAGGGTCATTCTAGCGTATTGCGGCGCACCACGCGGGAACAGCCTTCCGTGGCCTAGGGCTAATCGGCGCGCCATTAATCCGCAAATAATTTGAAAATCGCAGGTTTCGTTGGCAATAAATGCCGAAACTTGAATCAAAACTGAATTTAATTCACAAACTCAGCTTAATGGCAATATGTTTAATTGCACCAAATTAGCCCAGCAGATGGGCAATACCGTGCCAGAAGCCGTCCGGCACATACAACAATAGCGAGGTCATGGTCAGGTAACGGATGAATTTCCCCAGAGCCATATAAGCGATGCTGGGCCAGAACGGCAGGTGCAGCCAGCCACCTAGCGTGCACAGCGGGTCGCCTATGCCGGGCAGCCACGATAGCAGCATGGTCTTGGCGCCATAGCGCTCCAGCCAGTGGAACCAGCGGCTCTGGCGCTCGCGCGCGAAGGATTGCTTGGCCTGATAGCCCATCCAGTAATCGATCACCCCGCCCAGCGTATTGCCGAGGGTGGCCACCGCCATGGTAGCCCAGAACAGCGCGGGGTTGGCTTTGACCACGGCAAACACGGCCGGTTCGGAACCCAGCGGGATCAGGGTGGCCGAGATCAGGCTTACCAGAAACACGGAAGTCAGCCCCACTTGCGGCGCGGCCAGTACGCCCAGCAGCCAGGCAATTGCAGTTGCTATCATCGCTTTCTTCAGCGCTTTCTTTAGATGTAGAGAAGGTGTCCATTATAATAAATTGCATCCGCATGAATGCACCGTCCGGCTTGCGCCCACCCGCGTTTCGCCAGCGCCCTGCTCCACCCCGGTCACCCGCCGGTTAGTTAGCATAGCTTGAAGTACCGTACGCACCAGAATATTCTGGCCCGGAATCATTATGTTTGCAGACCATGACCATCGATTATCTGAAGAAAATCCTGACCGCCCGCGTCTACGACGTCGCCACTGAAACCCCGCTCGAGCACGCACCTGCCCTGTCGCAGCGCTGCGGCAACCGAATTTACTACAAGCGCGAGGACATGCAGAGCGTGTTCAGCTTCAAGATTCGTGGCGCCTACAACAAAATGGCTCACCTCAGCGATGCCCAGCGCAAGCGCGGCGTGATCTGTGCTTCGGCCGGCAACCACGCACAAGGCGTGGCCCTGTCCGCCGCCAAACTGGGCTGCCGCGCCCTGATCGTGATGCCCACCACCACGCCCCAGGTCAAGATCGATGCGGTCAAGTCGCGCGGCGGCCCGTCGGTGGAAGTGGTGCTGCATGGCGAATCCTACACGGACGCCTACAACCACGCCCTGCTGCTGGAACAGGAGCAGAAGCTGACCTTCGTCCACCCGTTCGACGATCCGGACGTGATCGCCGGCCAGGGCACCATAGCCATGGAAATCCTGCGCCAGCATTCCGGCCCTATTCACGCGATTTTCGTTGCCATCGGCGGCGGCGGTCTGATCTCGGGCGTAGCCGCCTACGTCAAGGCCATCCGTCCCGACATCAAGATCATCGGCGTGCAGACCCTCGATTCCGACGCCATGGCGCGCAGCATCAAGGCCGGCGAACGCGTGACCCTGTCCGACGTGGGCCTGTTCTCGGACGGCACGGCGGTGCGTCTGGTGGGCGAAGAAACCTTCCGCCTGACCCAGCAGTACGTGGACGACATCATCCTCGTCGATACCGACGCCATCTGCGCCGCCATCAAGGATGTGTTCACCGACACCCGCAGCATACTGGAGCCGGCCGGTGCGCTGGCTGTAGCAGGCGCCAAGGCCTATATCGAACGGGCTGCGCTGACCAAGGACCCGGTCGAGAACCAGACCCTGATCACCATCGCCTGCGGCGCCAACATGAACTTCGACCGCCTGCGCTTTGTGGCCGAACGCGCCGAGCTGGGCGAATCGCGCGAAGCCGTGTTCGCCGTCACCCTGCCGGAACAGCGCGGTAGCTTCAAGCGCTTCTGCGCACTGGTGGGCCCGCGCAATGTGACCGAGTTCAACTACCGTATCAGCGACAAGGACGAAGCCCACGTGTTCGTCGGAGTGCAGATTGCCGACCGCGGCGAATCGAGCAAGCTGGCGCGCAGCTTCGAGGAGCAGGACTTCCGCACGCTGGATCTGACCCACGACGAACTGGCCAAGGCCCACATCCGCCATCTGGTAGGCGGCAAGAGCGCGCTGGCGCAGGACGAACTGCTATACCGTTTCGAGTTCCCCGAGCGTCCGGGCGCACTGATGCGCTTCCTCAACTCGATGGCGCCGAACTGGAATATCTCGCTGTGCCACTACCGTAGCCAGGGCGGCGATGTGGGCCGGATTCTGATCGGTCTGCAGGTACCGCCGGAGGAAATGGAACAGTTCGCCCAGTTCCTTACCACGCTGGGCTACCGCTACTGGGATGAGAGCGCCAATCCCGTGTACAAACTATTCCTCGGCTAAGCGCCGGGCAGGATGGCATGGTTTGCGCTACCATGCCATCCTTCACCAACCAGAGCACCGTCATGACCAACACCGCCGATCTATCCCCGCTGGGAAAAAACTCTGCCTACCGTACCGATTACGCACCGGAATTGCTGTTCCCGATTCCACGGCAGGGCAAGCGCGATGAACTGGGCCTGACGGGCACCCTGCCCTTCTTCAGCGTGGATATCTGGAACGCCTACGAAATTTCGTGGCTCAACCAGCGCGGCAAACCGCAGGTGGCGATAGCCCGCATTACCGTGCCGGCCGACTCGCCCAACATCGTTGAATCGAAGTCCTTCAAGCTCTACCTGAACTCCTTCAACCAGACCCGGCTCGATAGCGTGGTAGCGCTGAAGACCTTGCTGCAACAGGATCTCTCGCAAGCCGTGGGCGCGAATGTGCAAATTTCGCTGACCCAGCCGGAAGAATTCGGCATGATTACCATGGGCGAACTTGATGGCCTGCTGCTCGACCGTCTCGACATCGAAGTCGATCACTACAGCCCCGATCCGTCGCTGCTGAAAGCGGCGCCGGACGAAGAGCCGGTGGAGGAAAAGCTGGTGTCGCACCTGCTCAAATCGAACTGTCTGGTCACAGGGCAGCCGGACTGGGCCAGCGTGCAGATCCATTACGCCGGACCGCAGATCGATCAGGAGAGCCTGCTGCGCTACCTGATCGGCTTCCGCGAACACAACGAGTTTCATGAGCAGTGCGTGGAGCGCATCTTCATCGACATCCTGCGCCAGTGCCACCCGCAGCAGCTGGCTGTGTACGCGCGCTACACGCGCCGTGGCGGACTCGATATCAATCCTTGGCGCAGCAACTTCAGCAGCGCCCAGAAGCCGGCCAATCTGCGCGGCGCGCGCCAGTAAGCAGCCAATCAGCCAGCATTCATCTACTGATCCACCGCCAGCGCAGCGGCCCTCTGCGCCGTGTACGCAGTAAACCGCTGGCACGATACATTTCTGATCGGCATGGATAATTCAGGCGTATCATAAGCACATAGGCAGCAGCGTGCCGCACCATGCCTTCAGGTTTTCAGGTGCTGGGCAGAAAAAGGCCTATAATGCGCTCGCAGGCCGCATTTGTGCGCCGCAACATTCTATTCGCAATATGAATAACCTTAGCAAAATACTTTCCCTGGAAAACGTGCAGCTCGATCTGGAAGTATCCAGCAAGAAACGCGCTTTCGAGCAAGCCGGCCTGATCTTCGAAAACAACTGCGGCATCGCCCGCTCCACCGTCTCGGACAATCTGTTCGCGCGTGAACGTCTGGGTTCCACCGGTCTGGGGCATGGCGTGGCAGTGCCTCATGGCCGCGTGAAAGGCATGAAGAGCCTGAAGTCGCCGCTGGCAGCGTTTGTGCGTCTGGCGGAACCGATTCCGTTCGAATCGCCCGATGGCAAACCCGTCAATCTGTTGTTTTTCCTGCTGATCCCTGATCACGTCACCCAGCAGCATCTGGAAATCCTATCCGAGATCGCCGAGATGTTCTCCGACGATGCTTTCCGTGCGGCGTTGACCACCGATCCTGATCCGGCTTCCGTGTACCAGCGCATCATCAGCTGGGTGCCGACGCTGCAGGCAGCAGGCTAAGTTAGTATGGGGGCGGCTGACTATGGGTTACACTACCAGCTAGTTCAACCCATCACGAAGACGCCCCATGCTGCAAACTCCGCTGACGATACAACGACTGTACGACGATAATCGCGAAAGTTTGCAGCTAGGCTGGTTCGCCGGCTTCCCCGGCGGCGAGCGGCTGATCTCGGGCGATGTGGCATCGGCCGCCGATCAGGTAGGCCACCTGAACACCATCCACCCGGGCCGGATACAGGTGTTCGGCCACCAGGAAATCAATTACTACCAGCGTCTCAAGTCGCTCACGCGCGCCCATGTGATCGGCGAGCTGATTGCGGGCGGACCGCCGGCGCTAATCATCGCACAAGGGCTGGAAACCCCGCCCGACATCCTCGCCATCTGCGACGAAAAAAATATCCCGCTGTTCTCCACCCCGCTGCCGGCAGCACAGGTGATCGACTTCCTGCGCGTGTATCTGTCGAAGAAGCTGGCCCAGCGCATCATCATGCACGGCGTGTTCATGGACGTGCTCGGTGTGGGCGTGCTGATTACCGGCGATTCCGGTCTGGGCAAGAGCGAGCTGGGGCTGGAGCTGATTTCGCGTTCACATGGTCTGGTGGCCGATGATGCGGTGGAATTCTCGCGCATCGCACCGAATATGATCGAAGGGCGCTGCCCGCCGCTGCTGCAGAACCTGCTGGAAGTGCGCGGGCTGGGGCTGCTGGACATCAAAGCCATCTTCGGCGAAACGGCGGTGCGGCGCAAGATGCGCCTTAAACTGATCGTGCATCTGGTGCGCCGTGGCGCCGCCGATGAAGAAGTGGAACGCCTGCCGTTCCAGTTCCCCACCGAAGATGTGCTGGGCCTGCCGGTGCGGAAAGTGGTGATTCCCGTGGCGGCTGGCCGCAACATCGCGGTGCTGCTGGAGGCCGCCGTACGCAACACCATCTTGCAACTGCGCGGCATCGACACGCTACAGGAATTCATGGAGCGCCAGCGTCAGGCCATGAGCGGCGATTAATCATCTTCATGTGTTGTTATTGATGTCAAATGGCGTCGATAACAACACAGCTTCGCTGCCTGCGGTATCATCCTGTCCTATGCGTATCGTACTCTTAACCGGCATCTCCGGCTCCGGCAAATCCGTCGCTCTCAACGTCCTTGAGGACACCGGCTACTATTGCGTCGACAACCTGCCGCCAGCGCTGCTGGCCAGTCTGGTCGAAACGCTGATACAGGAAGGCATGCAAGCTCTGGCCGTAGCAGTGGACGCACGCAGCGCCGCTTCGCTGGCCAGCCTGCCCGACGATGTGCGGCGCCTGCGCGAACAGGGGCACGACGTCAAAGTGATGTTCCTGACCGCAAACACCCATTCACTGGTAGCGCGCTTCTCGGAAACGCGGCGCAGCCACCCGCTGTCGCACGAACTACGTCCGGGCCAGAATCCCGCTTCACGCCGCACCCTGATCGAATGCATCCTGGAAGAGCGCGAGCGCCTGGCGCCTATCGAAAAGCTGGGCCATGTGGTCGACACATCGGAACTGAGCGCCAACAAGCTGCGCGCGTGGGTCAAGGATCTGGTAGCAATCGAACGCGCGCCGCTGATCCTGTTCTTCGAATCCTTCGCCTTCAAGCTGGGCGTGCCGCTCGATGCCGACTTCGTGTTCGATGTACGGGCGCTGCCGAACCCCTATTACGACCTGACGCTGCGTCCGCTGAACGGGCGCGATCAGCCCGTGATCGATTTCCTCAACGCCCAGCCTAGCGCGCTGGAACTGTTCAAGGATATCCGCGACTTCATCGAAAAATGGCTGCCCTCCTTCAAGACCGACAACCGCAGCTATCTGACCGTGGCGGTGGGCTGCACCGGCGGCCAGCACCGCTCCGTCTACATGGCCGAACAACTGGCCGCATATTTCCAGACCAGCGAAAAAGTCGTGCTGCGTCACCGCGCACAAGCCTGAAGTTTCCGCCCTAGTGTAGAAACTTCAACAGCAGCACAATCAGAGTCGTCTGCAATAAACCAAACGATATCCAGACGACCAACAGCCAGCAAATAAAGTTCCGTCTAAACTCTGACAATTTGACGTCGAGCTTTGCATCAAGCTGCTCGATTTTGCCATCGAGCTTTTCCAGCGCAACTCTGACCAGACTGAATTCCATTGCGATGTCCAGTCGATCAATCACCTCAGCGTATCCATAGGACTCGACGCCATTTTCAGCTCCAAACCGGGGCATCGTCTAGCGATGTCCTCGCATCAGACTTCAGCTATTGTGTCCCATCATAGCGCCCGCTTACGAAAGGTGGCGCAGGGGATGGGCGTACGCTGGCCAGACCGGCGCAAACATCTGCTGTACCTGTTCGTCGCTGACCTCGGCCAGCGTGGCCGGACGCCATTGCGGCGCATTGTCTTTGTCGATCACCAGAGCACGCACGCCTTCGATCACTTCACCATGCTCGAAATTGCGCCGCACCAGCGCGCGTTCCATGCGCAGGCAATCGGCCAGGTCGAGCGCGGCGCCGCGCTTGATCAGTTCATGCGTCACGCACATCATCAGCGGCGAACGCGAGGCCATGATCTGCAAGGTCTTCTGGGCAAAAGCGCTGCCATCCTGCTGCAGCGAGGCGGTGATGGCCGCCACCGAACCGGCGGCAAAATGCTGATCGATGGCGGCGCGCTGCTGCGCCAGCTGGCTCTCGCCTGCGCTGCTCTGGAATGGCGCGGCAAAGCCCGCAATGGCGGCGCGCAGCTGCCGGCCCGCGGTGTTATCCAGCAGCGCCAGCAAGGCCGGCAATTCGGCACTCGGCACAAAGTAATCGGCCAGCCCTGCATACAGCGCATCGGCTGCGTTGATGGTGACACCCGTAACGCCCAGATAGTTACCCAGCTGGCCCGGCGCGTGCGACAGGAAATAGCTGCCGCCCACATCGGGGAACAGGCCGATATTCACTTCCGGCATAGCCATCTTGGTGCGCTCGGTGACGATGCGGATACGGCATTCCGGCCCGCCCTGCGCGACGCCCATGCCGCCCCCCATCACCACACCATCCATCAGGGCAATATACGGCTTGGGGTAGAAATGGATTAAATGGTTTAGCGCATATTCTTCCGTGAAGAAGTCTTCCAGCAGCGCGCTGCCGGCCTGCGGCGTATCGCGCCCCACATCGTAGAAGAAGCGGATATCACCACCGGCGCACAGGGCTTTTTCACTGCTGCTGCGGATCACGACCGCGTCCACGTCGGCGCTGTCGCGCCACGCCAGCAGCGCTGCCGTGATGTCGCGCACCATCTCCAGCGAAAGGGAATTGAGGGCCTTGGGGCGGTCCAGCAAAATCAGGCCGGTGCCATTGCTAACGCTGGTGTGGACGTGTGCGCTCATGGAATCTAGAGGTAAGTGAAAGCCCTATTCTACTGCGCGGCCACGGCAAAAGGGCCACCCTGCAGACGCAAAAAAGGGCGCTGATGGCGCCCTTGATCGGATCTTGCAGTGACCGGCTTATAGCGCGGCGGCAGACTCGTAACTATCTGGCAGATGCTTGATGGCATCGTGGCCGTGATTCTGCACTTTGTCTTTGTATTTCATCACCTGTCGATCGAGCTTGTCGATCAAGGTGTCGATGGCGGCGTACAGATCTTGCGACAGGCTTTCCACGTACACGGTTTTGCCCGACATGCGCAGGTTGATCTCGGCCTTCTGGCGCTTCTCTTTCTCTTTAAGGTTATCTACAGTCAGGATGACAGCAATATCAATCACTTGATCAAAGTGGCGGGTGACGCGTTCCAGTTTGTTTTGCACATATTCACGGATCGCTGCAGTCACTTCGAGATGATGTCCACTGATGGTGAGATTCATACACACTCCTAAAGATGATGTTACTGGCGGTTAGTGCGCTGCCCATTGCTGCCGGGCGCACAGGAACCAGATAACTACAAAGACTTGCGGAGACTGACTGGCGGGATTTTCAAAGCTTCCCGGTATTTGGCAACAGTTCGTCGCGCAATGACCATGCCTTGTTCGCCTAGCATGTCCGCAATCTTACTGTCAGATAATGGGTTTTTCGGGTCTTCTGCTCCTGTCAATTGCACGATGAGTGCGCGTATCGCCGTCGAACTTGCTTCCCCTCCCGCTTCGGTGGCGACATGGCTACCAAAGAAATATTTCAGCTCAAACATGCCGTGCGGGGTCAGCATATATTTTTGAGTTGTTACGCGAGAAATAGTGCTCTCGTGTAGACCTAGTGTATCAGCTATTTCGCGCAGCACAAGGGGTCTCATGGCAACTGCGCCATGCGAGAAAAAGTTCTTTTGTCGTTCTACTATCGCTTGTGCAACGCGCAAAATTGTCTCGAAACGCTGCCGCATATTCTTGATCAGCCACTTGGCTTCCTGCAGCTGCGCGCCCATGGCCGTCTCGCCCTTGCCCTGCTTGAGCAAGTTGGCGTACATGGCATTGACGCGCAAGCGCGGCATGACGTCGTTATTCAGGCTGACTTGCCAGCCGTTGCGCGATTTTTTCACGATCACGTCGGGCACTACATAGTCTGAGGTGTCGGCGGCAAAGGCCGCGCCAGGATGCGGGTTGCACTGGCGGATTACAGTTTGTGCTTCGCGCAAATCTTCCTCGTCGCAGAGCAAGGCTTTCTTTAATTTGTTGAAATCGCGCTGGGCAAACCAGTTCAAATGATTTTCAACAATTGCTAGTGCCATGCGGCGCGTAACCAACGGAATTCCCGGTAAACGCTTGATTTGCAGCGCCAGACACTCGGAAGCGTTGCGTGCACCCACGCCGAGCGGATCGAAACTTTGCAGCAAAGTTAAGGCGGTCTGTAATTCATCGAGTTCGACTTCCAGTTCTTCCGGAATGCGTGCATGGATTTCTTCCAGCGACTCTTCCAGATAGCCATTCTCGTCCAGCGCATCGATGATCAGCTCAACCAGTGCGCGGTCGCGCTGCTCCAGCACCAGCACGCGCATCTGCTCCAGCAGGTGGTCGCGCAGCGTGCAGTGGCTGGCTTCCAGCTGAGGGCGGGCATCTTCGTCGTCGGGCGCCTTGCTGCGGCCGGCGTCGCTCCAGTCCACATCGGCATCGCTGCTGGTGCTTTCCGTGTCGGCCGCAGGGCCGTCGTAACTATCGGCCTCGGCCGGTGCGGCCTCGCTCTGTCCGGGCGGCACATCGGCGCCCGCTTCGTTCGAGCTGGCGGGCTGGCTGATAGCACCATCGGACAACAGGCGCAGCGAACGGTCAAGCGGATCGTCTAGCCGTTCCAGCAGCGGATTGTCAGTGAGTAACTGTTCCAATTCCTGATGCAATTCCAGCGTGGACAACTGCAGCAGCCGGATCGACTGCTGTAGCTGGGGTGTCAGCGCCAGATGTTGCGAAGTGCGCAGTTGCAAAGACTGTTTCATGAGGCTTATGAGGCTTACATTCGGAAGTGTTCACCCAGATACACGCGGCGTACCGACTCGTCGGCAATGATGTCGTCCGGTCGGCCCGACGCCAGTACCGTGCCCTGGTTGATGATATACGCGCGGTCGCAAATGCCTAGCGTTTCGCGCACATTGTGATCGGTAATGAGGACGCCGATGCCACGTTCCTTGAGAAAGCGCACAATGCGCTGAATCTCGATCACGGCTATCGGGTCGACCCCGGCGAATGGTTCGTCCAGCAGCACGAAGCGGGGGTTGGTCGCCAGTGCACGCGCGATTTCCACCCGGCGCCGTTCGCCGCCCGAGAGCGACAGGGCGGGATTTTCGCGCAGCTTTTCGATTTGCAAATCGGCCAGCAGGGTATTGAGCCGTTCATCAATGGCAGCCTTGGATAAAGACTTGCCGTCTACTTTCTGAATTTCCAGCACGGCGCGGATGTTCTCCTCCACCGTGAGTTTGCGGAATACGGAGGCTTCCTGCGGCAGATAGGACAAGCCCAGCGCAGCGCGCCGGTGGATGGGCAGGCTGGAAATATCGCTACCGCTGATATCGATGCTGCCCGCATCCGAAGGCACCAGCCCCACGATCATGTAGAACGAGGTGGTCTTGCCGGCGCCGTTAGGCCCCAGCAGCCCCACCACTTCGCCGCAGGCCACCTGCAGCGATACATCGTGCACTACCTGGCGCTTGCCATAAGTCTTTTGCAAACCCTTGACGATCAGGGTGCTACCGCAGGAAGTCGTCATGCTTATTTTCCCGGTACAGGTGGAACGGAGGCGGCCGGTGCCGCTGCCGAGGTGGTACCCGGTCCGCGCTGCACCGGCTGGATCACCATGGTGCCGCGGCCGGCACCGGGCTTGCTCTCGCCCGTCACGCTGTTTTTCACGGCAAACTGTTCTTTTCGGCTGTCGTAGGAAATGAATTCGCCATCGACTTCATCGCTCAGGCGGCCCGCTTCCAGACGGCGGATCTTGGCCTTGGAGAACAGCTTCACCAGATCGGTCTTGTCGCTGTATTCGATGCGCTCGGCTTCGCCTTCCACCCACTGATCGCCGGCACCATCGCGCTTCTGGCGGAAGGTGGCAGGCGTGCCGGGGGTGCTGGTCAGCACCACGAAGTTATAGCCTTCAGGATCAGTCGTGACCACGGCTTTCGGCGACTTCATCAGCAGCGTGCCACGGGTCAGCACCACATTGCCCAGCAGGGTCTTGATCTGTTTTACATCATCAATCTGCAGATCGTCGTAGTCGATCTTGGTGGGCTTGGAGGCATCGGCTTTTTCCGCCTGCGCCACACCCAGTCCGAGGCAGCACAAGGCCACTGCCAGCATCAGTTTTTTCATCATCTCTATCCTTTCGTTAGCACACGGAGTACACCTAGTGCGCTGCACGTGGCGGCAACAGCAGTTGCCCACGACCACCCAGCTGTACTTCGCGGGTGGCATTGTTTGCTTTCATGCCCAAGCCGGTCGCACTGGACTGTCCCAGTTGCAACGCCACGGCAGCGGCAGTTTCCATTCTTTCTTCGTCCGGATACACGGTCAACGTCGGGGTGGTCAGGTGCAGCACGGGAGCCTGCTCGGTAGCAGGACGCAGTACGTCGACCTTACCGGAAAGCTGTACACGCGTATTGCCCTGATCGATCAAAGCGGTCTGCGCATGCATCTGCATGGGCGGCTGATCGCCCGACAGGCTGTGCACATAGGGCTTTTCGATATCCGAGGCGTCATCCACGGGACGGTGGGTCAGCTTGTCGCCGGAAATGATGTAGGCCGGCTTGCCCGCCTGACTCATCCGCACCAGACTGAAACGCTGAATGATGTAATCGGGCTCGTTGCGGTAGGGATCGCTCTGCTCGTCCTGTCCCGCCTGATTCACCACCTGCACCAGCCAGAAGCTGCCAACGGCGACAAACACGCCGACCAGCATAATCAGCGTTAATTGCCAGCGATGGGCGGTTCTTTTACGCATGCTCGCGCTCCATTACACCAGAAACTGCGCCATCACGCGCTGGTAGCTGCCCTGCGCCTGCATCAGCAGTTCGCACACTTCGCGCACGGCGCCACGGCCACCGTGGGCCGCCGTGACGTGGTGCGCACGGCTCAGCACTTCGGCGCGGCCATTCGGCACGGCCACGGCCAGCCCGACCCGGCTCAGGATGGGCAGATCGACCACATCGTCGCCGATGAAGCCTACCTGCTCGGCCGTCAGTCCGGTCTTTTCCAGCAGCGCGTGGAACGGCGTGAGCTTGTCGTGGCCGCCCTGATGCAGATGGCTGATGCCGAGATCGGCGGCGCGGCGTATCACCTGCTGCGAGGTACGCGCGCTGATGATGGCGGTCTGCACGCCCGATTCCTGCAGCAGCTTGATGCCCAGGCCGTCCTGCACATGGAAGGTTTTCAGGGCTTCGCCATCGGCGCCGTAATGCAGGCTGCCATCGGTCAGCACGCCATCGACGTCGAAGATCATCAGTTTGATGCGGGCGGCCCGTTCCAGTACGCTAGCATTCATCAGATCACCTTGGCGCGGGTCAGGTCATGGATGTGCAGCGCGCCCACCAGCTTGCCGTCGGCATCCGTCACCAGCATCTGGTTGATGCGGAATTCTTCCATCACGGCCACGGCATCGACCGCCATTTTCTCCGGCGCGATGGTGCGCGGGTTGGCGTGCATCACATCGCCGATCACCACTTTGCTGAAATCCTGCACTTTTTCGATCATGCGGCGCAGGTCGCCGTCGGTGAACACGCCCACCGGGCGGTTATCGCCATCGACGATGGCCGTCATGCCCATGCCCTTCTGGGTAATTTCCAGCAGCGCATCGGTGAGCTTCACGTCGGCCAGCACTTTCGGCACGGCGTCGCCGCTGCGCATCACGTCGCGCACATGGGTCAGCAGGCGGCGGCCCAGTGCGCCACCGGGGTGGGAGCGGGCGAAATCTTCTTCCTTGAAGCCGCGCAGATCCAGCAGGGCCACGGCAATCGCATCGCCCAGCGCCAGCGTGACGGTGGTGGAAGTGGTTGGCGCCAG
>Ga0187842_1000874_pt1 | contig 14437 bp, 15 predicted proteins | sample SpaLakP09_SKY_41_FD_134514 | JGI IMG/M metagenome (GOLD analysis project Ga0187842, IMG submission 134514) | Oligotrophic lake water microbial communities from Sparkling Lake, Wisconsin, USA - SP09_SKY_41 | ecosystem: Environmental > Aquatic > Freshwater > Lake | place: USA: Sparkling Lake... | reverse complement strand
GCGGTGCCGCAGCCCTGACAGGTAGCAGCCACCAGTTGACCGCCACATCCGCCGCAGAAGCGCGCGCCCGGCGCGCCCTGCACGCCGCACTTGGCGCAGACGAGTCCGCTGGCGCCAGCGGACGCGCCGCCCGGGGGCGGCGCACTCGGTGCAGGCGGGTAGTAGCCACCCCCGTGGCCGCCATGCCCTCCGCCGTGTGGGCGCGATCCGCCGTGATGGCCGCCGCCGTGGCCGCCCATTCCGTTCTTCAAAAGTCGATCCAAGAATCCCATGTTTCTCTCCGTTTTCGGCACGGTTTTCTCGCGCCGGGTCAGTGATTTCTTCAAATGTGTAGGTGAGGCGCTGCAGATCCAGCAGGCCGTGCGCCCTCCAGCGCATAGCGTGAGCTCGTCAACCTCGCGCTACGGGCTTGATCCCACCTCATGCATGGCTGACATTGGTTGCCTTCGATGGCCGAGCGTCTCCTCGCGGGCCTCGCCTAGGGGTCGACTGGTCGGTGAACATGCGCTGCGTGCGATCCAAGGCTGAGCAGGAGCTGCTATGGAGCCGTAAACGCGCTCCGCGACGCGTGCCGTGATCACGGTCACGTACGACTGCGCTGAAAGCGCCATTGGTAGCTCAACCCGCTCTATGTCAGCCGCGACCAACACCGGTCGTGCCGTAGCGGCCGAACACCACAGCGCGGCGGCCAAGAGCACCACGCTGGCGACCGCCAGCGAACACCTTCGCATCGAATTCTCCTAGTGGCAGAAACCAACGAGGGAATCCGACGAGACGTCGTCGAGGTCAGAGAAGAGGTTTGGAAGCGCGCGTCTCGCCGGATCAGGCGGCGCGAGATCTGTCAGGTCGTTCTGGCAGCGCAGGAATGTGCGATGGGTGTTCCAGCGATTCCGCGAAGACATTCTGACCAAGCGACACGTACGCCGCGATCTGTACTTCTACGCTTGGGACACTGAATCCGAAATGGCACATCTCGCAGTCGGCGTGAGACAGGCTGGCAGCCTTGGCTTCCTTCGCCTGCGTCTGGCCGGAGTGCTGGTGCTCGTGGTGGCCAATGTGCTTGGCCGCAGTGCCGCTCTCATGGCCGCAATACCCCGACGCAGCTGCAAAGGCGAACTGCACCGGTAGAACGATCATCAACAAGATGACGAAGAGGCGTCTCACGCAGTCGAGTGTACCGAGCAACAGAACTTCTGCGAGCGGGAACGATCGCAAAGAGCCTCTCGGCATGCGAGGCGTTCAGATAAAGTGTCAAGGCCTTGGCGTATTGCGGCGCGCCTCTCGTGCGCGCTGGAGCTCTCCTACGACAGTCGTGGCGCATCGTGCGGCCGCGTCCCCAGTTGGGTTGGCCGCAGCCGGTGTGTAGCTGGTCTACACCTCGGCGTTGCTCGAGCCAGTGCCATCGCCGCGTAACGCTACCCGCGCCGCCGTTCGCCGCGACCGGATCCCGACTGCCATCGCCGTAGAGCTAGCCCCGCGAGTCGCTCGCCTGCAGGCCGCTGAGCCTGACGTCCGCTTCGCGCAGAGGCCCCCAGGTGCAGAAGCTACCGAAGACGCCGCACTCGGCCGTGGCCGATGTCGGCTCCAGGACGTCTTGCACGGTGGGTGCATACAGCCTCAACCCGACGGAGCTAGTGTTCACCATGACTTTGTCGACCGTCGCGCAGGAGGCCCTGCCCGGCCTTGAGCGCGGGCTTGTTCATGATTTCCGAGGCCATTGCAGATAGGTTTGAATGAGGAAGCGGATCTTGTCCCTGGCCTTTGCCGCAGGGTCGCCGCCATTGGCAATGGATGACGTATTGAACGCCGCTGGCCATGTCAACGAAGGCGACTGAACGAAAGCCGTCCTTCTCGCCGAGATGCGCGAAAGTCGCCGCCGGCTTGTCAGAGGGCGGCACGGCCCAACCGTAGCCGTACTGCTCGCCGTTGTCGAAGGTCGGCGCTCGGGACTTTGGGCTGGTCATGGCCTGCACCGTCGCCGGTTTCAGCACGCGGCCTGCGAGGAGTTCCAACAGCAGCTGGTTCACATCATGGGTTGAGCCGTGGATGCCCAACGGTCCCACGACGTGCAACTGGATGCCGTTGGTCAGCCGGGTGGTACCGAAATTGAGCGCCTCCGCGACGTCGCGAGGCGCGGCGTCGTCAGCCCCGGCCCTGCCGGATCGACCGACGCCAGCACCTTTTCGGCCTCCGCCCGGAAGACTGCCACCCTTTCGGCGAGGGGCGCATCCGCCGGCAGCCGTGGCAGCTGCGCGCAGCCGCTGGCCAGCGCCAGCAATGATGATGACAACGCCAAGATCGCACCGGATCGGCACGCGCATAGTGTGGAGGATCCTCACGCCGATGGCAGTGATCGCGCCAATGAGACCGAGACGCCTCGGGCTTCTGGAATCTGACGGACTAGGGTCAGCGCCCAAGCTGTCAAAATACCTGCCATCATGACATCGAAGAGATCGCCGAGTTCTTGCAGAGGACGGATCGGCGGCGCGCAGGCACCGTCACCGGTGTGTCCCGATCACCTCGGCAGCGGCGTAGCAGCATCTGGATTGGGGCGACCCAGTTCAGAGACGCAAAGGGCGTGACCAGGTCGTCGTCGAAACGATCCGCTTCTATGATGGCGAAGGGCTGCTTGCAACCCGGCGCGCATTGACCACATCTATCGGGTCTATTCCTTAGCACGGGCTGGTCACGCTGGCAAGCGGATTCCAAACACCAAGCGCACGGTCCGTACGCACTGATCATGGGGTGAAGATGGTTCGACGACGCGAGATCACGTGCCTCCTGGGTTGCTTGATCGTGCTGACCAGCACGCAACTTCTGGCACAGCCCTCCGCCAACGATTTGATCGCAGCTGTGGTGGTGAAGATCAATGCCGAGGAAGGCACCGTGACGTTGCGGCACGAGTCAATCGCACACCTGCATTTACCGGCTACGACAACGAGGTTCCGCTACATCGACCCGCGCCTCGTGCTGCGCATTCGTGATGGCGACCGTATCCGCTTCCGGGCGGATCGGTACGACGGGATGCTGCGACTGACTGCCGTGGTGCCACTCGGGGCTCCTACTGGGCCGTGACACGGTTTACGGGGCGCTCAGCATCGGGAATCTGAGGACCCCTCCTGAACTCCTTCCATTCATCGTCCAGGGAAATGGTCGCTAGTTGGTACAAGACGTCGTTTTGCGCGAACGCGCTGCGTTCGTGGTCCATGTCGACGGTGTTGCCGTCGAGGTTTCGAGGTTTGACTGAACAGGGACGACGAAGCGGACGAATGGCAGCGTGCTCTGTGCAGGCATCAAGGAGTCCGCGCCCCCTGGGACCCAGCCTCCGAGCCCTTCCGTCGATGACGGCCAAGGTGTGGCCGCGCAGGCACGCACCGAAGGCGAGCCCGCAAGCCTGACGAATGTCCACTACCGCGACGCAGGAAACCGGATGAGGAAACCAACCGGCGCAGAATGGCGTTGTTGTAGCTGCAGGGGATCCATCATGAGACTGCTTAGCTTGATCGCGGCGCTGGTGATCGCCGCCGGAACGACTGCTTGCGCCACGTCGCAGCCTACTTCGGTGGTGGTTGAGCCGCTTCGTGTCGACCAGCTGCAGGAACTGTCCGCCAAGGGCTTGAGCGACGATGCTCTGATCGCCCTCATTGAACAGCAAGGCGTCTCCTTTGTACTGTCGAAGAACGACCTGGAAGCGCAGCGCAAAGCCGGTGTCAGCGAAGGCGTGTTGCGTTACCTGCAGGGAAGGGCCGCAGGTGAGCAGACTCTCAAGACGCGCATCCTGGCTGGCCGGTATCCAGTGGGCAGCTATTTCGGCGTGACCTATCTCGGCTACCCATACCTAGGCTACTACGACGGCCTGCACTACTACGGTGGTCGGGGTTACTACGGCGGCTTGGGCGGCAATGGACGGGTGCATCTTGGTGGGCATCTCGGTGGGCATTTCGGTGGCCATTTCGGCGGACACAGGGGTGGCGGCCATCACTGAGCACGCCTTGTTGCGTGTCGTGGTTCGTCTTGCAATCACCGGTCAAGCCTGGGCGCAAGATGCTTCGCTGCGAATCCTGCGCCACGTTTGGCGCATGATGTGCGAAGACGGGCCAGCAGCGTTGCAGCCAGGAACGCTGCCATGCAGCGATGGCGGCTTCGCGCTGTGGACGTGGCCGTTCCCTGGCGCACCAATGATCGCTTCTTAGGGCGTGTCTCCAGACACCGCCGAGAATCCAGACTCGCCTACGACGATCCAGGCCATGAGTGCAACGAAGCCGATATCTACTATTTCCGGCGATGCCGCCGCCGGTACGGCCGCGGGACGGCACAAGAAGAACCTGGCTTGGTCGCTCGGGCTCACGTCTGCGTTCATGGTGATTGAGGTCATTGGCGGACTCTGGACCGGGAGCCTTGCGCTGCTAGCCGACGCCGGACACATGCTCACCGATGCCGGCGGCTTGGCGCTGGCGCTGCTGGCGATCCGCTTTTCGGCGCGACCGCGCACGCCGCAACTGACCTACGGCTATGTCCGGATGGAAGTGTTGTCAGCGCTGACCAACGCCGTCGTGCTGCTGCTGTTGACGATCTACATCTTCTTTGAGGCCTACCAGCGCTACCTCAATCCGCCGGACGTTCTGGGCGGCCCGATGCTCGCGGTAGCGGCGGCCGGCCTTGTGGTCAACCTGATCAGCATGAAACTGCTGGCGGCGGGCTCCGAAGAGAGCCTCAATGTGAAGGGCGCGTATTTCGAGGTGTTGGGCGACATGCTCGGCTCGCTCGGCGTGCTCGTCGCCGCAGGCGTCGTGATCTTCACCGGCTGGAAGCTGGCCGATCCGCTGATTGGCGCGGGCATCGGGCTGCTTATCGTTCCCCGCACCTGGATCCTGCTCAAGCAGGCAATCCGCATCCTGATGGAAGGCACACCGCCCGAGGTGGATGTCGCACTGCTGGCGCGCACGCTGCTCGCCATCCCAGGTGTGACCGCCGTACGCGACCTGCACGTGTGGACCATCACCTCCGGCATCGATTCAATGAGCGGACATCTTGTTGTTGACGGCGCCCCCGATCCCAAAGCCTTGCTTGCAATGGCGCGCGAGGCGATGAAAACCGGGTTCGGTTTGTCCCACACCACGATCGAGATCGACGACACCGAAAGCGCTGCGTCTGAAGGCGCGAAGGCGTTCTGACAGGGTCAGTTGCAGTCCCGGTCGGTGAGGCGGTCGAGAACTACATGCCCGGTAACATGCACGAAGCGCATGGCCTCGGCTGAGCTGCGTCCTTTCTGGGGACACATGCCGAAGGATCGCCACCGACTCACCTGCGAGCCGTTGGCAGGCAGCATCAACCACCCGGGTTGGGCAACGACACCCATGACCCACCCGGCACAGGAGAATTCATGGAACGCCAGATCGCACCCACCACAATTCCGGCGCCCTCTTCACGGCCGGCCGTCCTCATGCAGCCGACCCTGGAGACTGGAGCCATCGTGCTGCGGGCGGATCAGGTGCCGCAGGCCGAGCAGGCACTGGCCGCGCTCGATTTCGCGACGATTCCATCGGGTGACATCATCAAGATCGGCTTGGGCGCAGAACAGGCGCTGCAGAAGACGCTCGACGGCTTTCTCACGCGCCTCGACAAGAAGACCGCGTCCAAGCTGTTCGCCCTTTTCGGACGCCTGGAACAAGGCGTTGATGACGCCAAGCTGCCTGAGATTCTTGAGAAAATCCAGCAAGGCGAGGAACCGGGGTTCTTCGCCGGCTTGTTCGCCAAGGTCACCGGCCGCAAGCCCGAGGAGGCCTTTCGCGAGTTCATGCAGGAGGTCGGCGAGTTGATCTCGAGCCGGACGCGGACGCTGGCCGACGAGATGAGTCGCCTGGAGGGCGAACTGTCGAAGGAAATGAAGACGTTGTTCGGCGAACTGCAAGCACTGGAGGCCCTCAAGCAAGCGTACGGCACGCACTTCGCCAGTTTCACAGTCGATGCTGCAGTGGCCCGGGCATTCCTCGAGAAGGCACGGCAGTACATCGCAGAGCAGACGACGGCCGCCTTGCCTGGCGACGTTTCCGCCCAGGCACGCCTGCGCGAACTGCAGGACAAGTTCAGGCTGCTGGAAAGCCGGGCCCTTGCGCTCGAAGGCACCTACACCCGGCTACCGGCCGACCAGATGGTGATCCAGCAAATCGAGGCCGCTGGCATCGCAACGCTGCAGGAAACGGCGACCACGGTCTCTTCGCGCTTTGCGTCCATCAAGATGACCTTGCTGGCCATCCATGGCGCGTTCGCGATCAAGTCAGTGCAGCAGATCGCGCATCGCCAGGCACGCCTGGACCAGCAATTGACGCAACTCCGCGGCCAAGCCATCAAGGACGTGGCCGTCGCCGCAGCCAAGGCGCCCGGTGACAACCGCATCGCACAGGCGGAGCAAATCGCTGCCATCATCACGCAGACGCGCGAGATCCACGAATTGGTCGAAGTTGCCAAGCAGGAGACCGAAGCCAAGTTCGACACCGCACGGCAGATGTTCGAGCAGTCACGCGCCGAACTGGCGGCGCTGCGCAAAGCTTCACCATAACCGGAGAGACCATGCTCACACTGACCCTTGACAAACCCGGCGCCGCGCCGGCCCGCAAGCTGCAGCTCTCGCTCACCAAGGGCGCTGTGTTCAAGGTGACCGTCGCCTGGCAATGCAACGCGGCCCATCAGGATGACATCGACATTCACGCGCTTGAGGCACGCAACGGCGGCAACGGCGCGAAGGTGGCGGCACTCGAAGAGATCCTGTCCACCTACAACACCACCAAGATGAGCCCGAAAACCGGCGTGCTGCCGACTGCGGCCGATGGCTCCTTCGCCACCCTCTCCGGCGGGTTGCGGCACTCGGGTGACGTGCGCGTGCAGGGCAATACCGCAACCATCGTCATCGATGGCGCGAAACTTCCAGCTGGCGTCAACGAAATCCCCCTTTTTGCCACCGTCCACAAGGCCGAACACGGCGCGGGGCACGACGAGGGCACTGCGGCCGAGGACGAGGCGGCTTTCGCCGACATCGAGGTCCGCACTGTCACCATCGCCGACGAGAGCGGGCGCGAATTGGGCACCTACCAGCTGTCCAAGGAGTTCGGCGAGTTCAACGTGGTGCAGTTGGGCAGCGTCATGCACAGCGACAACGGCTGGGAGTACGCGCCCGTGGGCCGCGGCTTCACGGGCACGTTCAACGACGTTCTGGGCCACTTCTCCTGAGGCCAACCGTGCCGCTCACGAAGGACAAGTTGCGCCCGACGGTCATCGGTCCGACGGGTGCTTCGTTGCGCAGCCCAGCGGCTTCGTCGCCGCCGCTTGGGCCCGCGCCGGAACCGGCACGTCGAGTCCCTGCAGCGTCGCCGGTCACGCGGCAGCCGACCGCCATCCCTGGCGCCCAAAGAAAGCGGATCGAAGTGACCATGCGTGATCTGCAAGCTTTGTCACCGGGCGCTGCCGCGGGGGTGTACAAGGAGGCTCTGGCGCTGCTGGGAGAGTTCGTCGTCGACAAGGTTTCTCAGCGCAAGGCGATCCTGTGGGGCCACGACGTGCAGAAGTCGTACGGGGACCGCGTCACCGAAATGCTCGCGCTGGCGCGCAGTCCTGTGCTGATTCGGGTGGAGGGCCATCTTGCTCGCATGATGGACATCCTGGGATCGATCGATCTCATGGCCGTTTGCGGACATGGCGGCAGCAGCGTCGTCGGTCGACTGTTCCAGGGCATCAACCGTCGGATCGACACGCCGGGTGAACTGGCTAGGGCCCAGGCAGAGCTGGAACAGTTGCTCGCGCTCATGGGCGCTGCGCTGGACCCCTTGCTTGATCTGAAGGACCGCCTGCTGCGCCTGGCCGGGTCGATGGAGCGGGCCGCGGAACAGATTGAAGCTTCTGCTCTCGGCGCGCTGTTCCTGTCGGGGCGCCTGCCTCAGGACGACGCCGAATTGGCGCAGCGCTTTGCCGAGCGCAGCATGAGCCTGACGCAGACCCTAGCGCAGATGCAGCAGGCCGGCTCGACCCGGGACTTGCAGATCGAGCACCCGGTCCGCCTGATCAGTGCCATCCAGAACGTCGCGCTGGTCATGATGCCCGCGTTCATCGGCAGCATCGCGTCCATCGCCGCGCTCGGCGGCCGGAACACCTCGGTGTCGCCCACGGAAGCCAGCGAACTGGCCTATCGTCTGCGCGACATGATCGACAAGTTGAAACCCTGAACCAGGAAGCACCCATGAACAGCAAACTCACCCTGAATCTGGACAAGTCGACCAGCGCGCTGCGTTTGGCGCTCGACAAGGCCGGTGTGGTGGCGAATGTGAAGGCGGAAACTGCCGCCATCATCGACGTCTCTGGCTCGTTCGAGCATGAGCACCAGGAGGGCACGACAAGCATCCTGATCGAACGGCTTGTCCCCTTTTGCATGGTGCTTGACCCGGACCGCAAGATGGACGTGTTCACCTTCAGTGCGGGCGAAGACAACGCCCACTATGTGGGCACGGTGACGCCCGACGATTCGCGCGACTACGTCACGCGCAACATCGTCGAACAGGTGCCGGGCTGGAACGGGGGCACAACCTACAGCTACGTGCTCGAGCGTGCGCTTGAGCATTTCGGCTGGAAGGTTTGCGAGGAGGCACATCGCTCAACCCAGGGCGCCGGCTTTTTGAGCCGCCTATTCGGCTGGTCGCCCAGCGGGCACGAACACGGCGCCGCGCACACACACGAGAAAAGGCGCTCGCTCGTGCTCTTCATCACCGACGGCGAAAACGACGGCAACGACGAGACGCGAACCATGCGTGTTCTTGAGGAGTCGCAGCAGCGTGGTGACCAAGTCTATTTTTTGTTCATCGGAGCCTGCGAAGACAAGGGCGTGACCTTCGAATTCGTGCAGAAAATCGCTCGTCGGTTCAAGAACACCGGCGTGGTGGTGATCCGCGATCTCGAGGCCTTCGTGGCGCAGTCGGATGAGGAACTCAATGCCACCTTGCTTGGGTCCGAACTCGTTGAGTGGCTGAAGTCGTAGATGCAGGACGCTCGGCGGCCCGTGTAGCCACGTTTGCAGCTCCGCAGCCGAATCTAGTCGACCGGCTCGGAGGGTAGCGGCGCCGCGCGTTTCCGAAAGCACGATGACCCGCCCGCTTTACCCTGTACTGCCGCTCGCAGAGCCTAGTCGTCCGGAAGCTCCAAATGCCAAAGCTATCCATGTCTCTCGCGTCCCAGTTCCGATGCGCGGCGCTACGACGTACCGGGCACCATTTTTATAGTGCATATAGATGCAAATCGAGCCCAGCGCGTCAGGGCCGAGGCGTACCGCCCAGGGTTTGCCTGGGCGGCTCAAATGCGATGCGGCGCCCGCCCTACTTCTTCTTGATGCTCGTGTCCTGGTGACCGTGCTGATCCTTGTCGCCAGGCACATGGCCTTTGTGATCATGATGCTCTTCGCTTCCTTGCTTCTTGCCGGGCACCGACGTGTCTCGGTGGCCGTGCTCATCAATGTCGCCTGGCGTGTGCCCCTTGTGGTCGTGATGCGGTCCAGGTGTCGAGGTCGGGGTGGATGGCTTGCTGCTCATGTTGAGTCTCCAAAGAAAAGCTCAGGCTACGATTTCCCTGCAGAGTTCCTTGTAAGACAACTCCCTGACGGTCTGGCGGAAAGCACCCTGTCGTTGTCGGCCCTCGATCTCGTCGATCGACAAAGCGCGGTACGAGCGTCGTTCCAATGACAAGCAGGTGTTCCATGCGCAATCACCTCGATCCATTGGCCGGCCAGCCAGCGCCAACCAGCGTGCTCATCGACGTCGAGGCGCTGCAAACGGCCTACGGGGCGCGTCGGCCGGACCTGTCCCGCGAGGACCAGCGGGTCGCTTTCGGAACGTCCGGCCACCGCGGCTCCGCGCTGGACGGCTCGTTCAACGAATGGCATGTGGTTGCCATTACCCAGGCCATCTGCGACTGCCGCAGGCGCCTGGGCATTGATGGACCGGTATTCCTGGGTGTCGACACGCACGCGCTGTCCGAGCTTGCCATGGCCAGCGCGATGGAGGTGCTGATCGCCAACGGCATGGACGTGATGCTGGCGCCACGCGGTCAGTTCACGCCGACACCGGCGGTGTCGTTCGCCGTCCTTGAACACAACCGTAGCAACCATTGCCGCGCGCGCGCCGATGGCATCGTAGTGACGCCGTCGCACAACCCACCGCGCGACGGTGGCTTCAAGTACAACCCGCCGCACGGCGGCCCGGCGGACAGCGGCATCACGGGTGAGATCCAGGCGGCGGCGAACAAATATCTGGCGTCGGGCCTCAGGGGTGTGCAGCGCTCTGATGCGGGGCGTGCCAGCGCGCAAAGGACTTGCCACGAGCACGACTTCATGGGCCGCTATGTCGCAGCCCTCGATCAAGTAATCGACTTCGACGTGATCCGTGCCTCCGGCGTGCGCATGGGCGTGGACCCGCTCGGCGGCGCCGGTGTCAATTACTGGGCGGCCATAGCCGAGCGCTATAAGCTGCCACTCACCCTGGTCAGCCAGGTGGTGGACCCGACCTTCGGTTTCATGACGCTGGACTGGGACGGCAAGATCCGCATGGACCCGTCGTCGCCCTACGCGATGCAGCGGCTCACGCAGCTTCGCGACCGTTTCGACGTGGCCTTTGCCTGCGACACCGATCATGATCGCCATGGCATCGTCACGCCCAGTGGCCTAATGCCGCCCAACCACTTCCTCAGCGTCGCGGTGGACTACCTCAGCCGCAACCGCCCTGGCTTGCGTCCGGACGCGGCCATTGGCAAGACGGTGGTGACGACGACACTGATCGACCGAGTGGCGAGGAGCGTCGGCCGCCCCGTGTACGACGCGCCCGTCGGCTTCAAGTGGTTTGCGCCGGGCCTACTTGACGGCAGCCTGGGGCTGGGGTGCGAAGAGAGCGCGGGCGCATCCTTCCTGCGCCGCGACGGCCGCGTGTGGACGACCGACAAGGACGGAATCGCCGCCGCGCTGCTGTCGGCGGAGATCACCGCGAGTTCCGGCGCCCATCCGGGTGTGTACTACCAGTCTCTCACTGCCTCGCTTGGCACCCCGCTGGCCCAGCGCATCGACGTCCACGCCACGTCAGAACAGAAGCGGCTGGTCGGTGCGATGACAGCCGCCGACGTGCATGCCACCACACTCGCCGGAGAGCCCGTACAGGCTGTGCTGAGCCGCGCGCCGGGCAACGGCGCAGCCATCGGAGGTATCAAGGTCGCCACTGCCAACGGCTGGTTCGCTGCGCGGCCCTCAGGCACCGAAGACATCTACAAGATCTACGCCGAGAGCTTCACGGACGCGGGCCACTTGCAGCAGTTGCTGAAGGAGGCGGAGGCGATCGTGGATGTTGCGCTCGAGGGTCGTTCATGAATACTGCGTCCACCCGCGTCCGACTTTTGATCGCCGCGCTCTTTGCGACGCTGCTGGTCACGCTGCCGGCCGCCGCACAGGAAGCGCCGCCGCCAATCCCCTCGTTCGAGGCACTTGAAGCCGCCGGGGCAACCGTTGGCGAAATCCGCATCGTCACGCAGGACATCTTCGACACCGCCGACCCTCAAGAGAACCGGCTGCTGTTCCGCTGGGCCAACGCGTTGCACGTGCAAACGCGGCCCGGCGTGATCCGCAGCGCGCTGCTGTTCTCCAGCGGCCACAAGCTGTCACTGCGCGCGATCGAGGAGACCGAACGCCTGCTGCGAGGCTACCGTTTCCTATACGACGTGCAGTTCCGTCCGGTCGCCTACCGCAACGGTGTGGTCGACATCGAAGTGCTCACCCGCGACACCTGGACGTTCGAACCGTCCGTCAGCGTCGGACGAACGGGTGGCACGAACAGCAGCTCAGTCGGATTTCGCGAGGACAACGTGCTCGGCACGGGCATCTCGATCGGTGTGGATCGTTCGAAGAGCGTCGACCGCAGCGGCACGCAGTTCCAGATCGCCAACGAGCGCACATTTGGCACTTGGACATCGGCCAGCTACAGCTTGGCCAGCAACAGCGACGGCCGTCGCGAAGCTGTCGCTGTCGTGCGACCGTTCTACGCGCTTGATGCGCGGTGGGCGGGCGGTGCGAGCGCGTCGAAAGACAGCCGCACCGATGCGGTCTACAACGCTGGCAACGTGGTCAGCCAGTACCGGCGACGCGAGACCCGGGCCGAAGCTTTCGGCGGTTGGTCCGCCGGGCTGGTCGACGGGTGGGTGCGGCGCTGGTCCCTGGGTCTGAGTGTGCAGGACGATGGTTTTGCCGCAGAGCCCGGATTGACGCCGCCGCCGGAACTGCCGGCCGACCGGCGGCTCGTCGGTCCCTTCGTGCGCTACCAGTTGGTTGAGGACCGCTACGACCGTGAACTGAACCGCAACCTGATCGGCCGGCCAGAATTCTTTGCCCTTGGCCTGAACACCACACTGCAGGTGGGCTACGCCTCGGCCGGCCTCGGATCGAGCGTCAACACCTGGCTCTACGCCGGCACGGTGAGCCGAGGCTTCGAGCCAGCTTCAAAGCATCTCTTGGTTGCGGGGGCCACACTGTCCGGGCAGGTTGCTGACGGCAGGCTAATGCGCCAGCGGCTCGGCTTGCAAGCGCAGTACTACCTGCCGCAGGGCAGGCGCTGGCTGTTCTATGCCGGGGCTTCCGCCGATCTGCTGACCCGGCCCGATCCGACCCAGATGCTCCAGCTCGGCGGCGACAACGGCCTGCGCGGTTACCCGCTGCGATACCAGGGAGGAACGCGGCGCGCTCTGCTCACCGTCGAGCAGCGCTTCTACACCGACCTGTATCTATGGCGGCTGTTCCGCGTCGGTGGCGCGGCGTTCATCGACGTCGGGCGCGCCTGGGGCGGTACCGGGGGCGGCTACACCAACACGACGAATCCGGGCTGGCTGGCCGATGCCGGTGTCGGCCTGCGCATCGTTAACTCACGGACGGCCTTCGCCAGCGTGCTTCACATCGACATCGCGGCGCCCGTCAACACCGCGCCGGGCGTGAAGGGGCTGCAGCTTCTCGTCAAGACGAGAGCCAGCTTCTGAAAGTTGGTCTCTGACCGCCCGGCACGGGACGGGCGCCGTATATGGGTTCGGTGGGTTTGAGACGATGTACAAGAGCTCCCGCCCACGACAACCAGGAGACGACTTCAATGAGGACCGACGAACGCACAACTGCGCTTGACAACAGCCCGCAGATCGCCGGCGCGGCGCCCGGCGGCGATGACGACGGTGACCTGACCGACATGCTGGGGGAGCTGCGTGTTTTGTTGCCCACCGCGCAACTGTTGTCGGCATTCCTGATCACGGTGCCGTTCAGCAGTGGCTTTGCGGCCACCGTGGCGGCCGAGAAACGCGTCTTCATCGGGACCTTCGTGCTGGCAGTTGCCAGCCTGGTGACGCTGAGCGCACCCGCCGTACAGCACCGCGTGATACGACCGCTGATGGACCGCGCGCGCTTCAAGCGACTGGCCTCACGCCAGATCGTCTTCGGCTCGATTGCGCTGGCACTGGCACTCGTGCTGGTCACGCAACTGGTGCTATCCGCAGTGTTTGGCCATTCGGTGGGCAACGTTGCGGCTGGCGGCATCGCGGTGTTGATCGTGCTGTTGTGGTGGGTGCTGCCGAAAATGTGGCGGGCCAGGGGCAGGCTGTAACGCGTCCTCTACCGATGCACTGGAGCTTGCCGGGTTGCAGGCGTTTCACGACAGCGCACTGCGTTCGCGCAACAAGGCATCCAGGTTGCGCCGCAGCCGCAGGACGTCACTCGCGAGTTCGTTTTGCCGCTGCAGGTAAGCGGCCGAGAAACGCCGCCCCTGCCGATCTCCTTCCCGCACCGCGATTCCGCGTTCGCGCTCAGCTTCGGCAGCCTGCAATTCGGCGTAAGCGGCGAGAATCTGCTGCTCGATCTGCCGCCGACGCGCCGCCAGTGCCTCGGAATCACGCAGCAGCTGTTGGCGAGTCATTGCCAGCGCACGAAGTGCGGCTTCGGTCTGGACAGGGTCGGGCGGGTGGATCTCCACGCTGATCTTTTCGTTACGGCGTGCCAGCGGAGCCGGTGCGTCGCCATAAACGACGCGGCCGTTCGGCAGTATCGACTTGTACAGCGTGCGCTCGGCCGGCATTGCGGCGAGCGCCCAGCCAAGGCCGACGACGGTCAGTACGCTGCGCAGCAGCGGACACAACGCGCCGATCAGCGAGGTAAAGGGGCGTGATGCGTATGCGGTATGCGGCATAAATCCGTATGTAGTGGATTGGCCAAGCCGTTTCGTCGGGTGATTGTCAACTCGTGCGCCCAGAAAAGAGCCTCGGGTCGCAGTGATCTTGCCCCTGCATAACCGGACAGGGTCTATGCGCTGGTTGACGCGCTCCCGGTCTGGGTGACGCGCTGTTGATGTTGCCTGAACTCTCTGGGTGACCGCATCCGCAGGCTCGAGTGCGG
>Ga0187842_1000873_pt1 | contig 14439 bp, 12 predicted proteins | sample SpaLakP09_SKY_41_FD_134514 | JGI IMG/M metagenome (GOLD analysis project Ga0187842, IMG submission 134514) | Oligotrophic lake water microbial communities from Sparkling Lake, Wisconsin, USA - SP09_SKY_41 | ecosystem: Environmental > Aquatic > Freshwater > Lake | place: USA: Sparkling Lake... | reverse complement strand
GGGTTGGGGGCTGCGGTGACGGCCGGGGCGGGCGCGGGTTTGGGCGCGGCAGCAACAGGTGCGGGTGCCGGCTTGCGTGGGGCTGGTGCTGCAGCCGGCGTGGGTGCAGCGGCTGGCTGCTGGCGGCTGGCGCCCTTGTCGCCGTTGAGCTTGATCCAGTGAAAGACGGCGTCGGCGGCTTTCTGGGCGCGCTCCAGGCTCTTGTCGGCCTTGGGTGCTTCCGTTTGCGCCATGGCCGCCTGGCCGAGCAGAAGCAGGCCGGCCGCGATGGCGGTCAGAGTGAGCGTTAGCGGGGTGCGCGGTCCAGGTTGCATGGCAGATCCACGAATACGGGGTGAGAGGGGCCGGCCACCGTCCGGCGCCCGGACTCTAGTCAAGCGCCGGTGCGACGTCAGCGGGGTTTGCCCCCCGGCGTGTGCAATTTGGTGCGTTATCGCCGCAAAGCTTCAGGCCGTACCGAGCAGACTTCGGCAACGCTTCTCGTGCTGGCGGATCTCGGTCAGCGTCACCTCGATGTCGTGGCGCTGCTGCTCCAGCTGCTCGCGGTGCCGCGCCAGGATGGCCAGGAAGGCCTGCAGCTGCGGCGCGGCGCTGGCCTGGCTGTCGTACATGTCGACGAGCTGCTTGATCTCCTGCAGCGCCAGCCCCAGGCGCTTGCCGCGCAGCGTCAGCTTCAGCCGCGTGCGGTCGCGCGGCGTGTAGACGCGGTTGCGGCCCTTGCGGCTGGGCTCCAGCAGGCCCATGTCCTCGTAGAAGCGGATGGCGCGCGGCGTGATGTCGAACTCGGCGGCCAGCTCGGTGATCGTGAAGGTGGTTTCGGTCGCGACGGCGACAGGTTTGCGGGAGGCCATGGCTAAACTGGATTGACGTTAACGTCAGTCTAATGGGGTCTGAAGCGGCCCTTTGCATCATGGCCAACCCGCGCGAATCCGAACTCCATTACCCATTGGGCGACGTCCTGCCCGGCCCCGGCGAGGCGCTGGACCTGGCGCCCGGCGTGCGCTGGGTGCGCATGGGCCTGCCCTTCGCGCTGGACCACATCAATCTGTGGTTGCTGCGTGATCGCATCGACGGTCGCGAGGGCTGGACCATCGTCGACTGCGGCATCAGCAGCGACGAGACGCGGGCCAACTGGGAGACCGTGTTCGCCGAGCGCCTTGACGGCCTGCCGGTGCTGCGCGTGATGGCGACGCATTTCCACCCGGACCATCTCGGCCTGGCGCATTGGCTGACCGAGCGTTGGGGCTGCCGGTTGTGGATGAGCGCCACCGACTTCAACCTGGCCCGCTTGGCAAGCAGCTCGACCGTGGGCATGGGCGGCGCGACGGCGGCTGCCTTCTTTGGCAGCCACGGCCTGACCGACGAAGACTCGCTGGCCAAGATCCGCGACCGCGCCGACTACTACCCGAAGATGGTGCCCGTCGTGCCGTCCAGCTACCGGCGCTTGATGGACGGCACCGAGGTCGAGATCGGCGGGCGCGTCTGGCGCTGCATCGCCGGCTACGGGCACGCGCCGGAGCACATCAGCATGTTCTGCGCGCCGGCCAAGCTGCTGATCTCCGGCGACATGGTGTTGCCGCGGATCTCGACAAACGTGTCCGTCGTCGACGTGGAGCCCGAGGCCGACCCGCTGACGCTGTACCTGAGCTCGTTGACCCGCTACCTGGACCTGCCCGAAGACACGCTGGTGCTGCCGTCGCACGGGAAACCCTTCACCGGCCTGCACGCGCGCATCGACCAGTTGCGCGAGCACCACGACGAGCGGCTGGCAGAGGTCGTCGCCGCCTGCCGCGCGGCGCCGACTCACGCGGCCGGGCTGCTGGGCGTGCTGTTCAAACGCAAGTTGGACCTGCACCAGACCACGTTCGCGATGGGCGAGGCCATCGCGCACCTGCACGCGCTGTGGCTGCGGGGCGAACTCAAACGCGAACTGGGCGCCGACGCCATCTACCGCTTCGTGCCCGCCTGAATGGATTGGGGAAAAAGAAAAGCCGCCGCAGGATGCCCAGCGGCGGCGTTTCAGCCTTCTAGCGGTACCTCGCTCCCTCTGCTCCCGCCGGGTCTAGCCGGCTTCCGGTACCTGTGGTGACAGCGTTCGACATGAAGTGTTGCTGAACGTGTCTGCGCGAGGATGACGTTAGGCTGGGAATATTCACCAGCAATCCATTGCAGCAGGCCGCAGCCTCACTGGACCACGATGGATTCCTCGCGCAGTGCGTCGCGGGAGCGCTCGAAGTCGGGCAGCACGGAGCGCACCGTGTCCCAGAAGGCCGGGCTGTGGTTCATCTCGCGCAGGTGGGCCAGTTCGTGGGCGACGACGTAGTCGATGATGGCCGGTGCGAAGTGGATGAGGCGCCAGTTCAGCCGGATGCTGCCATCGGCGCTCGCGCTGCCCCAGCGGGTCTGGGCCGATGACAGCCGCAGCGACTTCATCGCCACGCCCAGCCGCTCGGCAAACAGCCGGCAGCGGGGCAGGAAGTCTTCCCTCGCACGCGCCTGCAACCAGGACTGGCTCAGGTCACGGATCTGCTCGGCCGCCGCGTCATGCGGCAGCGGCAGACGCAGCTCGCGCGTGGCGGCATCCCACACGACCTCGCGTTCGCCGGGCGCCACCACCATCGTCAGCGGCTGGCCGAGGTAGGGCAGGCGGCCGCCGTGTATCCAGTCGATGCGTGCGGCCTGCATGCGCTGCTGGCGCTCGCGCTGCTCGACGATCTTGCGCAGGATCCAGTCACCCTTGTGATGCAGCGCGCGCTCGATCTCGGCGATGGGCACCCAGCGCGGCGCGCTGACGCGCAGGCCCTGCGGCCCGACGACGAAGCCGATGGAGCGCCGCCGTGCGCGCTTGAGTTCGTAGCCCACGCGGTGCTGGCCCAGCCACAGCTCGCGCTTGGACTTGGCCGCGCCGGGGTCGGCGGGGGCGACCTCGGCCTCCGCATCGAACAGCGCCAGCTGGCTGTCCTGCAGGAGTGGTGAGGCCGGGCGCTTGGGCGGCATGGCGTTCAGCGTGGGGTCGCGGCCGGCGCGGCCGGTGCGGCGGCGACGCCGGCGGGCGGAGGGTTGCTGGCGTAGGCCTCGGGGTCCAGACGGCGCATTTCGCTCTCGATCCAGTCCTTGACCTCGGCCATCAGCTCACCCGGCTGGCGGCCCACCGCCGGAATCTGCTTGCCGATGGACACGTCCACCACGCCCGGGCGCAGCAGGAAGCTCTTGCGCGGCCAGCAGCGCGCCGCTGTGGCGGCGATGGGCACGACGGGCAGGCCGGCCTCGATGGCCAGACGCGTGCCGCCGGTCTTGTACTCGCCCACCTCGCCGCGCGCGATGCGGGTGCCCTCAGGGAACATGATGACCCAGTTGCCCTGGCCGCCCAGTCGCTTGCCCTGCGTGAGTACCTTGTTCCAGGCCTCGGTGCGGCGGCCGCGGTCGATGTGGATCATGTCCATGCGCGCCATGGCCCAGCCGAAGAAGGGCACGTAGAGCAGTTCGCGCTTGAAGACATAGGCCAGCGGGTGGCTGAACAGCGCCGGGTAGGCAAAGGTCTCCCAGGTGCTCTGGTGCTTGGACAGCAGCACGACGCCGGCGCGGCGGTCCGACGCGGGCGGCAGGTTCTCCATGCCGTGGATGCGCCAGCGGATGCCGCAGATGAAGCGCGCGCTCCAGATGGCGAGCTTGAGCCAGCCGGCGCAGGCCCAGTAGATGGGGTCGCCGCGCCGGAAGATCGACAGGATGACGACGGCCGTCGCCCAGGGGATGACCGTGACGATGAGGACGAGGACGAAGATCAGCGAGCGGATAGCGCTCAGCAAGGTGGACATCAGTTCAGGTCTCCGGCCTGGGTGTCGGGGGAAACGGCCTGGCCGCGCTGCTCGGCAGCGCGGCGGCGCTCCTCCTGGATGAGGGTTTCGGCAAAGCTCTTCAGGTCGTCGTGCACGCGGGCCTTGGGCACCTGCACCAGCAGGTTGGCGAGTTCATGGGTGCTGAGGTGGCCGAAAGGGCCGGTCAGCACGAGGTGTGGTATGCAGCCGGCGTTCTGGGCCGTCAGCAGGTCGGTCAGCGACGCGCCGACCATGTGCACGTCGGGCAGCTCGACGTCGAAGCGCTCGCCGATCTGCTGGATCAGCCCGGGCAGCGGTTTACGGCAGTCGCAGCCTTCCTCGGGCGTGTGCGGGCAGAAGAAGGCGGCATCCAGGCGCCCGCCTTTTTCGGCCAGCAGCTGGTTCAGCCGCAGGTGCACCGCGTTCAGCGACGCCATGTCGAGCAGGCCGCGGCCGATGCCGGCCTGGTTGGTGGCCAGCACCGTGTGCCAGCCGGCGTGGTTCAGCCGAGCGACGGCCTCCAGCGCGCCGGGCAGCGGGTCCAGCTCCTCCGGCGCCTTGACGTGGTCGTCGCGGTAGCGGTTGATCGTGCCGTCGCGGCCCAGGATGACCAGCTTCATGCCGTGGGCGTGGTCAGAGCGCATCTGTGCTTTTTTCAACTCGCGAGGCGCGACAAGTCGGCCACGCGGTTCATCGCCGCGTGCAGGCGGCCCAGCAAGGCCAGGCGGTTGGCACGCAGCGCGGCGTCTTCGGCGTTGACCATCACGTCGTCGAAGAAGGCGTCGACCGGGCCTTTAAGCGCAGCCAGGGCTTTCAGCGAGCCGGTGTAGTCATGCTGCTCGAACAGCAGGTCTGCAGCGGGCTGGACTTCGGCGATCGCGGCGGCCAGGGCCTGCTCGGCAGCTTCCTGCAAAAGGTCGGCCTTCACCTCGGTCGGCAGCTCGCCCTCGACCTTCTTCAGGATGTTGCCGACGCGCTTGTTGGCAGCGGCCAGCGACGCGGCTTCGGCCAGGGCGGCGAAGGCGCGCACGGCCTCCAGCCGGCGCGGCACGTCGCCCAGGCGCGTCGGGTTCAACGCCAACACGGCGTCGACTTCCTGGGCGCTGTAGCCCTGATCGCGCAGCGACACGGCCAGGCGGTCGGCGAAGAACGTGAGCAGCGCGTCGCGTGGGTTGGTGATCAGCTCGCCGAATGGCGGCACAGCCGAGTCGATCAGCGCCGGCAGGTCCAGCGGCAGGTTCTTCTCGACCAGGATGCGGATCACGCCGAGCGCGTGGCGGCGCAGCGCGAACGGGTCCTTGTCGCCGGTGGGCAACTGGCCGATGCCGAACAGGCCCACCAGTGTCTCCAGCTTGTCGGCCAGTGCCACCACCGTGCCGGTGTGGTTGCGAGGCAGTGCGTCACCGGCGAAGCGGGGCTTGTAGTGGTCTTCGATGGCGATGGCCACACCGTCGCGCAGGCCCTCATGGCGGGCGTAGTAGCCGCCCATGATGCCCTGCAGCTCGGGGAACTCGCCCACCATGTCGGTCAGCAGGTCGCACTTGGCCAGGCTCGCCGCCTGCTTGACCTTGCTGTCCAGCACCTTGAACTCGTCGTCGGCCTCGACCGTGTAGGGCAGGGTCGCCATGCTCAGCTGGTTGACGATGGCGTGGCCGATGGAGCGCACGCGCTCGGCGCGCTCGCCCTGGCTGCCCAGCTTGCCGTGATAGACCACCTTGGCGAGGCCCGGCAGGCGGTCTTCGAGCTTCTTCTTGCGGTCCTGGTCGAAGAAGAACTTGGCGTCGGCCAGGCGCGGGCGCACGACGCGCTCATTGCCTTGCACGACGGCGCTGGCGTCGGCGGGCGCGATGTTGCTGACGACGAGGAAGTGGCGGGTCAGCTTGCCGTGGGCGTCCAGCAGCGGGAAGTACTTCTGGTTGGCCTTCATCGTCAGGATGAGGCACTCCTGCGGTACGGCCAGGAACTCCGCTTCGAAGGCGCAGGTCAGCACGTTGGGGCGCTCGACGAGGGCGGTGACTTCGTCAAGCAGTGCTTCGTCGGCTATGGGCGTCAGGCTCAAAGCGTCGGCCGCGCCCTTGAGCTGGCGCGAGATCTCGGCACGGCGCTCGGCGAAGCTGGCGATGACGGCTCCCTGGTCACGCAACTGAGCGGCATAGCTGTCGGCGGAGGCTATGGATAACTCGGGCGTGAGCGCCTCGAAGCGGTGGCCCAGGGTCACTCGTCCGGAGCTCAGGCCCAGGGCCTGGACCGGCACCACGTCGGCGCCGTGCAATGCGATGAGGCGGTGCGCCGGACGTACGAACTTCACGTCGGTCCAGCCATCGGCCAGTTGGTAAGTCATGACCTTCGGGATCGGCAGCTTGGCGAGCGTTTCATCAAGCGCTTTCTGCAGGCCCTGGGCTAGCGTTGCGCCGGCGACCATGCTGTCCCAGAACAGCGCTTCGGCCTTGCCGTCCGGCAGGCGCTTGAGCTGCGGCACGACCTCGGGGCCGGCGCCGATGGATGCGAGCTTCTTCAGCAGCGCGGGCGTGGCTTGGCCGTCGGCGGTGAGGGCGACGGCGACGGGCATCAGCTTCTGCTGCTGGGCCTTGTCGGCAGCCTTGGCGGCGACGTTGGCCACATGCACGCCCAGGCGGCGCGGCGACGCGAAGGACGTGACGGCGGCGTCCGCAGCGGCCAGGCCTTGCGCCTTCAGGCTGTCGGCCAGCACGCCGGCGAAGGCCTCGCCCAGCTTCTTCAGCGCCTTGGGCGGCAGTTCTTCGACAAACAGTTCAACGAGCAGATTCATCAGGCGGCCGCCTTCTTGCTGTTCTTCAGTTCGATCTGAGCGACGACTTCATCCGCCCAGGCCTTCGGGGCCATCGGGAAGCCGAGGCGCGCCCGGCTTTCCAGGTAGCTCTGCGCCACGGCGCGCGCCAGGTTGCGGATGCGGCCGATGTAGGCCGCGCGCTCCGTCACGCTGATGGCGCCGCGCGCGTCCAGCAGGTTGAAGCTGTGGCCCGCTTTCAGCAGTTGCTCGTAGGCGGGCAGGGCGAGCTTTTCGGCCATCAGTTCCTGGCTCTTCTTCTCGTGCGCGGCAAACGCGCCGAGCAGGAAATCCACATCGCTGTGCTCGAAGTTGTAGGTCGACTGCTCGACCTCGTTTTGGTGGAACACGTCGCCGTAGGTCAGGCCGTCGGTGTAGACCAGGTCGTAGACCGATTCCTTGCCCTGCAGATACATGGCCAGGCGTTCCAGCCCGTAGGTGATCTCGCCGGTGATGGGTTTGCAGTCGATGCCGCCGACCTGCTGGAAGTAGGTGAACTGCGTCACCTCCATGCCGTTCAGCCACACCTCCCATCCCAGGCCCCAACAGCCGAGCGTGGGGTTCTCCCAGTCGTCCTCGACGAAGCGCACGTCGTTCTTCTTCAGGTCGAAGCCAAGGGCTTCGAGCGAGCCGAGATAGAGCTCCAGGATGTTGGCCGGCGCGGGCTTCAACACGACCTGGTACTGGTAGTAGTGCTGCAGGCGGTTGGGGTTCTCGCCGTAGCGGCCGTCCTTGGGGCGGCGGCTGGGCTGCACATAGCCGGCCTTCCAGGGCTCGGGGCCGAGGGCGCGCAGGAAGGTGGCGGTGTGGCTGGTGCCGGCGCCGACTTCCATGTCGTAAGGCTGGAGGAGTGCGCAGCCTTGTTTGGACCAGTAGTCCTGCAGCGTCAGGATGATTTGCTGGAAGGTCAGCATTGAGCGGGTGCGCGAAAGCGGGGGGTGGTCGATTCTATGAGGCGGCCCTCTTGAGCCCCATCAGGGTCAACAGCGCAATACCCCATAGCGGCCACAGGCCCAAAGCGTTGAGCCAATAGGCGTAGGGCGTGGTGCCGGTGCGGCCGTCGACGGCGGCTTCCAGCACGCCGCGCTCCAGCGTCGGCATGCGGGCCGTGACGCGGCCTTGGTGGTCGATGACGGCGGTGGCACCGGTGTTGGTTGAGCGCACCACCGGGCGCTGGAATTCCAGTGCCCGCATCTGTGAGAACTGCAGGTGCTGGTCCTGGATCATCAAGGTGCCGAACCAGGCGAGGTTGCTGACGTTGACGAAGACTGTGGCGGCGTCGGGGCCCACGGCGCTCTGCACGACGTCCTCGCCGAACAGATCCTCGTAGCAGATCAGCGGCCGCAGGCGCTGACCGGCCACGGCCCAGGGGCGCTGGTGGTCGCCGCGAGCCTGGTCATCCAGCGGGATGTTCATTGCACGCACGAACCAGCCGAAACCGGGCGGGATGAACTCGCCGAAGGGCAGCAGGTGGTGCTTGCCGTAGTGATAGTCGCTGCCGAGCGCGACGACGGAGTTCACCCAGCCTTCATCGGCGCTGCCGAGGAAGGCGCCGAGCAGGGCCGGGCGTTCGGGGCGCGACAAGCGCGTCAGCGTCGCCGGGTCCAGTTCGACCAGCGGGACTGGCACGACGGATTCGGGCGTGATGACGACCTGACCCTTGGCCGACTCGATGAGTTGGGCCAGCACCTCCAGGTTGGCGGCGAAGCGGGCGGCGTCGAACTTCTGGTCCTGCGGGATGCTGGGCTGCACCAGCGACACGGCCATCCGGCCGGTCGACGTCGTGAAATCCTGCGGCAACAGCAGGCCGGCCAGCGGCAGCAGCAAGGCGGGCGCGGCCCAGGCCCATGCGCGCTCTTTCATCAGCACCAGCCCGGCGGATGCCAGCGCCGCCAGCGCGGTGATGCCGTAGATGCCTATCCACGGCGCCCAGGCAGCCAGCGGCCCGACCGTGTGCGCATAGCCGGACGCAATCCACGGGAAGCCGCTGAGCCACGTCGCCCGCGCCAGTTCGGCCAGCAGCCAGGCAGGCACAAGCGCCAGCAGCCGCCAGCGCCCGGGCGCGACCCAGCGCGCGGCGAGGCCCAGCGCGAGGGCGTAGTAGCCGCTCAGAAAGGCCGCCAGCAACCCGACGGCCAGCGCCGCTGCAGCCCAAGGGATGCCGCCGAACTGGTGCATGCTGATGTGCAGCCACCACAGGCCGGAGGCCAGCCAGCTGAAGCCGAACAGCGCGCCGCAAAGCGTGGCGACGCGCGGCGTGGCGTGGGTGACAACGCCGAACAGCAGCGAGAGCGCCGCGATCTGGGCCCACCAGGCCTCGGTGGGTGCGAATGACGCCGTCTGCAGCAGCCCGGCGGCCAGCGCGACCGCAGCGGCAACGCCCGCCCTCACGCCTCGGACTCGCCTTCAGGCACGCGCGTGACCTTGAACCAGCGCACCGCACCGCCGCGGGTCAGCATGACGGCGAAGTTCAGGCCGCCCACCCGCACCGACTCGCCACGGCGCGGCACCCGGCCGTGCTCGTGGGCGATCAGGCCGCCGATGGTGTCGAAGTCTTCGTCCGGCAGTGCCAGGCCGAAGCTGCCGTTGACGGCGGCGATGGTCGCATCGCCCGCCACGCGCTGGCTGCCGTCGGCCAGCGTGTAAAGGCCCGACTCGCCGTCCTTGTCGTCGAACTCATCTTCGATCTCGCCGACGATCTCCTCCAGCACGTCCTCGATGGTGATGAGACCGGCGGTGTTGCCGAACTCGTCGATGACGATGGCCAGGTGGTTGCGGTTGGAGCGGAAGTCGCGCAGCAACTCGTTCAGGCCCTTGCTCTCGGGTACGAAGACGGTGGGCCGCAGCAGCGCACGCAGGTTCAGCTCGGGCGCGCGCTGCATCTTCAGCAGGTCTTTGGCCAGCAGGATGCCCAGGATGTTGTCGCGCGTGCCTTCATAGACCGGAAAGCGCGAATGGCCGGTGTCGATGACCAGGCCCAGCAGCTCGTCGTAGGGCGCGTCGATGTCCAGCAGGTCCATGCGCGGGGCGGCGACCATCGCGTCGCCGGCCGACAGCTCGGCCATGCGCAGCACGCCTTCCAGCATCTGGCGCGACTCGGGCTCGATCAGCTCACGCTGCTCGGCGTCGGCCAGGGTTTCCATCAATTCGGACTTGGAGTCGGGGCCGGGGTGCAGAAACTCCAGCATGCGCTCCAGCAGGCCACGTGCCTCGGGCGGGTGTTTGGCGGCCCCGCGAACTGGGGGCCTGCCTGAATGCGGTTCGCTCAAGGGGAACTGTCGGGGTATTGCGGAAGGGACAGAATAGCCGATTGGTTTGACAAAGCCCTTGCCTTGCAGCGCTTCGTCCCTATATCCGCTGCCTTCTTCAGAAAACGGTCCCGCCATGTCTTCTTCCGCCAACGGTCTTATCCCCGCCACCATCCTGACCGGCTTCCTGGGTGCCGGCAAAACCACGCTGCTCAAGCGCGTGCTGACCGAAGCCCACGGTCAGAAGATCGCTGTCATCGAGAACGAGTTCGGCGAAGAGAACATCGACACCGACATCCTCGTGTCGGACACCAACGAGCAGATCATCCAGATGAACAACGGCTGCGTCTGCTGCACCATTCGAGAGGATCTGCGCACGACGCTCTCCGACCTGGCCGCCAAGCGCCGCAAGGGCGAGCTGCAGTTCGATCGCGTCATCATCGAGACCACCGGCCTTGCCGACCCCGGCCCCGTCGCCCAGACCTTCTTCATGGACGACGAGATCGCCGAGGCCTACCTGCTGGACTCGGTGCTGACTTTGGTGGACGCCAAGCACGCCGAAGCGCAGCTCGACAGCCGCCAGGAAGCACGCATGCAGGTCGGGTTTGCCGACCAGATCTTCATCAGCAAGAGCGACCTGGTCGAGCCGGCTGCCGTGGACGCGCTGATTCACCGCATCAAGCACATGAACCCGCGTGCGCCTATCCAGACGGCGCATTTCGGTGAAGTGGCGCTGTCCAAGGTGTTCGACCTGCGCGGTTTCAACCTGAACGCCAAGCTGGAGATCGACCCCGACTTCCTGACTGCCGATGCGCACGACCATCACCATCATGACCACGATCACGAGCATGGCGAGCACTGCGACCACCCGCATCACCACGCGCATGAAGACGATGTGAAGAGTTTCGTGTTCCGCTCCGACAAGCCGTTCAACCCGGCCAAGCTGGAGGACTTCCTGGGTGCCATCGTGCAGGTCTATGGCCCCAAGATGCTCAGATACAAGGGTGTCCTACACATGAAGGGCACCGAGAAGAAGGTCATCTTCCAGGGCGTCCACCAGATGATGGGGTCCGATCTCGGCCCCAAATGGATGCCGGGAGAGAAAAAGCAGAGCAAGATGGTGTTCATCGGCATCGACCTGCCGAAGGACGTGTTGATGCAAGGTCTGGAAGGATGTCTGGCGTGATGTTTTTGGCCCGCGAAGGTGTTGTTTTGGGCCATCGCGGGCGCTTCGATCCTCATGGCTACAATCCGCCGCGCTCAAAGTTGGGCAGCAGGCTGGAAAGCAGTGGGATCAAGGTCTGACACCGCGCCGATGCAAGCCCTGAGCGAGGAGAAGACTGTGAGCAAGACCCCGGCCCCCAAAACCGCATCCAAGGGTGCGAAGAAGACTGACATTGGAGCCGACGTTGCAACGATGGAGTTGCCCGCGCCGGCCAACCGCTTTGCCGACCGCTTCGCACCGCCGAAGCCGCCGGCGCGCGGTGCCAACCACGAAGTTGACGAAACCCCGCGCATTGCCGCCAAGGGCGACCCCAAGCTCGTCAACGCCTGGAAGAACAAACCTGGTGCGCAGCTGAGCGACGCCGAGGTCCTGGCCATGCCGGACGCGGAGTACATGAACGCCAAGCAGATCGAGTTCTTCCGCGCCAAGCTGGAAAACCTCAAGAGCGAGGTGCTGTCCAACGCCGGCGAGACGACCGAGCACCTGCGTGAAGACACGACCATCGTGCCTGACCCGGCCGACCGCGCGACCATCGAGGAAGAGCATGCGCTGGAACTGCGCACGCGTGACCGCGAACGCAAGCTGCTGAAGAAGATCGTCCAGTCCATCGTTCGACTGGACAGCGGCGACTACGGCTACTGCGACGAGACCGGCGAGCCCATCGGCCTGGGTCGTTTGATCGCCCGCCCGACGGCGACGCTGTCGCTTGAAGCGCAGCAGCGGCGCGAGCTCAAGCAGAAGATGTTTGGCGACTAGGATGGACGGCCCCTCGCCCAGTCACGCCCCGCTGAATGCGGGCGCGCCCGGTCGGTCCCCCGAGGGGACGGCGATGTTTTCGGCATCGAGCTGCAAGCACATCGCCCAATGCGGGCCGGCTTGGGAGCGGCCCGGTGCTCGGCCCGCAAATCACCCCACTGCTGCATAAATGTCCGAATCCAAGCCCGCAGACCCCAAGGAAGGCGACAGCTTCTTCCGCAAGGTTGCGCGCTTCGTTGCCAACCCGACGACGGACTGGGCCGAGATCAATTCGCGCCAGGACGATCCCGAGGGCGACCTCGCCAAGGCCGAGCTGCGCGCCATGGTGGAGCGCAAGCGCCGCGACGACTTCGTGCGCAAGCGCGAGCTTGACATGCTGCGCCGCATCCGCCGCGAAGGGCTGACGCCCGAGCAGCTCGCGGCGCTGGCCGCGTCGCAGTCCAAGCTCGGTGACGACGAGCGCATCAGCGAGCCCAGCTCCAAGATCGACCTCGGCGTGAAGGCCAAGATCGACGAGATCGAGCAGCAGATGGTGGGCGAGAGCTTTGCGACGACGCAGGCCGTGCCCAAGCAGCAACCCGGCTTCTTCGAGACCAGCACGCGGCCCGTTGCATTTGCTTCCACGAGCTCGGCGCCGGCGATGGACCCGCCGGGCGGCCGCGTCAGCGAGTTCTCGACGCCCAAGGAGGTGCAGCGCCTGTCCGCGCCGCCGCCGCCGGCCGCCGTCACCATGGGCGCGGCCATTCCGCCGCTGTCCGACTCACCCGCCAGCCGCCTGCCCGACCTGCCTCCGCTGGACATGTCGCTGTCCTTCACGCTGGCGGAATCCGCAGCGCCTCTGGAGGTGCAGGAGCTGGTGCATGACCCGGAGCTGGACGAGGCCGTCATTGCCTTCGCCAATGCCGACTACGAATCCAGCGAGCGCGCGCTGACCGAACTGGTGCGCCCGGGCGGCAGCCGCAACCTGCACGGCGAAACCTGGCTGGTGCTGTTCGACCACTACCGCGCGACCGGTGCCCAGGGCAAGTTCGAGGTGCTGGCCGTCGAGTACGCCCAACAGTTCGGGCTGTCGGCGCCGCAGTGGTTCTCCATGCCCAGGCTGGTGGCCGAATCGGCGCGCCAGGCCAACCGCTCGCCCATGGGCAAGGCCGGCCAGGTCAGCTGGACTGCGCCGTCCACGCTGCGGGCCGAGGACGTGGCCGTGCTGCAGAAGCGATCCGAAACCCTGCCCATGCCCTGGGTGTTCGACTGGGGTGCCCTGGACGAGGTCGAGATCGAGGCCGCCATCCAGTTGCGCCAGGTGCTTCGCCACTGGGCCCAGCAGCAGGTCGACCAGCGCTGGATCGGCGGTGACCACTTCCTGACCCAGCTCAAGGAACTCGCGCCTGTCGGCGAGCGCGACACCGACCCCGCGCTGTGGATGTTGCGCCTCGAAGCGCTGCGCCTGGCCAATCGGCCTGACCAGTTCGACGAAGCCGCCATCGACTACTGCGTGACCTACGAGGTCTCGCCGCCGTCCTGGGAGCGCGCCAAGTGCCGCGTGCGCATCGGCAGCGATGGCACGTCGACCAACAGCCCCGCGACCAGCACGATGCAGAGCGAGGCGCAATCGAGCTTCCTCGACACCGGCCTGCTTGACCCCGCCAATTCGACCGCCCTGGTGGAACTGCGGGGCCAACTCAGTGGCGACATTTCAGACACGCTGCGCATCATGGCGGGCGAAGTCGGTGAGTCCACCCTCATCAACATCTCCTGCACGAAGCTGATCCGCCTGGACTTCATGGCTGCCGGCGACCTGCTGAACTGGGTGCTGCAGCGCCGCGCCGAGAACCGCATGGTGGTCTTCACCGATGCGCACCGTCTGGTCGCGCTGTTCTTCGGCGCCATGGGCATCAACGAGCATGCGAAGGTGAAGGTCAGAATCAACTAGGGCCTGCAAACGCTACGGCAGTGGGTCGCGAAGGCCATCCGCCAGGGGCCAATCAAGGCGCAGTGCGCCGCTCGCATTGATATGCGGGCCAGCGGTGCAACGCCGAGTGGCCCCTGGCGGATGGCCTTCCCTTCGGGTTGTGGCCATAAAGCCCGCGCACGGCGTTGCAAATCCTCGCCGGGTGTACAACCCGGCTCCGGTTTGCGCCTTGCTCGCGGGCTTTCTGACCACAACGCGGCCCGCTCCCGTAGCGTTTGCAGGCCCTGGCCTTGCGAAACCCAGGCCGAACCTTAGATAGGGCGGTCTATGTCTTCTGATTCCTCCTCCGCCGTCTATCACGGCACCACCATCATCTCCGTGCGCCGCCAGACGCCCACCGGCTGGCAGGTTGCCATCGGCGGCGACGGCCAGGTGACGCTGGGCAACACCATCGTCAAGGCCAGCGCGCGCAAGGTCCGCAAGCTCTATCGCGACCAGGTCCTGGCCGGTTTTGCCGGCGCCACGGCCGACGCCTTCACGTTGTTCGAGCGCTTCGAGGCCAAGCTCGAGAAGCACCAGGGTCATCTCGTGCGCGCCGCCGTCGAGCTGACGCGCGACTGGCGCACCGACCGCGTGCTGCGCCGCCTGGAGGCCATGCTGGCCGTGGCCGACCGCACGGC
>Ga0187842_1000872_pt1 | contig 14444 bp, 9 predicted proteins | sample SpaLakP09_SKY_41_FD_134514 | JGI IMG/M metagenome (GOLD analysis project Ga0187842, IMG submission 134514) | Oligotrophic lake water microbial communities from Sparkling Lake, Wisconsin, USA - SP09_SKY_41 | ecosystem: Environmental > Aquatic > Freshwater > Lake | place: USA: Sparkling Lake... | reverse complement strand
GAAGACAAGTGTCCGGTCCAACAAGGCGATCATGGATGACATTTTGGCGGTGGAAAAGGCCATGGCTCGCCTTGAGTCCGAGATCGAAGCCGACATTGGCGCCGTGGGGAAATGATGGGCAGGAAGCGAGTAGATTCCAAGGTGTCCTGGTTTCCGAAAATTCCTGTCGGTTGGCGAGTGAAGCGGATCAAAGACTTTTATCGCATCGTTGGGGGCGGAACGCCAAGCGCGGCGGAGATCGGCATCGGTCGCGCTATGCCATGGGCGACGCCCACGGACTTTTCCGACGCTGAGCGGAAGCTTAAGAAGACGACGCGGTCGATTACCGAAGCTGGCCATAGGGAAATAGGGCACGCGCTCGTCGGACAATCCGGTCTCTTGGTGTCATGTCGGGCTCCTGCGGGGAAGGTCGCCCTTCCGATGGAGCCCATTTCGTTCAACCAGGGCTGCAAAGGGCTTTCCCCTCGAGGCAAGGCAATCTCGCGCGAATGGTTTTTCTATGCCTTGGTCGCTCAACGGGAGCAAATCGAGGATGCGGCTAAAGGGGCGACGTTCACGGAGATTTCTGGCGAATCTCTCAAGCGGATCTCCTTTCCAACTCCGGCCTATGAAGAGCAGGTCCAGATCGCCCATTGGTTGAATAGCCGGGTCGCGAGCGTGGAGAGGCGTTTGGAGCTCAATTCGAAGAAGCGAGACTTGTTGATCGAGCTAAGGAAGACAGTAATTCAAAAGTCCACGCTCCATGGAATAGCCCCAGGCGTGAGAATGCGCGATTCGGGCATTCCGTGGGCCGGGTCGACTCCGGAGCACTGGACGGTAGTTCGACTCGGCGAGATGTTCAGCGAAGCCTCCGATTCGGGTATCGAGGGGCTGCCCATGTTGAGTGTGTCGATCCATTCCGGTATATCGGACAAGGAACTCAACGAAGATGAAGTCGAGCGCAAGGTCAATCGAAGCGTCGACAAGACCCTATATAAGCGAGTCAAGACGAATGACTTGGTATATAACCAGATGAGGGCGTGGCAGGGGGCATTCGGGACCGCGAAACTCGAAGGCTTGGTAAGCCCGGCGTATGTCGTCGCCCGGCCGCGTCCCGCTGTCCACGCACCGTATGTCGAACATTTGCTTAGGAGTCCGGCTGGCATTGAAGAGATGCGAAGCCGGTCCAGAGGCATCACCGATTTTCGATTACGCTTGTATTGGAATGAGTTCAAGAACATTCGCGTCGCGTTGCCGCCGAAGGATGAACAGGAGCGCATCGCTCTCTTTGTCGACCGCAAGGTGGGGCAAATCAATAGGCAAATTTCGCTCATAAACGACATGGAGAAACTATTGAACGAGCAGCGTGACGCAGTCATTCACGCGGCTGTGACGGGCGTCTTAGACTTGTCAAAATTCATTCCGAACCACATCACCTAACAGCCTCATCGAAGACAACCGAAAGCACGCCATGGCGCACGGACTCAAAGAAGTGGATTTTCAAAACGGAATCATAATTCCGTTCTTGACCTCTCCGCATCCAGACGGACTAAATTGGATTTTGGGGCGGCCAGCGGATATTGATCCCGCGCGATGGTTGGTGCTCTCGGATTTACTGGCTTTTCTTCGAGACGGAAGTTCTTTGAATCGCAGCGCATTCGAAAAGGCGTCCAAAGGATTTGGATCGGACGAGGAATTTGTCCTCGCCTTCGTGCAAGACGCGTTGATGCCACGAATCGAAGGCGCCGCAAACGCGGCGTTTATCCTTCGCGATCCTGTGATCTTCAACGCCCAGGCTTTTTCCCTTTGGAACGAGGAGGCGCGGGCGGGAGCGGATGCGTCCGCGGGCGATTTGTTCGAACGGAACATGTTGCGGGTCATTCCGGAGGCGACATTTGAACGCGTTTTCCCATTGACCGGAAAACGGGTCAGACGCCGGCCAGACTGCGTGTTCTTCGTCAATGGGATCTATTTCGCCTATGCCGAGTTGAAGACGGCTCAAACGGGGCAGACCGCCGCGACTCACGGGCGCAAGAAAATCGCCCACAACTGTGTCGAGGCCGCGATTGCGGCGCTGACCGAAGCCCGGGAACGGTGGGCGCAGGCAGGCGGCAAGTGGCCAGGTTTTCGCCGTTCTATGCCTGCGGCCGAGAAGAATCGCGTGCGCCAAGATATTTGCCTTTACGAGAAGGCCACGCATATCGGCTGCCTCGACATGGGAAACCTGATGATGGTGGCCGATACGGAATGGCTGCTCGCGGACATTGACGACGCGATGGAGAGCGGTGACCGCATCGCTTTGGAGTCCGGAATCCCAACCAAGCTTGTGGAGTCCTTTTCCAGGGCAGCCGACATGAGGGACCGCCCCCCGAGCGCCTCGCTCGCGGACCATCTGGCGTCGCTGTTCGCGGCCGGCGACGGGATTGATCGCGAGATTTTCTTCTTCAATCAACATCGATCGAGCAGGACGACAACCGGGACTGAGATCCTGAGGCCAAGGCCCGCGCAGCGAGCGATGCTGTTTCAGGCGGTTCGACGAGTGCGCGAGCTCTACGAAAATGAGGGAAAGCCAAAGATCGGAGAGCCGTTGATTCGCGCGAGGCTCGCGCTGGCCCTGCCGGATCTGGATCCTGCAAAGGTTGAGCAGATCGTCTCCAACACCTTGCTGCACCGCAATGGCGCCGACTCGCACTCGATTCTCTTGCAGGGCGCGGCAGGGCTGGGGAAAACCAACGTAATCGTCTGGCTCGCGCAGGCATTGGCCGACATGGCGGATCCTCGCAGCAAGGCGGCCGCGCCGTTGTTCGACCTCTGCGTCCTGCTGACTGATCGCACTGAGCTTCGCAAGAACGTCGCGGAGGAAGCCAGCAGGCTTCGCGCCACAAAGAGCATCGTGGCGGAAGCCGAGACATTCGCGCAGTTGAAGCATGCCTTGGAAGGCGGAGCCCGGGTCGTCGTGGTCAATATTCAGAAATTTCCTTCCATTCAACGCCTAGCCCAGGATGATCCGGAACTAAGCAAAATGTTGGAGAGCAAGCGCGTCGCCTTCATCATCGACGAGGTCCATCGAACCCAAAACGGCGTCCTGCATGACGCCACCGTCGAGATCTTTGACCAGTGGGGAACGATTCGTCCGGAAGGCGCCAAGCGCAACCTGATCATCGGCCTTACCGCCACGCCAAAAGACGAGATCCTCGCCAGGATCGGCGAATGGCGGGCGCCGGCGGGCCCGGGCGACGACATTCGCTGGGCTCCTTATTTCGCCTACACGATGACGCAGGCCATTCGCGAGAAGGTCATTCTCAATCCGATTCAAAACGTCGTGCGATTTGGCGACCATATCGTCTACAAGATCACGGACTCGGTCGCGAAGCTCGGTGAAGGGGAGAAGCTCCGGGCGCCCTCGGCCACGGAAATCTACGAAAATCTGAATAGGCAGTCGTTCGTCGCCAAACAGACCGCGTTGGTGTTCGCCGCCAAGACGATGATGGCAGTGCGCCCGCAGGGCGGTCGGACTCTGGGCGAAGGCAAGGCGCTATTCGCGTCGTATTCGATCAAGGCGGCCATTACCTATCAGCGCCTCATCAAGGCCGAATTGGAGGCGCTAGCCGACGATCCTCGCTTCTCCGAGCATGCCGAGACGCTTCGCAACATGCCTGTGCTCTTGCTCTACACGGACAAGCAGGGCGAGGATAGCTGCGCGTCGCGCAATGGCGGGAGAAATCAAGAACAGATCATCGATGAGTTCCGCCGCAAGGGCATCGAGAGCCAAACGGGGCTCAAGATTCGCAACTCCATCATCGTGGTCGTCGACAAGCTCCTGACGGGATTCGACGAGCCCACGCTGCACACGGTGTTCATCGACCGCGGCATGGACGACGTCTTGCTGTTCCAGACGGCATGCCGCGTGAATCGCATGAGGAAATATAAGAACGATTGCCTGGTGATCGATTTCTCGCACGACGGGACAGTTTCGAAGAACCTCCCTAAGGTGTTCGCCAAATACGGCGGCATCACGGTCTCCGACCTGGACGCCATGGACCTGTTGGCGAAGATGAACGCGGCCTATTCGCTCTTCTTCAAGGATAAGGATCTTGAGCTCCATTGGAAGACGTGGAAGGCGACCAGGGCTGGCGGCAAGGACGCGACTGGCGCAAAGAACCTCTCCGATTTTTTGGATGGCCTGGTCTCCACCGACATTGGCCGGGCAGCGATGCTCAGGAAGGCCGGATCGGCCTGGCTGTCGAGCAGGGACCGGCTCCGGAGCATTCTTGACTTTGCCCGCGCCGAACTGACGAAACACAACGACGAGCTCCGTGCCGCCTTCGCGGCTCAGGTGGTCCGGCACCTTTCAGTCCAAACCAAGGATCTCGATGAACGCGTGGGCGCGGTGTTCGACATCGATATGGTGGAAGAGGCCGAGGGATGGGGCCTCGACGAAATTCCAGAAGACAAGGCAAAGAAAAAAAAGAAGGCGGACGAGCTCAAGAATGGACTGCCGCAGTCGATCCAGGCGATTGCCAATTCGTTGGACGCCTTCGAACTCTTGGCCGCCTTGCAGCTCAGCGAGGAACAGAAGCTCGATTTGATCGAAAAGTTGAAGGCCTTTTTGATGGCGCTGTTTGTGGCGATCGACACGAGCGGTCGATCGCGCAACAACGACATCCACCGCAAGATGATCTTGGCCATGGCTCACGAGGGTGCCGACTTCCCCTGGGAAGAGCGCTTCGGCAAATTCAAAGAGCTGCTAGACACGTCTTCGCTTTCGCCAGTCATCTTCGCCCATCCGAACCGCAAGGCGTTCTTGCAGCCGTTGCTCAAACGGGCCGAATTGGTGATGGCTGACTTCGAGGAGTGGATCGTCACCAACGGCGCCTCGATCTCGTTGGAGCCAGAGGCTGTCGCCGAGATCGCCAAGTAGGTGTGACGACGTTTTGACGGCAGGAGGACGGCTGGTGGACGGACCTCATCGTTCCGGCCGCTGCGGTTCTCTCCCGCTCTCTCACGCCGATGATCGGAAGGTCGCCCCAAACGCTTCGAGATATCTACGCAAAACTCTGTGGAATAGCTACTCGGAGGGACGGTATGATTGGTGCTGCCAAATATCTAATATTTGGCGGTGATCAATTATGGTTTATATTCTGAACGTGCGGTAGGCGGCACGGCGCCAAAGAAGAGCTTGGCATTTCAACTGCGCCTACGATTCCGTCCCAAGGATCTGTTTCAGTCCCTGTCTAACGGCCACCCCCGCTCGCTCTTTGAAAGGGCATCGACAAAGCATGCAAGCAAATCCACGCACCTTGGAAACTCTTTTTAGCGCGCAGTTGCGCTATATCGTCCCCATGTTTCAACGGCTTTATGTTTGGCAGCAGACGCCGCAGTGGGAAACGCTCTGGGAAGACATTGCCGAGAAGGCCGACTTGCAGCTTCACTGCATCGCGACCACGCCGCACTACCTCGGAGCGCTCATCATCGAGGGCGTCAGGGCCGAATCGCCAAGGGAGGTGAAGCGCTTTCTGATCATCGACGGCCAACAGCGGCTGACCACCTTGCAAATTTTGCTGTGCGTCTTCCGCGACGTGGCGCGCGCGAATAGCTGGGAGGCCCTAGCTCGGTCCCTCAACAGGTTCGTGGAGAATCCCGATCAGGATGTCATGGAGAATCCCGCCGAAGAGCAGTTCAAACTTTGGCCAACCGTCCTCAATAGGGACGTTTTCAAGAACGTCCTGCTCGCTGGATCGTTGGCGTCGGTGGAGAAGGCGTATCCGCTCATCAAATTGCCGCGGAAGCGGAAGCCGGAGCCTCGGAGCAATCTTGTGGACGCCTATGTCTATTTCGAGGCGCGATTGCGAACCTACTTGGCGGCTGCTGCGGAATCGACGGGAAAGTCTCAAGAGGATGTCGCCTTCGTGCTTTTCCAGTCGCTCAAACAGGATTTTTGCGTCGTCGAGATCGTGCTCTCGGAAGGGGATGATTCGCAGGAAATTTTCTATTCGCTCAATTCTCAGGGCCGGCCGCTTTCGCAGTCCGACCTCCTTCGCAGTCTCATCTTCATGCGCGCGGAGAAGCAGAAGGCCGACCGCGACGAGATCTTCAAGAAATATTGGAGCCAGTTCGAGACGCCTTTTTGGAGCGCGGAGATCAAGCGGGGCGGACGCTCTTATTCCCGATTGGACATGGGGCTGCGTTATTTCCTGATGGCCAAGACGGGCGCGATGGTGGACGCGCGGCGGGTCAACGAGGAGTATCGTCATTGGATTTCAGCAACGCCGCCCAAGTATCCCTCCGTGGAAATGGAACTGGCCGATTTCGTGCGGCACGGCGATGTCTACCAACGTTACGAGTCGGCCTTGGCTTCGGCGTTGCCGAGCACTGACCTGCGACGCGTCCTTATCGATTTCGACGTGTCCACGGCGCTTCCGCTCATTCTCTATTTGGAGCTTGATGCCGGCCTCGGCCAGGCGGAGTTGAAGGCAAGCTTGACATTGTTGGAATCCTTCCTTGCCAGGCGAATGTTCACAGGCGGCGAAAATAAGGAATACAACATCTTCTTCGTCGACGTTCTCCGCGCCCTCATGGGGGTTGCCGCTGCGGACGTTCCGGCCGCCTTGCAAGCCAAGCTGCTGAGTGGCCGCGGAAGCACGCGGCATTGGCCGACCGATGCCGAAGTGATCGACAGTGCGATGCGTCGTCCGATTGGCACCTCGCTCCGGGCGCCAGCGTTGCGGGTCATCCTCGAGCGGCTCGAAATACACCAGAGGAACAAGAAGACGGAGGACTTGAATGTGCAGGCCTTGCTGCAAATCGAGCACGTGATGCCGGTTTCATGGGGAGCGCACTGGACGATCCAAGACCGGAAGGTCCCTGCCAATATCGCGTCGACCCACTGGCTCGCCAAGGACGACCTAGCGGACCTTTCCGAGCCGATCCGCCTACGCAACAACGCGCTGCAGACGATCGGCAACCTCACGTTGGTCAATAAATACTTGAACCCGGCGGCAAGCAATGGCGACTTCCCGACCAAGTGCGCCGAATACAAACATTCAGTCTTGCGACTCAATAGGCACTTCGACACGCTTTCGCAATGGGACGACGAGGCCATCTTGGCGCGGGCCAAGATGCTCGGCGAGCAATTTTGCGTCATCTGGCCAATGCCTGGCGTTTAGTTCGACAGAAGGGCCCCTTGCGAACGGAGAGGCTGGGGAATGCATGACGACGCGCTTTTTGAAATCTACCGCCTCGGCCCATGCTTGAGCACAGTGCAACCGCTAGGAATTAAGTGGCTGCAATCGAGATCATTCAACGTCTACGGTATCTGCGAGGGCGATACCGCGCCCAACGACGGGATTTTTTTTGCTGCTAGGTATCGGGAATGGATTGTGTAGGCGGGAATATCCAAGCACGACAATGGTGTCGGCATTCTTGGCGTAGTGATAAACCTGAGCTGACTGATGACCATCGTAGTTTGCCGCCAGAGTATTGGCAGTCAGGGCGGTCCCGTGGGCCTTGGGGTTGTATGGTCCACAATGGTAATGCCAAATGTTGTTGTCCCTATACGGCTCCGCTCCCGGGACGAGCGCTCCTTTGGCAAGCCAAGACGGTTTGTTTGCCCCGACGTGGCCATTGCCCTCCACAATGTCCGCCACCCATGCGGACATCCGTTCGAGTTCATCTTCGGTCATGTAGCCCATGTCCGTCGAGGTTGGATAGTTGAACTCGCCTTCGGTGAAATCGCGATGGAAAAGGACTTTTGTTATTTTTGTCATAAAAAAAGGTCCGACATGCGGACCTTATGTGGCTACTGCGTTGTTTAAGCGAACACGCCTTCCCGCGAACGTTGGGCCAGCTTCATGAATCGAGCACGAACTTGCTCCCGGGTCATCGAACTGTCGAACGATTGCAGTGGATCATTGCCGGCGGCGGATTGGGCGCGCTTAACCAGCTCAGCCTGCTGTTCCAGAGCCAGGCGATGTTCCTTGTCGTGCTTGTGAGTGTTGGGACATGCCCATGTCGCTGGCTCGCGCATTTTGCTGCGATTTTCCAGTCAGCACCTGTTCAAAGTATGCCATTACAAGCTCCTTAGAGTCAGCTTTGTGAACCAAGTGTATCACTATTGATTAACTCGCGCAAACCTGCCGGCACAAACTAAGTCCATCCCGTGCTTTGCAACGTAGCGCGGTCTGCTCTTCGTTGCCAATCAGGCCGTCCGCCGTGTCTGGATAGACATAAGCTGATTTGAAGGGGGGGACTTCTGGGGGACTGCGGGCCGAAAATCTCGGATGCCATTGCAAATATCCTCTGAATCATCCTTAGAAAAAAGTCAGTCGCAGGTATTGCTGCATCATTGGCGTGATTTTCTCGCCGGCGCTGGCCTTGACGGCGGCAGCGTCGATTTCTTTTGGTGCGATGGTCATCAGGTGTATTTTGGGTGGGGCAATCAGGTAGACAGCATTCTACCGCCTCGGGGCCGGGCAGTCGCCCTTTGGACGGTGTTTTGGCAGCAAACCAGTCAAATTGCCGGGTCGGCAGCAATGTTCAGGGGAGCGGTTTTGGTGCGCTCGCCTGTGGGGCGCCCAAGGCAGGAGGTGGCGCGGACGGTGGTTTTGCAGCCTGGGTTGCTGCGCGAAGTTCGGCCATTTGTTCGGCGATGGTCGATTTGACGATATTGAAGAACTGAATTTGGATCCCAGCAAACGCGACGAGAAGCGTGATACCCATCCCGACAATCCAGGTCCGGGCGTCACTTTTTATTTCCTGAACAAGGGCTTTAGTTGCGAGATGAGGAATTTCAGCGTCAAATTTCGCTTTGAGACCGGCGATATCACTTAAGATCGGGCGCAATGCCACGTCCAGGTCATCTTTGGTGACCATTGTTGCGCGAATGACCTCGAGGGCCGTTTTCACGGTTCCCATATCGTCTTCCAGTGTTGCGATCCGGGTCTCCATTTCCTTATCTTCCCCTCCGCTGCTGAAGGTGTCAATCGGAGGACGCGCGAAGATCATTGCCATGAGCGTTTCCAGGTCGCTCAAGGATTGCCTGTGGTGAGCGGCTTCGTCAGCGTCAGGTGCCGTGAGCACTGCCTGCCAAATTGACTCGGCTTCCGCAATCGCCTCGGCGTGCAGATTGTCGAGTTTGGCCCGAGCTGCCTTTGCGGCTTCCATGAGGCGTGCAGTCGATGCCTCAAAGTTTTTCTGCGGCGTCTTTATCTGCCTTGCCATGGGATGTCATCGCTTTCTTCAGGCGTGCGGACCACCTCGGTTAGCCGGTCATAGGTTTTAGATCACGCCCAGCGTCTTTTCGTTCCCCACATCGCAAAAATGTTTAAATTTAAACAATACTCCCAGGATGCAACACTTACCCTGCGCGCATTTGATTGATTGCCGCAATTAAGGGATACTTGCCAGAAACGTAAAGACGACGCTTAGCAGTTCCTCCATTAATGTAACCGGATCACTATCCAGCAGCCCCTTGGAATCGATAAACACAGCAAGAACCAGGCGGATGTGCTGGAGCATGGCGATAGCGGGCTTGATAGCCGGCGGCGGCGTGCGCGCCCAGGCCCCGGTCGCGGCCGACGAACTCGACCTGCTGGCCCAGGAAAACCTGGTGTATTCGGCCGCGCGCTACGCGCAAACCATCGCCGAAACGCCCGCCAACGTTTCCATCATCAGCCGCGACGACATCCGCCGCTACGGCTACCGCTCCGTGCATGACGCGCTCAAGTCGCTCCCCGGCGTGTACGACGCCGCCAGCCAGTGGCCGGCGCTGGGCGTGTCGGGTATCGCGGTACCGGGCGACTTCGGCTCGCGCGTGCTGTACATGGTCAACGGCATGCCGATCTACGAGCCCACCTACGGCGGCTTCTTCCTCGACTATCTCGATATCGACAGCATCGAACGCATCGAGTTCGTCAAGGGCCCCGGCTCGGCCCTGTACGGCAGCGGCGCGGTCATGGGACTGGTCAACCTGATCACGCGCAGTGGCCAGGACAGCGCCGGCACGAGCGCGGGCCTGACCTTGGAAAGCCACCGCAGCGCCAAGCTGTACGCGTCGCACAACCAGCAGGGGCCGCGCATGAACAGCTTCGTCGCGGCCAGCGTCGCGCAAAGCCGCGGGCGCAGCATGTACCTGCCCGAATTCGATATTCCCGGATTCGGCCATATGCGCTATCACGGCGTGGCAAGCGGCAATGACGGAGCGCGCACGGCGCGCGTGTTCGGCCGCGTGGCAAGGGACGGCGTCTGGCTCCAGGGCCTGGCCGTTTCCGGCAGCAAGCGCGATCCGCTGGCCAGCTATGGTTCCGTATTCAATGCGCGCCTGTCGCTGCGCGAGGCAATGGGGGCAGTCGAGGCGGGCGTCACGCGCGACTTCGGCCAGGGCGGCCAGATCACCGCGCGCGCCTACCTGTTCCATACCGAAGAGCGCGGCGACTATCCATATTCACGCAGCACGCGGCGCGGCGTGGCGCCGGACTATATCAACGTATCGGACTTGTCGAGCACCCAGCAAGGCGTCGAGCTGCGCTACGACCGCTATTTCACCCCGGGCCATCACGTCCTGGTGGGGGGCGAAGCCCGGCGCACGTCCTACGAGCACCAGGTTGGCGACCAGCCGGGCCTGGAGCGCCTTGGCGTGTTCAGTGTCGACCGCAGCGCCAGCTATCGCCAGTGGGCCGTGTTCGCCCAGGATGAAGTGCGGGTCGGGCCGGGCAAGCTGTTCCTGGGCGCCCGCTTCGACAGCTATCACGGTTTTTCGCGCGGCGTCAGTTCGCGCCTGTCGCCACGCATGGCCTATGTGCAGGACCTCGCACCCGGCCTGACCGCCAAGCTGATTTATGGCGAAGCCTATCGCGCGCCCACCATCTACGAATCGCGCTACCAGGATGGCGAGCCCGCTGCGTCGACCATCTGGGACAATGGCGACCTGCGTCCCGAACGTTCCCAGTCGCTCGAGGCCATGCTGATCGGGCAGACCCGCAGCGACCTGCACTGGCGCGTTTCGGCATTCTCCCGGCATTTGCACGATACCCCGGTGCAGGTGCTCACGCCACGCAACGAAGGCGTCGCGTGCGGACTTGGCTCGAACGCCTGCATCCAGTACCGCAATTCGGGCCAGATCCATCGCGTGCTGGGTACGGAAATCGACCTGCGCCTGCGCCAGGGCGAGCAGGGCGACCTGTATGCATCCATGGTGTTGCAGCGCGGGCGCGACGATGCCGGCGAGTTGACCAGTTCCCCGCGCCGCCAGTTCAAGGCCGGTATCAGCCGCGCGCTGCCATGGCCCGGCCTGGACGCCGCCCTCGAAGCGCAATACATCAGCAGCGTGGCCGGCCGCAGCGACATTGTCGGCACGCCGCGCGACCGCATACCGTCCTGCCTTGCGCTCGACGCCGTGGTGAACGTGGCGCGCATCGGGGACGGCTGGCGCCTGTCGGCACGGGTGGACAACCTGCTCGACCGCGACAACGCCACCGTGGCCTCGCGCGAGCTGCAGCCGCTCAAGCGCGTTCCGGCCGACGGCCGCCGCATCTCGCTTCAACTCCAGCGCGATTTCTGATGATGGCCGCACTGCGCCTTTTTCTCTTGCTGATGCTGTTCGCGGGCGCCGCGCGTGCCGACGTGATCGTGCTGGCATCGGACGACAAGGGCGCGGTGGCCGCCGCCACGCGCGCGCTGCAGGCCACCTACACCGGCCGCGTCGAACTGTACAGCCTGGGCGGATCGCGCGAACGCGAGAACGCCGTCATCCAGTCCATCCGCGAATCGTCCGTCAACCAGGTGGTGGCGGTCGGCCTGCTGGCCGCGCAGGTGGCGCGCCAGCGTCTCGACGGCAAGCAGGTGGTGTTCTGCCAGGTGCTCAATTTCGAAGAATTCGACCTGGTGGCGCCATGGATGAAAGGCGTCAGCGGCATCCCTTCGCTGGGCCGCCAGTTCGCGGCGTGGAAAACGCTCGACCCCGGCCTGCGCAAGGTCGGCCTGATTACGGGGAAGTACGCGCGCTACATGGTCACCGACGCCGAGGCGGCGGCCAGGGCCGCGGGCCTGGAAATCGAACACGTGGAAGTATCGTCGGAAAGGGCAGTGCTGTCGGCCCTGCAGGAATTGCGCGAACGCCGCATCCAGGGCTTGTGGCTGGCGCCGGACAGCACCATCCTCTCCCAGCGCACCATCTTCGACGTGATGGCCTTCAGCGTGCGCAACCAGCTGCAGGTACTGGCGTTTTCGCCGGCGCTGCTCAAGGAAGGCGCGCTGCTGTCGGCCAGTACCGACACCAAAGAGATCGCGCAGGCCACGCTGGAACGCTTGCGCCGCGCCGGCAGCGGCGCCTCCGTTCCCGGCGAGCCGCTGGCGCCGCTGGCCAATGCCCGCATCGCAGTCAGCGCCTCAGCGGCTGCCCGTTTCGGGCTGGCGATATCCCCCAAATTGAAGGAGCAGGTCGATGTCGAGTAAAGCGGCCAAGCAGACCAGCCTTGTCCGGCGCATGGCAGCCATGCTCTGGCTGGCCGCCGCCATGCTGTATGTCGTCATCCTTGGCGCCATGATGGCGGGCGCCAACTACCTCATCGAGCGCAACCTCAACAAGCAGGCGCTCCAGCTGCTGCCGGTGTTCGACGATATCGGCGTGCAGCTGCTGGTGTCGCCCGAGAGCAGCGCCGCCGAACGCATCCGCGTCTACGCCAAGCGGATTCCCGACATCGGGCTGGTGCGTATCTATGACCGCGGCGGCGTGGCGGTCGTGGCCGAATACCGCAAGCCGGGCGCACCCCGGTTCGAGCCTATCGGCGCCGAACGCGTGGCCTTGCTCACGCCTGGCGCGGGTTCGATCAGCTACGTCGAGCGCCTGCTGGGCGTGGGCCAGTCGATCCAGGCCTTCGCGCCGATCCGGCAGGTGACGCGCAAGAGCGACCTGCTCGACTTCGGCGAAGCGCCGCTGGCCGAGACCAGCGAAACGGTCGGCTTCATCGAGATCGGCATGGACTTCACGCCATCGCGCCGCAGCGTCTACCCCGGCGCGCTGATGGCGCTGCTGGTGCTGTCGCTGGCCCTGCTGGCAGGCCTGACGGCCATCATCGGCAGCATGCGGCGCGCGCTGCAGCCTCTATTGAGCCTGCAGGAACCGCTGGCGCGGATCGCGGAGGGCGATTTCGAGGCCAGCGTCGGTTACGGGCCGGCCGACCGCGAAGTGGCCACCATCCGCGAGGCCGTGCGCGCCACCATGATCGCGCTGCGCGAACGCGAGGCCGAACGCAACGAGGCGATCCGCGACAAGGTCCTGGCCGACGAAGCCAACCAGGCCAAGGGCACCTTCCTGGCCAATATGAGCCATGAAATCCGCACGCCCATGAACGGCGTGATCGGCATGCTCGAACTGCTGCTGGACACGGAACTGGCGCCTACCCAGCGCCAGTTCGCCGGCGTGGCGCACAGCAGCGCCGAAAGCCTGCTGGCGCTGATCAACGACATTCTCGATTTTTCCAAGATCGAAGCGGGCAAGCTCGATCTGGAAACCGTGTCCTTCGACCTGCTGGGCGAGATCGAAGCGCTGGCCGGCAGCCAGGCCCTGGCGGCGCAGGCCAAGGGCCTCGAGCTGGTGGTGAACTATCCGCAGCACGTGCCGCGCATGCTGGTGGGCGATCCGGGCCGCGTCGGCCAGGTGCTGGGAAACTTGCTCAGCAATGCGATCAAATTCACCGCCAAAGGCGACGTGCTGGTCGACGTGCAGATGCGCAGCCAGGATAGCGACAGCTGCCGCCTGCGCATTTCGGTGCGCGACACCGGCATCGGCCTGCCCGCCGACAAGCTGCATACCATCTTCGAAAAATTCACCCAGGCCGACGCCAGCACCACGCGCCGCTACGGCGGCACGGGCCTGGGCCTGACCATTTGCAAACTGCTGGTCGAGATCATGGGCGGCGCCATCGGCGCCGACAGCGAACCTGGCAACGGCAGCACCTTCTGGTTCGAACTGGAACTGGCCTTGTCGGGCGAGGACGGTGTCGTGCCGGACGCCAGGCCCCTGGCCGGCCTGCGCCTGCTGTGCATCGACAGCCACACCGCGCAGTGCGGCGTGCGCAGGGATAGCCTGGCCCAGTACGGCATGCGCGCCGACAGCGTGGGCACCGCGGGCGAAGGCATGGCGCTGCTCGACGCGGCCGTCGCCGAAGGCGATCCCTATGCCGTGGTCCTGATCGACCATCAGCTGCCCGACATCGATGGCGAAACGCTGGGCGCGCGCATCAATGCCGACCTCCGCCACTGCGATTCGCTGCTGGTCATGCTCGGTTCCCTGGCCCATGCGGCCGACAGCGACCGCTATGCGCGGGCCGGCTTTTCTGCCTTCCTGAGCAAACCCGTGCCGCAGCACGCGCTGATCGACACCCTCAAGGCCCTGCGGGCATCGCTCGCCATCGGCATGCCGCTGCCTTTCCTCAACAGCAGCAGCCTTGGAGGCGCCGGCCAGCCTG
>Ga0187842_1000871_pt1 | contig 14446 bp, 13 predicted proteins | sample SpaLakP09_SKY_41_FD_134514 | JGI IMG/M metagenome (GOLD analysis project Ga0187842, IMG submission 134514) | Oligotrophic lake water microbial communities from Sparkling Lake, Wisconsin, USA - SP09_SKY_41 | ecosystem: Environmental > Aquatic > Freshwater > Lake | place: USA: Sparkling Lake... | reverse complement strand
GCTGCAGGCCGGCCTGCAGCCCCACGCCACGCTCTACCACTGGGACCTGCCGCAGGCGCTGGACGAAGGCCTGGGCGGCTGGCTGTCGCGCGACGTCGTCGCCCGCTTTGCCGACTACGCCGCCGAGACCGCGCGCCGCTTCGGCGACCGCCTGGCCAGCATCGCCACGCACAACGAACCCTGGTGCACGGCCACGCTGGGCTACGAGACCGCCCAGTTCGCCCCCGGCCACAAGAGCCGCGCCGAGAGTCTGCAGGTCGCCCACCACCTGATGCTGTCGCACGGCGATGCGGTCAAGGCGATGCGCGCCGAAACGAAGGCCAAGCTCGGCATCGTCCTGAACCACACGCCGTCCTTCCCCGCCACCCCGACCGAAGCCGATCGCCGCGCCGCGCGCATCGACGACGGTCTGAACGTGCGCTGGTACATGGACCCGATCTTTCGCGGCGCCTACCCGCAGGACGCAGTCGATTTCGTCGGCGCCGACGCGCCCAAGGTCGAGCCCGGCGACCTGGAGCGCATCCGCCAGCCACTGGATTTCCTCGGCATCAACTTCTACACCCGCGGCCTGTTCGGCGCCGACGGCAAGACCGTCAAGGGGCCGGGCAAACTCGGCTTCACCGACATGGGTTGGGAAATCGTCCCTGAAGTGTTCGCCCAGCACCTGGTGCGCCTGGCCCGCGAGTACAACCCGCCGCCTATGTACATCACCGAGAACGGCATGGCCAATGCCGACCGTGTCATCGACGGCGCCGTGCCGGACAAGGAACGCATCGCCTACCTGTCGGCCCACCTGCAGGCGCTATCGGTCGCCATGAGCCTGGGCGCCGACGTGCGCGGCTATTTCTACTGGAGCCTGCTCGACAACTTCGAGTGGAACTCCGGCTACGACAAACGTTTTGGCCTCATCCACGTCGATTACGAAACCCTCGCGCGCCTGCCCAAGGACAGCGCTCACTGGTATCGCGACCTCATCGCCCGGCACCACGCGCGACGCTGATCGAGCGGCACGGCTCGTCACCCGGGCGCCAGGTCATGCATTCCTCCGCGTTTGCCCCGACATTGGCTCGGAATTTCGGTCACGTTCAGGCGCTAAGCTCCGGCCTGCGCCCCAGCGTGGAAATTTTCCCGTTTTGCCTGGGGCGCAAGTCTGCCTATGCGACGTATAGAGGAGGCTGGCTCGGGTTCCTCGGCAGCGGTGCCGAAGCTTGAGCTCAGCGAGGGGCGCCCGGGCGCGGGTTTGAGTGAATGCAGGATAGATCAAACGATCCGCTGATCGACGTCAGCCAATTGACCGTCGGGATGTTCATCCACCTGGACTTGGGTTGGATGTCTCACCCGTTTCCGCTCTCGAGCTTCAAGATCGCTTCCAGCGATCAGTTGCTGATCCTGCGCCGCCTCGGCCTGACGCAGGTGCGCTGGAGCCCCTCCAAGAGCGACCTGTCCCTGCAGCCTTCGCCGGAGGCTTTGCCCGCAGCCGCCGCGGAGCCAGGCGCGGCCGCGCCCACCCCGCCCGTCGAACCCAGCCCCGAAGACCTGGCTCGCGAGGCCCATCGCCGTGCACTCGCGGCGCAGCGTCAGGCACTGCGCCTGTGCGAGGAGCAGTACGGCGAGGCCGCTGACGGCTTTCGCAGCGTCATGGAGAGCGTCCAGACCAATCCTCACCAGGCCCGCACCGAGGCCGAGGGCCTGACTGCCGCGCTGCTCGACAAGATGCTGGTCGAGGGCGACCTCAATATGCGGCTGCTGAACGAAGCCGCCGGTGATCGCTCCACCGCGCATGCGCTCAACGTCTGCATCATTGCGTTGCTGCTCGGCCGCGCGTTCGGCCTGGGTCGGGACGAGATGATGGACCTGGGCGTCGGCTCGCTGCTGCACGACGTGGGCAAGCTCGAAGTCGCTGCCCGCCTGCGCCACCGCGACGAGAGCTTCACGTCCGCCGAGAGTCAGGCCTACCAGCAGCACGTGGCCAAGGGCGTGGCCATCGCGCAGACCATGGGCCTCTCGCCCGCGCCGCTGCTCATCATTGCCCAGCACCACGAGCATGCCGACGGCAGTGGCTTCCCGCAGCGCATCAACATGGACCGCATGAGCACTGGCGCGCGCATCGTCGCGCTGGTCAACCGCTTCGACGGCCTGTGCAACCCGCTCATCACCTCCAAGGCGATGACGCCGCACGAGGCGCTGTCGCTGATGTTCGCTCAGGGCCGCAACCGCTTCGACGCGACCATGCTGAACGCCTTCATCCGCATGATGGGCGTCTACCCGCCGGGCTCCACCGTGCAGCTGACCGACGACCGCTACGCGCTGGTCGTGTCGGTCAACTCCGCGCGTCCGCTCAAGCCACGGGTCATGGTTCATGACGTCAAGATCGCCAAGGAAGAGGCGCTCATCCTCAACCTCGAAGAGCTGCCCGATCTCGGTATCCGCCGCAGCTTGAAGCCCCAGTTCCTGCCGCGCACATCGCTGGACTACCTCAGCCCCAGGGCCCGCATCGCCTACTTCTTTGACGCTGTCAGTACCGGGCCCGGGGAGCTGGCCGCGTGAGCGTTGGCGGCGAGGCGATCCCGGCCCTGCCGCGCGTCTCCGAGGCGCCGTCCGTGATCAGCGCGCTGCTCGAGGGGCTCCCCGAGCCCGCTTGGCTGGTCGATGGCGATAGCCTGACGGTCAGCGTCGTGAACCGCGCCGCGCTGCGCCTGCTCGGCCTCAAGCCGGAGCGCGCGCTCGGACAGGCGCCGGCCGTGCTATGCGGCTCGCTGGAGGACGAGGCGTTCTGGCAGGGCGCGGCCCGGGACCCGTTCGCCCGCATCCGCTCCGACACCGTACTGACCCACAGCGACGGCCAGCCACGCTGGGTCAGCCGCTCCATCAGCCCCATCCACACGCCCGAAGGCGACCGCTACTGGCTGGTGCTGCTGCACGACCAGACCCGCCGCCGCCGCGCCGAGGCCGAGCGCGAGACCTTGCTGGCCGAGCTGCGCGCCACCCTGGAATCCACCGCCGACGGCATCCTCGTCGTCGACCTGTCGGGCCGCGTGCGCAGCTTCAATCGCCGCTTCGCCAAGCTCTGGGGTCTGCCCGGCGGGCTGCTGCACGAGCCCGGCGACGCCGGCCTGTGGCTGAGCCTGCAGCGGGTCATGCGGGACGGCGAGCAGTACCGGCTGCGCATCGAGGCCTTGCTGGACGCGCCGCTGATGCGCTCCAGCGACGTGCTGCGCCTGGCCGACGGCCGCGTGCTGGAGCAGGTCTCGCTGCCGCAGATGAGCCGCGGCGAGCCCATCGGCCGTGTCTTCTCATTTCGCGACCTCAGCGAAAAGCTGGCTGCCCACCAGCGCATCGAGGAGCTCGGACGCTCCGACGCGCTGACCGGCGCGCCCAACCGCCGCGCGCTGGCCGACCGGATGGTGCAGCAGATGGCTGCTCTGCCCGCTGGCGAGCCCACGCCAGCCTTTGCGCTGCTGCACCTCGACCTGGATCGCTTCAAGCAGATCAACGACACGCTGGGCCACAGCTACGGCGACCGCGTGTTGCGCGAGATCGTCGAGCGGCTGCGCGCCGCCGTCGGCGCGAACGACACGCTGGCCCGCCTGGGCGGCGACGAATTCGCGTTGCTCATCGACGGCGCGCAGATGTTCGAGGCCGAGGCCGCAGCGCGCCGCGTGCAGCAACTCCTCGCCCAGCCCTTCAGCTTCGACACGCTCAGCTTCACCGTCACCGCCAGCTGCGGCATCGCGCTGTATCCGGGCGACGGCCAGAAGCCTGACGAACTGCTGGCCAGCGCCGAGCGCGCCATGCACTGGGTCAAGGAAAGCGGCCGCGCGGGTTTCCGCTTCCATGTGCCGCGCAAGGAAGTCGACCTGCTGTCGCGCATGCGGCTGGACCACGACATGCGCCAGGCCCTCGCGGAAGGGCGCTTCCGCCTGCACTACCAGCCCCAGGTCGAGCTGGGCAGCGACCGTGTCATCGGCGCCGAGGCGCTGATCCGTTGGCGCGACCCGCAGCGCGGCGACATTTCCCCGGCCGAGTTCATCCCGCTGGCCGAGGAGAGCGGCTTCGTCATCGCCATCGGCGAATGGGTGCTTCGTGAGGCGGTCGACCAGGCCGCCCACTGGCTCAGCCGCGGCCTGCGCATGCCGGTCGCCGTCAACGTGTCGGCGCTGCAGTTCCAGCAGGCCCATTTCGTCGAGAGCGTCGCTGCCGCCCTGCGCGACGCCGCGCTGCCGGCCAGCATGCTGGAGCTGGAGCTGACCGAGGGCGTGCTGCTCGGCGACGCCGACGAGGGCCTCAAGCGCATGCAGGCCCTGGCGGCCCTGGGCGTCACACTGTCCATCGACGACTTCGGCACCGGCTACTCCTCGCTGGGTTATCTCAAGCGCTTCCCCATCCAACGCCTGAAGATCGACCGCAGTTTCGTGCAGGGCCTGCCGGGCGACGCCAGCGACTGCGGCATCGCCAACGCCATCGTGCAAATGGGGCGCGCGCTGGGCCTGCAGGTCATCGCCGAGGGCGTCGAGACCGAGGCGCAGCGTGACTTCCTGGCCCAGGCTGGCTGCCATGAATTCCAGGGCTATCTGTATGCCCCGGCGCTGCGGCCCGAGGAATTCGAGTTGCGCGTGCGCCCGCGCCGCCACGTCGTCGATACGGCCGTCTCCGGCTGGCTGGGCCTCGCAAGCCACGGCTGAGCCCCACAATGCGGTCATGCTCTACCGCTTCAAATCCAAGGCTGGTGCCGACGTCGTCATGCTGGGCGAGTCCGGCGACGCCGTGCTGCGCCTGATCGGCCGCGAGCCCGCGCCGCAAGGCATCCTCGAAGCCGCAACCCTGCCCGCGCTGCTCCAGGCGCTGGAAGCCGGCGTCGCCGACGACGACGCGCAATTCCAGCGCGCCGTCGATGGCGCCAAGGCCGCTGGCGAGCCGGCGCCTCGCCGCCAGGGCGTGTCCTTGCGCCAGCGCGCCTGGCCTCTGCACGAGCTGATGGCGCGCAGCCAGCGCGAGGACGTTGACGTCGTCTGGGGCGTCTAGTGCTGGAGCAGGCGATCCGACTCCTCGTCATCCGCCACGGTGAGACCGCCTGGAACCGCGCGACGCGTATCCAGGGCCACACCGACATCCCGCTCAGCCCGCTGGGCCTGGCGCAGGCCGAACGACTCGCCGAGGCCTTGGCTGACGAACCGCTGGCCGCTGTCTATGCCAGCGACCTGAGCCGCGCCCGCCAGACCGCTGAGGCGCTGGCCAGCGCGCACGGGCTGGCCGTTCAATTCGATGCCGGTCTGCGCGAGCGCGCCTTTGGCCGCTTCGAGGGCCTGAGCTGGGATGAGATTGCACAGGCCCACCCCGAGGACTCCGCCCGCTGGCGCAGGCGCGAGCCGGATTTCGCCGTCGGCGGCGGCGAAAGCCTCAACACCTTCAGCGCCCGCTGCCTTGCCGCCGCCCGCCGCGTCGTGGCAGCCCACCCGGGCGAGAACATCGCCCTGGTCGCGCATGGCGGCGTGCTGGACTGCCTCTACCGGGCCGCCACGCGAACCGCGCTGGATGCGCCGCGCAGCTGGCAGCTTGGCAACGCGACGATCAACCGCCTGCTGGCCACCTCCGAAGGCTTCACGCTGGTCGGCTGGAATGACGATCGACACCTGGCCGGCCTGAGCGCTGATGACGTCGCTGCCTGAGCTGACCCCTAGGCCGACTGTTGCATTGACACGTCGCCCGTGTCGGTTGTGACAAAAGTCCCTCATATACTCGTTTCCACTCGTTCTCCGGGCGGGGACATCAACCCGCCGCAACCCATCATTTAAAGGCCCACGATGAAGAAAATTGCACTCGTCGCCGCTCTGGCCGCTGCCACGGCAGCACCGGCTTTCGCCCAAAGCTCGGTCACCCTGTGGGGTCGCCTGAACACTTCGGTCGAAAGCCAGAAGGTCGGCAACCAGGATCGCAAGGTCGCTGTCGAGAACAACAGCTCGCGTCTCGGCCTGCGTGGCACGGAAGATCTGGGTGGCGGCCTGAAGGCCGGTTTCAACCTGGAGCACGGCCTGCAGTCCGACACCGGCGCTGCTTCCGGCGGCACCCAGTTCTGGAATCGCCAAGCCAACGTCGAACTGAGCGGCTCCTTCGGTACCGTTCGTCTGGGCACCTGGTTCCCGGATTCGTACTTCTCGACCGTGGATCGCGTCAGCAACCACAACCACGATACCGGCAAGTCGGCAGACGCGCTGTTCTCGGACTTCGCCTTCGGCTTCCGCAGCAACAAGGTCGCCTACTTCTCGCCGACGGTGGGCGGCTTCAGCTTCGTCGCCAGCGTCCATGCTGGTGAAGGCGCTGCAGGTGATGCACGTGCTTTCGACCTGTCGGGCAACTACGAAGTCAACGGCTTGCACATCGGTGCGACGTACTCCGAGGCCGACACGGCTGCCAAGCGCAAGAACTACACCGTCGAAGCCGACTACAGCTTCGGTCCCTTCCTGGTGGCCGGTTACTACCAGCGCGAAGAAATTGCCGGCGCTCGCTCGCGCGACATCGGCCGTGTGTCGGCCATGTACACCTCGGGCGCTTCCGAGTTCCACGTCAACGTGGGTGGCACCAAGTCTGGCGGCGACGGCACCTTCAAGACTGCTGGCGCTTCGCAGTGGACGCTGGGCTACAACTACAACCTGAGCAAGCGCACCAAGGTTTACGGCTTCTACACGACCATCGACCAGAAGCTGAAGAACAAGGCTGGCGACTTCGACTCGCTGGCTGTGGGTGTGCGCCACAACTTCTGATCCTTCGGGACCAGAAACAGAAAAGCGCCCTGCGGGGCGCTTTTTTCATGTCTCGAACAGGTCGGGTGCGCCTTTGTTGCCGGGCGGCGCCAGGCCCAGGTGGCGGTAGGCGGCCACCGTCGCAATGCGCCCACGCGGCGTGCGCTGCAGAAAGCCCTGCTGGATCAGATAGGGTTCGATGACGTCCTCGATGGTGCCGGCTTCCTCGCCGATGGCGGCGGCAACGTTCTCCAGGCCGACCGGCCCGCCGTCGAAGCGGTGCACGACGGCTTCCAGCAGCTTGCGGTCCATCAGGTCGAAGCCTTGCGAGTCGACGTCCAGCATGGCCAGTCCCTTGTCGGCGATGCCGGCGACGATGCGGCCGTCTGCCTTGACCTCGGCGTAGTCGCGCACGCGGCGCAGCAGGCGGTTGGCGATGCGCGGCGTGCCGCGCGAGCGGCGAGCGATCTCCAGGGCGCCATCGGCGTCTATGGGCGCGTTCAGCAGGCCGGCCGAGCGCGTCACGATGCGCTGCAGTTCGGCCGGCGTGTAGAACTCCAGGCGCGCGACGATGCCGAAACGGTCACGAAGTGGATTGGTCAGCATGCCGGCGCGCGTCGTCGCGCCCACCAGCGTGAAGGGCTGCAGGTCCAGCTTGATCGAGCGTGCGGCCGGGCCCTCGCCGATCATGATGTCGATCTGGTAGTCCTCCAGCGCCGGGTAGAGAATTTCCTCGACGACAGGGCTGAGGCGGTGGATCTCATCAATGAAGAGGACGTCGTTCTTCTCTAGATTGGTCAGGATGGCAGCAAGGTCCTTGGGCTTTTCCAGCACCGGGCCCGAGGTCTGACGCAGGTTCACGCCCAGCTCGGCCGCGATGATGTGGGACAGCGTCGTCTTGCCCAGGCCGGGTGGGCCGAACAGCAGCACATGGTCCAGCGCCTCGCGGCGCTTCTTGGCGGCGCCGATGAAGATTTCCAGCTGTTCGCGCGCCTTGACCTGGCCGACGTAGTCGTCGAGCTGCTTGGGGCGCAGCGCGCGTTCCATCGCCTCCTCGCGGGCGGACTCGGGCGCAGCGCTGATCAGGCGTGGCGCCGGGGCGAAGTCGTCAGTCTGGATGCTCATGAGAGCTTCTTGAGCGCCAGCTTGATGCCGTCGCTGACGCCGACATCAGGCGGCAAGACCTTCAGCGCCGCCGCGGCATCCTTCTCGCTGTAGCCCAGCGCGACGAGGGCTTGCAGGATGTCTGCCTGGGCGTCATTGGCCACCGTGGTGGGCAGCGCCAGGTCGGCACCGAGCTTGCCCTTGAGCTCCAGCAGCAGCCGCTCCGCCGTCTTCTTGCCGACGCCGGGCACCTTGGTCAACCGGGCGGTCTCCTGGCGCGAAACGGCTTGCGCCAGCTCGGGCACGGACAGCCCTGACAGCAGGCCCAGCGCCATCTTCGGGCCGATGCCGCTGATCTTGATGAGCATTCGGAAAGTGGCGCGCTCCTCGTGCGTGAGGAAGCCGAACAACTGGTGCGCGTCCTCGCGGACGGTCAGGTGGGTCAGCAGCACGGCTCGCTCGCCCAAGCCGCCGAGGTTGAAGAAAGTGCTCATCGGCACGTCAACCTCGTAGCCCACACCCGCCACGTCGATGACGACTTGCGGGGGCGATTTCTCGGCGATGACGCCGGTCAGTCTTCCAATCATCGACCCATTATCCGGGCCGCCTGGAGATCAGTTCCTGCCGAACAACCCCAAGCGCTGCGCTTCCAGCGCCGCTTCGGCACGCGAGCTCACGTTGAGCTTGCGATAGATCTGCTTCACGTAGTCGGCGATGGTGTGGCGGGACAGGCCCAGCTGCACGCCAATCTCCGGCAGCGTGTAGCCTTTGGCGACGCGCAGCAGCACCTCGGTTTCGCGGTCGGTCAGCGAGACCTCGTGCAGCAGCGCCTGCGAGCTGGGCTTCCTTTGCGCGGCGAAGTAGGCGATGACCTTGCGTGCGATGGACGGCGACAGCGGCGGTTCGCCACCGCTCATGCGCTGCAGTTGTTCCGCCAGCAGTTCGCGCGACTGTTCCTTCAGCAAATAGCCGAAGGCACCGGCCTGCAGCGCTGGGAAGAGATGCTCGTCGTCATCGTGGATGGTGACGATGACCGACTGCACTTCGGGCTGCTTCTCGCGCAGCGCGGCGATGACTTCGACGCCCGAGCCGTCGGGCAGACCAAGATCCAACAGCGCCAGCGTGAAGCGCTGGCCGTTGACCAGGGACAGCGCGTCCTGCACGCGCGAGCATTCGGTGATCTGTGCGTTGGCGAACACCTGCTTGATCAGTGCTTTCAGCCAGGCGCGGATCTCCGGGATGTCTTCGAGCAGCAGGATATGGTTCATAGGGGGCCTCGGGAATCAGAGCGGGATGGTCAGACGGATGACAGTACCCCAGCCAGGGCCCGATTCAACCAGGCACTGGCCATGCATTTGCTTGGCACGTGATTTCATGCTCGCCATGCCGTGACCTCTGTCCAGCCGGCCGTCGAGTTCGGACGGGATGCCCTGGCCGTTGTCCTGGATGGTCAGCACGAAGTCGCCGTCTTGGAATGCACTCGAGATCGTCGCGTTCGTCGCGCCGCTGTGCTTGATGATGTTGGAGACCGACTCGCGCAGGATGCGCGTGGTCTGCACATACGAGCGGGCCTGGAAGGTATGTTCGATGTCCTCGGCAGGGCTTTTCCACTCGGCCAGGATGTTGGCCTGACCCAGCCGGGACACGACCTCCGCCCGCCAGTCGCCCAAGGCGTCGATGAGGTGTACGGGTTTGCCGGTCAGGCCGCGCACCGACAGGCGCATCTCCTCCAGCGCCTCGCGCGCCAGCGTCGAGATTCGATCAGACTCGCTGGTGTGCACGATGGTCAGCAGCTTGGCGCCCAGGTCGTCGTGCAGGTCGGCGGCGATGCGCTTGCGCTCGCGTTCGGTGACCTGTTCGAGCTTCTGTTCGGCGAGCTGGCTGTGGCTGCGCTCCACTTCGGCGATGCGATCGGCCATGCGTTGTTCGATGGACGCAATCCGCTTCTCGGCGTCCACCCGCGCATGCGCGACGTTGTTCACCAGTTGCAGCCCGAGAGCCAGCATCAGCAGCGGCAACATCAGGCCCAGCCAGGGCGAGGCGGTCCACCACAGCGATTCGCTGACGCCGGACAGGCCCATCTCCGCCAGCAGGGCCAGCATTGTCGGCAGCAGCAGCACGGCCATCAGGCGCAGCTCGCGCGATTGCGCGGCGTCCGGCGAGGCCTGCAGGCGCATGCGCCGCAGCCACAGCGACCAGCCCATTGCGGCCACGAGCTCCAGGCTCAGCACCGCATGCCAGACCGTGCCAAGGATGCCGACCTGGCCGCCCATCAGCAGCAGGCTGGCCGGCACGACCAGGCATTGGATGAGCAGCGCATGATCTATCCAGCTCCGCTTCCAGTTCATCTGCCGCAGCAGGTATTGCACGCCGCACAGCACCAGCAGCGTCATCAGCAATGGCCGCAGGCCCGCAGCACCGGGCGCGGCCGTCGCGCGCAGCACGACCCAACTCAGCATCATGCCGACCAGGAAGCTGGCTGGCCGCTCGCGATGGTGCAGGCTGGAGACGAGGCCGACGACGGTGGCCATCAGCGCCAGCATGGCCGCCAGCCAGCCGTGCAGCGTGGCGGCCCAGTACAGGCCGGTCTGGGTCTGGGCGTGGGCGGCCGCCGGCCACAGCGCAGCCAGGGCCATCAACAGGAACAGGGGCGGGCGCCAGGCCAATGCGGCCCTGGGCGCGGTGGGAAACATCATGGGGCGGCATTGTGCGGGAGGCCCGGTGCAGGCCAGGGCGGGGAATGCACCAGCGACAATGCTGGCCAACTCATTTGTTGACCTCCAAGTGATCCTGCGCTTCGTCCTCGAACCCTTCGAAAACACCCGTCTGGCCCGCGTCTGCGGCAGCCTGGACGTTCACTTGCGCGAGATCGAGGCGGCGCTGGGCGTGAAGCTGAGCCGCCGCGATGCGGAGTTCCGCGTTGATGGCCCCAAGGCTGCGGCCGAGCGCACCAGGGCGCTGCTGGAGACGCTCTACGAGCGCGCCCGCCGGCCGCTGCCTGCCGAGACCATGCAACTGGCGCTGGTCGAAGCCAAGACGCCCGAAGCCTCCGAGGCGGCCAAGGGCAAGCCGGGTGACGACGGCGGCCTGGTGCTGCGCACGCGCCGCGCCGACCTGGCCGCCCGCACCCCGCGCCAGCATCAATACCTGCAACAGATCCTGTCGCACGACATCACCTTCGGCCTTGGCCCGGCCGGCACCGGCAAGACCTTTCTCGCTGTCGCCTGCGCGGTCGACGCGCTGGAGCGTTCGACCGTGCAGCGCATCATCCTGACCCGCCCTGCGGTGGAGGCCGGCGAGCGCCTGGGCTTCCTGCCCGGCGACCTGACACAGAAGGTCGACCCCTACCTGCGCCCGCTTTACGACGCGCTGTACGACCTGCTTGGCTTCGATCGTGTCACCAAGGCCTTCGAGAAGGCCCAGCTTGAGGTCGCGCCGCTGGCCTTCATGCGCGGCCGCACGCTCAACCACGCTTTCGTCATCCTCGATGAAGCGCAGAACACGACACCCGAGCAGATGAAGATGTTCCTGACCCGCATCGGCTTCGGCAGCAAATGCGTCGTCACCGGCGACACCAGCCAGATCGACCTGCCGCGCGGCACCCAATCCGGCCTCATCGACGCCGAGCATGTGCTGGCCAAGGTCAAGGGCATTGCGATGACTCGCTTCACCAGCGCCGACGTCGTGCGCCACCCGCTGGTGGCCCGCATCGTGGAGGCTTATGAGGCCCGCGCCAAGCGAGAGGCCCGTGAAGTATGAGCCAACCCGACCTGACCCTCTCCCTGCAGTTCGCCGACCCGCGCCACCGCGCGCTGCTGCCGCGTCACAAGGTGCTGCGCTTCATCCGTGCGGCGCTGGAGCTGCCGGGCGAGATCGCCGTGCGCATCGTCAGCGCCGAGGAAGGCCGCACGCTGAACCGCGAGTACCGCAGCAAGGACTACGCGACCAATGTGTTGACCTTCGACTACAGCCATGAGCCGGTCGTGGGTGCCGACCTCGTCATCTGCGCCGAGGTCGTGGAGCGCGAGGCGGCCGACATGGGCATCCCCGTGCTGGACCACTACGCCCACATGCTCGTCCACGGCACGCTGCACGCGCAGGGCTATGACCACGAGGCCGATGACGAGGCCGAATGCATGGAGGCGCGCGAGACCGAGATACTCACCGCGCTCGGCTTCGCCGACCCCTATCAGCGTCCGTCCAGATAGCGCTTGCCGCGGAAGAACACCCACAGCCCCAGCGCCACGCCACAGATCATCAGCGAGGCCTCCCAGAAGCCGTTCGGGTTCTTGATCAGCGGCATCCATTCGAAGTTCATGCCGAAGATGCCGGTGATCAGGTTCAGTGGCAGGAAGATGGCAGTCAGCACGGTCAGCGTGCGCATGATGCTGTTGGTGCGGTGGCCCAGCGCGCTGAAGTGCATCTGCACGGCGGACTCGGCCGAGGACTCAAGCCGCCGCACATGCGTCAGCACGCGCTCCACATGCTCCAGTACGTCGCGCGAGCGCACCCGCAGCAGCTCGCGTTCGCGTGCCACCTGTGGGTCGCCGTCGACGGGCCACTCGTCCAGCGCGTCTATCCACTCCTGGATGGCGGCGCGCTGGTCCTCGCAGGTGTCCTCCAGCCGATGCAGCGCGTCGCGACTTTCCAGCAGCAGCGGCCAGTCGTTGAACTCGCTGTTCTGATCCAGCAGCACGCGCTGCAGCGTACTGAGTTGGCGCGTCAGCAGGCGGCGCAGCTCCAGGTAGCTGTCCACCATGTGGTTGACCATGCGCAGCATCAGGTCGGCCGGGCTGAGCGGCAGGCGTGCGCTGCCGCGCGCGGGGGCCTTGTCGCGACCTTCGATCAGGCGGTCCAGCTTCTGCGCAAAGAACTCGCGCACCTGGCAGTCCGTCGGGTGCACGGTGACGAGAACACGGTCGAAGACGGCAAAGCCCACGGGGCTGGTGTCGATGGCGCGCATCGCCTTCTGTGCCGAAGCCAGAGTGCCGTGTTCGTCGTCCACGAACAGCTCGGCACTGCCGGGTGCTGCGGCCAGGCGGCGGAACACCAGCATGTCGTACCAGGATGTGTAGTCGAAGTGCGAGGGCAGCTGGTTGTTGATCAGGTCGGACACATGCAGGTCGACGATGTTGCCGCAGCCCCAGCGCGCCAGCGCCTGCTGGGCGGCGGTTTCGCCCAGTTCGAACTCGCGCCGGCCATAGCCCAGCCACAGGAAACCGCGCTCCGGCAGGGCTTCGGGCAGGGCGGGCAGCTCCCGAAAACTGTCGTGCTCGATGTGGAAGACGCGCATGCGATCAGATCTGCTTCAGCAACCGCGCTGCGTCCAGCGCGAAATAGCTCAGCACGCCGTCCGCGCCGGCCCGCTTGAAGGCCAGCAGCGACTCGATCATGACTTGGTCATGGTCCAGCCAGCCATTGGCGGCGGCGGCCTTGAGCATCGCGTACTCGCCGCTGACCTGGTAGGCGAAGGTGGGCACGCCGAACTCGTCCTTCACGCGCCGCACGATGTCCAGGTAAGGCATGCCGGGCTTGACCATCACCATGTCGGCACCTTCGGCCAAGTCCGCCGCCACCTCGCGCAGCGCCTCGTCGCTGTTGCCGGGGTCGACGTAGTAGGTCTTCTTGTCGGCCTTGCCCAGCGCTGACCGCGAGCCGACGGCATCGCGGAAGGGGCCGTAGAAGCTGCTCGCGTACTTGACGCTGTAGGCCATGATGCGCGTGTGGATGTGCCCCGCGCCTTCGAGGGCCGTGCGGATGGCGCCGATGCGGCCGTCCATCATGTCGCTGGGGCCCACCATATCCGCGCCGGCTTCGGCTTGCGTCAACGCCTGGCGCACCAGCAGTTCGACCGTCGCATCGTTGAGCAGGTAGCCGGTCTCGTCGGGCAGGCCGTCCTGGCCGTGGCTGGTGTAGGGGTCCAGCGCCACATCGGTCAGCACACCCAATTCCGGAAAGCGCGACTTGAGGGCCCGCACCGCGCGCGGGATCAGCCCCTGCGGGTTGAAGGCCTCGGCGCCATCGGGCGTCTTCAGCGAAGGGTCGATGGCCGGGAACAGCGCGATCACGGGGATACCCAGTTCCACGCAATCCTCAGCGGTGCGCAGCAGGTGGTCCAGGCTCTGGCGCGACACGCCGGGCATGGAGGCCACGGGCTGGAGCAGGTTCTCGCCCTCGTGAATGAAGACCGGCAGGATCAGGTCGCTGGCCAGCAGCGTGTTCTCGCGGACGAGGGCGCGCGTGAAGGCGTCGCGGCGCAGGCGGCGCGGGCGGCTGGCGGGGAAGGCTGCGGGGGTGAAAACGGAGCGGGTCACGGCATGAATCCTCGGGCTGCACTCAGCGGCCCGGCGCGTGACATTTGCATCATCATTTATTCGTGACGCCGCCGCTCAAGCGCGCTAAACTTGTCCTCGAATGATAGCCGCAAGGTCGTCGTTCCCTGCTTTTCCTCCCTGAGCAGGAGCCTTGACGTGATGACAGCGAAAAGGCTTTCTGGGCCCCGGTTTCTACCGGGGCCTTTTTTATTGCCGACGCCTGTTTGGCGGGCCTGGCATGGTGAGTGGATACCCTGCCCATAATGGCCGCCATGCTCTGGGTCAAAGCCT
>Ga0187842_1000862_pt1 | contig 14537 bp, 15 predicted proteins | sample SpaLakP09_SKY_41_FD_134514 | JGI IMG/M metagenome (GOLD analysis project Ga0187842, IMG submission 134514) | Oligotrophic lake water microbial communities from Sparkling Lake, Wisconsin, USA - SP09_SKY_41 | ecosystem: Environmental > Aquatic > Freshwater > Lake | place: USA: Sparkling Lake... | reverse complement strand
CCGCTATACCAATGAGCCTGCTCCTGTTGAAGCAGCAAGCTCTTGTTCGAGTTGCGAAGCTAACTAACTACTGGTTGACTCTTATTTTTTATAAATCGCGTAGGTAGCGACGCAGAATTTTTCCCACATTAGACTTTGGCATTTCATCGATAAAGGCAATTTTTCTAGGGCGCTTATAACTGCTCATTTGCTCTTTGCAGTACTGAATGACTTGCGCTTCTGTTAAGTCGAGCTTATCTTTGACAATATAGGCTTTGACGATCTCACCTAGCTTGCGGTGAGGAAATCCAATGACAGCGCATTCTCTCACTCCAGGCATTGAAGAGATAAGCTCCTCAATCTCGTTAGGAAACACTTTAAAGCCAGCAACCACAATCATATCTTTCTTGCGGTCGACAATCTGCACATAACCCTCGGGGCTCATAGTGCCAATATCACCCGACTTGAAATATCCTTCTGGCGTGAAAAATTGATTTGTCTCTTCTTCCCTATTCCAATATCCGCTCATCACTTGTGGGCCTTTAATACAAATTTCTCCCGGCATACCAAAAGAAAGTTCTACTCCATCATCATCCAGTATCACTACGTCAGTGCTGGGAACAGGCATTCCAATCGAGCCGGTAAATTCTTTTATAAATGGCGTATTCACACAAACTACTGGTGAAGTCTCAGACAGACCGTAGCCTTGAGCAATCGGTATGCCCGTGAGCTTTTGCCAGAGATCAGCAGTTTTCTTTTGAACGGCCATACCACCGCCAATAGTTACGAAGAGATTAGGCAGCTTGACCATATTAAATTCAGGGCGGTGTATCAGCGCATGAAATAAAGTATTAACACCAGGAAAGATGTTGATATCAGGGTGTTTGATGAGGAACTTGATAAACCCGGTGATATCGCGTGGATTAGCAACCAGCAGTAATTTACTACCCTTACGCATTCCCAATAGCGCGCAAGCTGTCAGAGCAAATATATGCGTCATTGGCAAAGCACAGAGGAAAACAAGTTGCTGCTCTCTATTTTGCAGAGCAGGCTCCAGCCAAGACTCAATTTGTATGATGTTGGCTAATATATTTCGGTGCGATAAAACAGCGCCCTTAGAGACGCCTGTAGTACCGCCGGTATATTGCAAAAAAGCAATTCCTTCTTGCGCTAGCTTGACCTTGGTAAAGGCATGCCCCGAACCAATTTTGAGAGCCTGATTCAATTTAATGGCAGGAAAACGCCACTTCGGAACTAGTTTTTTAATATGGCGCGCAACAAGATTGACGATAACACCCTTAGGACCTAAGGATTCGCCCAAGCTACTCACGATCACTTTTTTAACGAGTGCTTGATGAGCGATCTCTTGATATACATGTGCAAAGTTTTCCAAAATAGCTAAAACAGATGCGCCGCTATCATGTAATTGATGCTCTAACTCACGAGCTGTATACAGTGGATTAATATTCACTACCGTAAAGCCAGCACGAAGAGTACCTACCATAGTGATTAAATATTGCGGCACATTTGGAAACATGATGGCTACACGAGCACCAGCATCAAGCCCCAAGGTTTGGAGATAGGCGGCAAAGTCTTTTGAGAGAATATCGAGTTGACGATAGCTAATTGAATACCCCATAGATTCAATTGCAATACGATGAGGGTATTTAGCAAAAGATACTTCTAGCAACTCCACAATAGAAACGTGGCCTGCCAGATCAATCTCATGAGGTACGCCCTCAAGATAGTTTTTTAGCCAAGGTTTTTGAGGATTCATATTCATCACCAAATAAAAAGACTATATCTAGGCGCTCATTAGTTCTTTGAGCTTCTCTAGGTAGAGTTCTTGACCATAATTTACTCGATGCTGCCACTCTTTTCCCGAGTCGCTATTTGCATCATCAGTAACGTATTTAAAGGATTGCCATGGAATATTGAATTGATAAGCAATATTAGCAATTGCAAATAACTCCATATCCACCACATCAATACCTTGAGAAATCAACCAGGGGTCATGCGCAGTCACAAAGTTATCGCCCGTTCCGCAAATATATTCTCCGCTCAGGGAGAGATATTCTGATGGTTTGGGGCAAAAAGGAGTTTGTCCTCGAGGGGCCAGAGGCACAGTCATCATGTCTCGCTGTATCACTTTGCCAATTTCAAGTAAGCCTTGTAGGGCCGAATTGATCTTACCAACGGTACCAAAGTTCACTATCTGCTTCGGTTGAAATTCATGAATCGCTTGAATACTCGCTACCGTTGCGTTAATTTTGCCAACCCCTGAATACACAATCTGAATACCGGCCGGTATTACGCTTTTAGCTAGCTCGGACTCCAATGCGGTAATAATAAGTAATTGTGTTTTCATGTCGGTCAATTATGAATTTATTAGATTATCTACCCGGAGTCCCAGACTTTCCTAAGCCAGGAATCCTATTTAGGGATATCTCCCCGCTTTTAGCTGATCCATCTGCTTTTAAGGAGGCCATCTTGCGACTTGAGGGGCTGGCTAAGCAGTTTAACTATAGCCATATTCTAGGTATCGAATCTCGTGGCTTTATCTTTGGAACAGCCCTAGCCCACCAAACGCATAAGGGCCTCGCATTGGCCAGGAAACCCAATAAGCTACCCTTGGCTAGCCATCGAGAATCATACGGATTGGAATACGGCTCCGATTCCCTCGAAATCCAGCAATCTACCCTTCCCATGGGGGCAAGAGTCTTAATTGTGGATGATGTTTTAGCTACCGGTGGAACTATTACCGCAGCCACTCAATTGCTTAAAAAAGCGGGTTTTGAAGTAGCTGGGGCCTTAACGTTTTTAGAGATAGCAGGCCTAAAAGGGGGTGAGATCCTGACCCAAAAAGGTATAGCTAATCAAGCAGTCTTAATAGCTTAGGTAGAAAAGTTACAGCAAGCTCTCGGCACTTTTTTAATAGCTTCATATTGCTCGAACTAATTGCCAGTAACCTACCGACTATATTAGTTCTTAAGCGACTGTGGCCTGGGATCCTAGTAATAAGACAGTCATGCCAGCATTACCTTCTTTAAAGTACTTGAGATGCGCCTTTAGGCTAGGTCTTCTACGCAGAAGCGCATGGTACGGGTCACTTCCAAATGCGGTGTTTTCTCCAAAGTGATACTCATCGACACGATTTGAAAAATAGTTATTCTCAAGTGCATCATGAATAACCCACTTAATACGCCCGCCCTCGCCACTAGCACCATATCCATGGATCAATATCATTGCCTTAACGCCGACTTCTGATGCACGGCGAAGTGTAATCGTGAGTCGCTCCAGAGCTTCTTCAGCACTTGGATTATCAAATTTTAAATTCAATACCAAGGTATCACTATGCGGTAACGGGAGTTCTTCGCTACCACACTGACGACACTCGCCCAGCATTCCTCTGGGATTACCGCACTCTGGGCACTCAAATGAATGGGTCATCAAATCGCTTTATAGATAATTTAGAACGCCCCATACATGACAACATTAAGAGCAATATTTCGCTTCAAGAGCAGATACAGAACTGAGCTGATCATCTACCATACGATTCAAAATCTGCTGGGCAGCATCTTTGTTCTCCTGCACCTTGAGGTTGCCATTAATTAAGCTGGCTACATCCTTACGGATTGATGTATTACCGTAACGTAAGCCCTTTAATGTGGAAACCGCTTCTGCTGAAATCTTACACTGCTCACTCAATATAGCTGAAGAGTCTGATGGTGAATTTGCATAAGCAAATGCAGCTATGCAGATTGAGATAAGCGCTAATAAGGTCTTCCTCATCTTATTTCCTTAATTTGTGACCACACGTTGGACAGCAACCTAAATCTTGTGCCCTTGTTTTTCGAAGGGCGGCATAGACGCTAGATTCTGAGATTTCCATCTTTCTGGCAGCTTGAGCTGCCGTCATCCCCTTTCCTATCAAATCCAAAGCTTGATGTGTTCTTGGTATTGCTCTTCTCATTTTTCCTCCTGAATTAGTACTATACTACAGAGGTTGTGAAGTTGTGAATCTGTGAAGTTAATAAACTACAAAAAGTATTCAAATCAGATATATGTGTTGTTTCTAAATGACACTGGCATCGTAGTAACCGGGCATAGCTGATAAAACGCCAGATGATGGGGGGTGATAAAGTAAAGGGGTTGAAATTAGATAAGTGAAAAAAGATGAAATCTCCTCTGGGCCTAGTAGAGGCATGCAAACTCATTCAAAATAAACAGCTCACGGCAGAGAAGTTTTTGGAGCAATGCGTAGAGCGTGCCAACCAAATAGAGCCAGTATTAAAGGCATTCACAGTAAGGGCTGCGTTATCGACCCTGCAACAACAATCAGGTGTCGGGCCGCTAATGGGCATCCCTGTGGCTGTGAAGGACCTGATTGCTACAAAAGATTTTGTAACTACTTATGGGTCACCAATATATAGAGACTTCACTCCTGCCGAGGATGCCTCAATAGTTCAAAAGGTCAAAAAACTAGGGGGTGTTATTTTTGGAAAAACCGTGACGACAGAGTTTGCCTGGCGCCACGCTGGTCCAACTACAAATCCATGGAATAGTGCCCATACACCCGGCGGCTCTTCTAGCGGCTCAGCAGCTGCAGTTGCTGGGGGTATTGTTCCCCTGGCCCTAGGATCTCAAACGGCTGGCTCTATTATCAGACCCGCTACATTTTGTGGAATCGTAGGCTTTAAAGCCAGCTTTGGGGCAGTTCCACGTGCTGGCGTTCACCCTGTTACGGATTCTCTTGACCATATTGGTTTTCTAACTAGGTCTGTGAAAGATGCTGTCTATGCATTTAATTTACTGAGAAATACTGCAGCCGATGAAGATGATTCAATTGTCCTGCCCGAATTAATACTCTCACCCATTAGCGAAGTCCTCGGAAATCATAAGCCCCGCATCGTAATACTTCAAACACCATTTGATGATTTATTGAGCAATGAGCAAAAGGACACAATGCAAACGGCGATTCGCCTGTTAAAGGCTTCTGGGGCTAGCATTGAAGAGCTTACTCTGCCGCAAACCTATTGGGATGGCATTGAAGCCCTGGCAGTACTCATGGCTTGCGAAGCTGCTGTAGTCCATGAAAAGCACCTAAAGCAATTCCCGGATCTATTGGGTGCGGATATGAAAGAATTAATCCAAAAAGGAATGGCCTACTCGGCAAGCGATTACATCAAAGCTAAGAATCTTCAAATGAAATTGCGGAGAGGCATTGGAGAATATTTTCAGCGCTTTGATGCAATCTTGACTGCTGCTGCGACAGGCGAAGCCCCTGAGGGCCTAGACTTCACTGGTAATCCTATTTTTTGTTCACTCTGGTCATTTATAGGAACTCCTGCTATTGCGTTGCCAGTAAATAAATCGCGTAATGGACTGCCCTTAGGTATTCAGCTCATTGGTAATTACAAGGAAGATGAAAAGTTAGTCAATATGGCTGCTTTTGCTGAGGAATGCTTTAAGACTTTAGGTAACTAGCAGTTTTATAAATGAAGCATGACTAGAAAAAATCTAGCGCAAGAATATATGAGAGATTTACGAAATGTTTCCAATTGATTTTTTTTGGCGGGCGTCTTTGCGCTGGCCAGATCGCATAGCTATTGATACACCTAATGGGTCCATTACTTACAATGAATTGGCTAGAAAAGTAAAAGCGCTTGCTGGTGGACTTATCGCTTTAGACCCTCAGCTGCAAAGCCGAGTAGCAATTTGTGCGGGTAATAGCGCTGATCACATCATTGCATTACTGGCAATATTGGCCTGCGGTAAATCATGGGTTCCGCTGAATCCCAAAAGTACTCGTCCTGAGCTTCGACGAATTATTGACATCACCGAGCCAAGCCTGATTATCTATGATGAAGCCTGTGCTGACTTGCTAGTCGATGCTCCAGGCATTTTTATCCGGACGGGCATTGAGAACGAACAGCCCTCAAGTAAAACAGTGAGTGGCTTGATTCAGCTACACGATGGTGCCCCACCCCCGTCATTTGAATTACCTTTAGATGCCATTCAGGCTATTAAATTTACTGGTGGCACTACTGGTGCTCCCAAAGGAGTCATGCAACCTTATAGAGCATGGATGGCCAACATTAGTAACCAAATTCATTCCTGGGGCTTTGACGAGAATGAACGCTATATCGTTGCCGCACCTATTACGCATGGCACTTCAACTTATATAGTGCCGATTCTAGCTCAAGGCGGATGTCATGTTATTTTGGATGGGGCTGGCGCAGAAGTCGTGCGCACTGCATTTAAGGAGCGGGCTGGCACAGCCTGCTTCATGCCTCCTACATTGCTCTACATGTTGATGGCTTTACCCAATGCTTCCCGTAAAGATTATCCCAAACTTCGAAGATTAATTTATGGAGGTGCGCCAATGCTCCCAGAAAAAGTCCGCGCAGTTCGTGAATTTTTTGGTCCCGTGCTTTGCACTACCTATGGCCAAACTGAAGCACCTCAAATTCTGACGGCGATGCAGCCAGAAGATTTTGAAGATCCTAACAATTGGGCTTCTGTTGGCCGTGCAACTTGGTTTAGTGATGTTGCCATTATGTCTCCCGATGGCATGCTCCTTCCAAGCGGTGAAATTGGTGAAGTCGTTGCTCGTGGCGACCTGCTGATGACGGGGTACTGGCGTATGCCAGAAAAGACCGCTGAAACTATTCAGAACGGATGGCTCCATACAGGTGATCGCGGATTGATTGATCACCGCGGATATTTATACCTCAAGGATAGACTCAAAGATATTGTGATTACCGGTGGCTTTAATGTCTATCCTGTAGATGTGGAGAATGCCTTAAGCCAGCACCCCGCAGTGCATGAATGTCTTGTCTTCGGCGTACCGGATGATAAATGGGGTGAAAGCGTACAAGCTGCCGTTCAAATTCGACCTGGTCATCAATTGGATGAGGCAACACTCATTTCTTTTGTGCGTGAACTTTTAGGCCCAGTTCAAACACCAAAACGTATCCACTTTTATGTAAGCCTCCCTCGCTCTAACGTAGGCAAATTACTCAAGAGCGCAGTACTAAAAAATATCCTGAACTCTCCCACTCATTCTTAAGTAAATCATCATGACAAATCCATCCAACAAAACACCAGTAACTAGCTTATGCACACACACCCTCACGAGTCTGCACTACCGTGATGCAGACCTGGTAGAAGACTTGATGGGTAAAAAAACATTTACAGAAGTGATGTTGATGCAGATTTTAGGGAGAACGCCTCGTCCAGTCGATATCAGAATTACCGATGTCGTACTCATCGTACTCATGGAGCATGGCCTTACACCTAGTGCGATTGCCACTCGATTAATTTACATGAGTGCCCCGGAGAACCTTCAAGGTGCAGTCTCAGCTGGATTATTAGCAGTTGGAAGCTCTTTCATTGGGACTATGGAAAATTGTTCTGTCCTGCTAGACCGAATTAGAGCTGCAGCTGATCCCGATGCTGAAGCACTCACTATTGCGCAACACTACAAAACCACCAAAGCAGCAGTACCAGGTTTTGGGCACCATCTGCATAAACCAGTTGATCCACGCGCATACAAGTTATTAGAAATGGGGCGTGCTGAAAAAGAACTTAAGGGCGATCATATTAGGGCATTAGAGATCTTATCCAAAGCCGTAGATGAAGTAGCTGGTCGCCCCATTACTATTAATGCCACCGGTGCCGTAGCAGCGCTACTTGGAGAGATTGGCATTCCGACGGCTGTCATGCGTGGCTTTGCTGTGATCTCACGTTCGGCGGGCTTAGTTGCCCATATTGTTGAAGAGCAGCAAAGTCCTTCTGGACGCTTCATTTGGGATACGATTGAGCAAGCCATTCCCTTTGTGGATGGTGCAAATAAGATTGGCTAATGATGAACTCTATTTCACATCCGCCCGGCTTACCAATAGACCTCACTAGTCGCGTAATTTTTGTTTCTGGTGGCGGTTCAGCTGGCCCAGGCTGGAGTATTGGCAGAGCGTCCTGCGTCACTTATGCCCGCTTAGGTGCCAAAGTATGTGTAGTTGATCGAGACCAAGCTTCTGCTGAAGAAACTACTAGACTCATTCTAGAAGAAGGCGGTATCGCAAAAACTTTTGTCGGCGATGTTTCTGAACAAGATCAAGTTAAACGGCTTTTTAATGAAGCTCGTCAACAGCTTGGACCGATTGATGTATTGCATCACAATGTGGGCATCGGCAAAGTTGGCGGCCCCATGGAAACAAGTGCTGAAGATTTTGATCGTATTCATAAAGTGAATGTTGCTAGCTTATTGCTTGCAGCCCAAGAAGTCTTACCTGAAATGGTATCTCGCGGTAAAGGCAACATTATTGCAATCTCTTCAGTCGCAGGAATGCGTTACTTAGGCTATCCTCATCTGGCTTATAGCGTTACCAAAGCTGCCAATACCCAATTTATCAGGATGATTGCTCAGCAATACGCCGATAAAGGTATTCGAGCAAATACAGTGGTGCCAGGTTTAATTGATACGCCACGCATTGCCAATACCGTAGCCAAAATGTTCTCTGAAAATGGACTTGATGAAGCTCGTGCAGCGCGGGATCGTCAAGTCCCTATGGGTAGATCTGGGACTGCATGGGAAGTGGCACATGCTTGCGCCTTCTTAGTGTCCGATGCTGCTTCATACATCACAGGTACTGAGCTAGTGGTTGATGGGGGCATTACTGGCAAGTATGTATAAGTAATGAATTAAGAAATAAATTAAGACCGCAATCCCAGAAAAGATTAAAGCCCCATAAATGGAGCTCTAATCATATTTCTTGGCGGAGACGAGAGGATTCGAACCTCCGATCAGAGTTTTAGCCCCGATGCTCCCTTAGCAGGGGAGTGCCTTCGACCAGCTCGGCCACGTCTCCGTATTGATGCAATTACAACGCCCTACAGTTTAACGGATTCCGTCAAGTGGAGGGATTTACTGCGTTTTTAGAACACTCTTTACTTCTGATCCAACTCAAACGCCTTATGGAGCGCGCGTACAGCCAATTCCATATATTTCTCATCAATCACAACAGAAATCTTGATTTCGCTTGTGGAGATCATCAAGATATTGATACCCTCTTCCGATAAAGTGCGGAACATCTTACTCGCTACACCAACATGAGAGCGCATTCCAACTCCAACCACAGAAACTTTAGAAACCTTTGGATCACCATTGATCTCTTTAGCTTCAATATGGGCTTGCACATTCTTCTTGAGTAAGTCCAATGCTTTTTGATAATCTGCGCGTGGCACTGTAAAGGTGAAGTCAGTCTTACCTTCGAATGACTGGTTCTGAATGATCATATCGACATCAATATTGGCATCCGCAATCGGACCCAAGATTTGATAAGCGATACCTGGGCGATCTGGAACTCCCAGAACGGTAATTTTTGCTTCATCACGCGCAAAGGCGATGCCGGAAATAACTGCGGCTTCCATAGTGCTGTCCTCTTCAAATGTAATCAAGGTACCCGACTTCATCTCTTGATCAAGGGGTATCAACGGATCTGTCAGCGAAGACAGAACACGGGTTTTAACTTTGTACTTACCAGCAAACTCCACAGAACGAATCTGTAACACCTTTGAACCAAGGCTTGCCATCTCCAGCATTTCTTCAAAAGTGATCTTATCTAAGCGACGCGCATCTTCGCAAACACGTGGGTCGGTTGTATAAACGCCATCTACGTCAGTGTAAATAAGGCACTCATCTGCTTTAAGGGCTGCAGCCATAGCTACTGCAGAAGTATCTGAGCCACCGCGGCCTAAGGTAGTGATGTTGCCATTTGGGTCAACCCCTTGAAAGCCAGTAACTACTACAGCACGTCCTGCATTGAGATCAGCCAAAATCTTCTGATCATCAATACTCTTGATGCGGGCCTTAGTAAAGGAAGAGTCCGTATGGACGGTTACTTGCCAACCTGCATAACTCACTGCATCTACACCTTCACGCAGCAATGCCAAAGCTAATAAGCCGGAGCTCACTTGCTCACCAGTAGAAGCAATTTGATCGAGCTCGCGAGGATGGGCATCGGGATTAATATCTTTTGCCAAACCGAGCAGACGATTGGTCTCACCCGACATAGCAGAAGGCACAACCACAACTTGGTGACCAGCACGCATCCACTTAGCAACGCGTTTAGCGACATTCTGAATACGCTCAACCGAGCCCATTGAGGTGCCACCATACTTATGAACGATAAGAGCCATAAAAACTGTCGTGTTGTCTATTTACAGGGAATTTCATTCCCTAGGGTCTAAAAGGGGCTTATTTTACAGGGTTTTATATGTCAAAACCAAAGCTATTGACAGCCCCTCAATCTAAAGATACGATTGGTGTCACTAAAGTAACACCTGGAGATCAACAATGAGCCTCGTCACCACTACTTCCCTCAAGCTCACGAAAGCAATCAAGCTACAAGCCGCTGATGCTGCCAAAGAACTTGGTATGACTCCTCACGCATTTATGGTGGAAGCTATCAAGCAAGCAAGCATTAATGCAGAAATTCGCAGAAGCTTTATTCAGCATGCCAACACTGCCCGAGATGGGGTTATGAAAGATGGTAAGGTCTATGAATCAGGCAAAGTTTTTGAGGCAATGAAAACACGCATTGCTGGAAAAAAATCTACTTTGAAAGCGAGTAATTGGTAAGAATTGTTTTTGCCCCACAAGCAGTTGACGACTTAGGGCGACTCACTGACTTCCTAATTGAAAGTGACAAAAATACTGCTCTTGCTACTATAGAGCTAATTGAAGAAGCAGTTGAAATATTAGTAAAACACCCACTGATTGGACGTCTTTGCGATAGTCATCTGAGAGAGCTAGTAATCTCGCGTGGGAAAAGTGGCTATGTTGCCTTGTATAGCTTTGAGGAAGCAAAAAAAACTATTCTGATTAATGCCATCCGCCATCAGAGAGAATCTGGTGGACTGTACTAGCTTAAGTCTGCTCCCAATGGGGAAGGACTCTTTTCCCGATTAGCACTAAATGACGATAACTAACCCCCACCCCCGCTACAGCAATGAGCTCATCATTAATGTAAAGCAAGGGTAGTCGCTCCCAAGGTGGCACATCAAACTCCTGAAAGAGATTCTTGAGGCTTTTGCGAGGTGAGTTGGGCTTGACTTGAATCTTTTCAGATCCCATGCGCTGTCTTTCCTCTATGAGACCTCGTTCCTGAGCTTCTTTTACCCAGGCCGTCGGCAAACCAAGTGATTTACTGCGCGCTGGGACGTCCCTGAAAATCCAATGCCCGGCATTGCTGCTGGCTACCTGTAAGACACCACGCCACAGACGAATACTTGCCTCGTCGTGCTGCCACTCTAAGCTCGAATCTGCTTTCACCTTTTGCAGATCTTGCCACCAAGACTCAAGACGCTCTTGAGATGGCATTGCCAACCCATTTAGCCTTAGCCAATATCGGATCAAATTATTTGCAGCGGTTTTATCTGCTTTAGCGAGTATCAGGAGAGGAGTCAATACTAAGGCCTTACCTCGAAGGATATTTTTTCCATCGTGTTTTGCTAAACGATCAAGCAATGCTTGGGATTGCGCCAGCAAGTCTGCACTTCGAGCTAAGTTGGCAATTGCTCCTGGCTGAATTTTTTCCAATTTCGGAATAATGTCCTTACGAATCGCATTGCGACGATAACGCGTATTTTGATTACTGGGATCTTCAACCCACTTGAGCTTATTTTTCTTGGCATAGGCCTCTAACTCTTGCCTACTTTGATTGAGTAGTGGTCGCCATAAAGTGATCTCCTGATTCTGCGCATGAAGGATGCGGTCATGTGGCATACCTGATAAACCGGCAACACCAGCACCTCTTAAGAGTTGTAATAGGATGGTTTCAGCTTGGTCATTTTGATGATGCGCTAGCAGGAGGTCCTTAATCCCATGCTCAATGCAAAGTTCAACCAAGGCTTCGTAACGACCTGCTCTTGCTCTAGCTTCAATATTTCCCTCGCCCTGATCAGCAAAGTGTAGGAGGCGAAAATCAAATTGAGTATGATATTTTTTGGCTAGCTTCTCACAAAACTCAAGCCATTGATCAGCGGACTTTTGCAAACCATGATGAATATGAAATACCCAAACTTGAGTGGATTGCTTTGAGGTATTGCTAGCTTGCACTGCTTTACAAACAGTATCGAGCAGCACAACCGAATCTAGGCCACCACTGAGGGCAAGCGCAATTCGCTTGGCTGCTAATGGAGCTGCCTTAGGGCTTGGCTTCGATTTCCTTGAACTTGCCATAGCTCATCAAGCGTTCATGGCGACGCTCCAATAACGCATCGACTTTCATGCCATCGAAAGTCTTGAGAGATTCAGTCAATGCTTTACGCATGCTCGTCATCATGGCATCGTAGTCACGATGGGCACCACCAGTAGGCTCAGCCACAATCTTATCGATCAAACCCAATGTTTTTAATCGTTGTGCAGTAAGGCCTAGTTGCTCTGCAGCTTCGGGCGCCTTTTCGGCAGTCTTCCATAAAATAGAAGCGCAACCTTCTGGCGAAATCACTGAGTAGGTGGAGTTTTGCAACATCAATACAACGTCACCCATGGCAATCGCCAAGGCACCACCAGAACCACCTTCACCAATAATGGTGGCGATAATAGGCACCTCTAACTCTGCTTGAACATATAGGTTGCGGCCAATTGCTTCTGATTGATTACGCTCTTCCGCATCAATACCCGGGAATGCACCTGGGGTATCGACAAAAGTAAATACTGGTAACTTAAATTTTTCTGCTAGACGCATCAGTCGCATTGCCTTGCGATACCCTTCTGGACGACTCATGCCAAAGTTTCTTAGGGCGCGCTCTTTTGTATCGCGGCCCTTTTGATGACCAATGACCATGCAAGGCTGATTATCAAAACGCGCCAAGCCTGCAATGATGGATTGATCATCTGCAAAATTACGATCGCCATGAAGTTCATGAAAGTCAGTAAATAAGGCGGCAACATAATCCAATGTGTAAGGACGTTGCGGATGACGTGCTACTTGCGAAACTTGCCAAGGGCTGAGATTGGCATATACGTCTTTGGTAAGTTGCTGACTTTTTTCAGTCAGCGTTTTGATCTCATCAGAGATATCAACCGATGATTCATCTTGCACAAATTGCAACTCTTGAATCTTTGACTCTAGTTCAGCGATTGACTGCTCAAAATCCAGGAAAGTCGTTTTCATAGCGTGATTTTAATATTCAACTGGAATTGGGTCGATACTTCTCCACATATACCAGGTTGCTACCGTGCGCCAAGGAGCCCAGTTTGCTGCCACTTCACGGGCCTCATGCCGGCTAACAGGCTCTCCACTGAAATAATTGAGGGAAATGGCTTTAATTAGCCCCACATCGTCTAAAGGGAGAATATCGGGCCTCACCATATTGAAAATCAGGAACATTTCGGCTGTCCAGCGGCCAATTCCCCGAATTGCGCTCAATTCTTTAATAATGGCCTCGTCTTCCATACCTTTCCACTGATTGGCATGTAAACGTCCAGAATTGAAATGCTCAGCTAAATCTCGAATGTATTCCACCTTACGGCCTGATAGGCCAGCTGCTCGCAATTCTTCTACGCTGAGCGCAAGAATATTTTTGGGGCTGACTTTTTTCTTGAGGGCAAGCAGAACTTTATTCCAAACAGACTGAGCTGCTGCAACAGAAATCTGCTGTCCAACAATTGACCTTGCTAATGTTGTGAAGGCATCACCACGGGTCATTAAAAAACTAGGGCCATGTTTAGGGATGAGCTTCTTAAGAATACGGTCCTGCTTCATGAGCTCTGCACAAGCTTGATCCCAATACTCTGGGGCCACCTCCTCAATAATCGATTGCTCAGCTACTTTACTCAAAATACATTCTCAATCACTTAATTTCTGGGCTTAACTTCAAGATTTAACTTCTACGCCATTCAGTAATACCGCCAGGCTTATCTTCCAATACTACGCCCTGCTCCAACAATGTTTTGCGAATCAAGTCTGCTTTAGCAAAATCTTTTGCCTGTTTAGCTGATACCCGCGCTGTAATCTGCTCTTCAATTTGCTCTACAGATAAACCATCTTCGCAACCCCGAGAGCCTGCCTGTAAAAATACTGTCGGGTCACTCTGTAAGAAGTGTAAGCTAGCCGCGAGTCCTTTTAAAGTATTTGCTAAGTCCAGCTTTTCTGCACCCTGCGATCGATTGACTTCACTTGCTAAGTCAAACAGCGCAGCAATTGCCTCAGGCGTATTGAAGTCATCATTCATAGCATCTGTAAAGCGCTTAGCCCATACTGAATTAGGGTCTACGGGTTTATTGCTGACAGGCACCTGAGCTAGGGCAGTGTAGAGGCGAAGCAACCCAGATCGCGCTTCCTCGAGCTGAATATTACTATAGTTAACAGGGCTACGATAGTGGGTGCGCAACATAAAGAAGCGTAATACCTCTGGATCAAAATTCTTAAGAACATCTCGAATCAAGAAAAAATTACCCAGTGACTTGGACATCTTTTCTTCATTGACCCGAATATGGCCGTTGTGCATCCAATAATGAACAAAAGGCTCATCACTCGCTGTGTGTG
>Ga0187842_1000854_pt1 | contig 14603 bp, 18 predicted proteins | sample SpaLakP09_SKY_41_FD_134514 | JGI IMG/M metagenome (GOLD analysis project Ga0187842, IMG submission 134514) | Oligotrophic lake water microbial communities from Sparkling Lake, Wisconsin, USA - SP09_SKY_41 | ecosystem: Environmental > Aquatic > Freshwater > Lake | place: USA: Sparkling Lake... | reverse complement strand
GGTGAACACATAATATGATTATAGATATATTTTGCATCACGTCCGGCGTGAGTTTTCCTTTGGTAAAATCCGGGGCCATCGTAATCGCCGAGCCACCCCAGCCAGTGCTCTTTTTGGCTTTTGTACCAAGGATTTCGATTGATGGCTAAAAGCGGGTTGGCTTCTAGCTTTTGACTATACTCACCGTGCTTAGGAAGCTTCTCAATGACTGCCCTCAGCCCCATGGCATCCATAATTACTTCCTCAAATGATCCACTGTTACCCAATCGCCAGGAGCGCGTAGGTACTTCCAGAACGTCCAACCGTTACAGGTGCGGCGCTTACAGGCCTTAGCCGCAGCCGTAGATAGCGATTCAAAAACCTTCCCAGCAAACCGTACTCTACCGCCTTTGAGCAGCTGAGCCCTTAGCTTCTTGCCCTTAAACCAAGCCCTCAATTTCATTCTACGAAGCTTTGCTTCCCTGCCCTGAGATACGGACTTTATCGGCTTATCCCCAAAAAGAAGCGCTACCTCGTAGTTCAGACGATCCTTCACATCACGAGCAAAGCGGCGCCGGATATCTTCCGACTTTGGAAACTTGCCCTTTTGCTTATTTCCTTTGGGCTGAACGATTCGGAGAATCAGCGACTCGAGTTCCCTTAGGTGTTGTTCGCCGATGGTTAGATAGACACTGAATCTGTCCCAGGAACTGCCATGCCGGTCGTGGAGATGGCTTTTCAGCCGTGAACGCAAATTCTTGGCCAGTCCCACGTAGTAAAGCTTCTCCTTCCGATAAAGGGCATAGACCCCGTTTCTACGCCGAACGTACTGTTTGATGATCTTCTGATGCTTCTCTAAGGCATCCCGGGAGATATTTTCGAGATGCTGACAAACGATGTGGCTCATATTCTTTTATTAGAAGATAGGGAAATAGCAATAATACAGTTTTTTTATCTGATATATATTGTCGGTTTATAACAAGAGATATCGTATTCTCTTTGTATTTCTGTTTTTAGAACTTCTTTATTGAGATCCTCTAGATCTGCCCCCGGATTTCGACTGTAGACAAGTTTTATGGTCTTCAGAACTTTCTGAATAAATACTTCGTTTGTAAGAATCATCGGACGAAATCTATGCCAGAACCATGACTCCCATTCTTGAACGGGGTCAAAGTTTTCATTGGGAAATAGTTTTATCTGGGGGTCAATGAGTTCCTTTATGTACCGTGCACATATTACATTATAACACGGCATAAGAATCGAAATATGATAATAATCCCATCCTTTTAACTTATACTCCCGAATTCTATCATAATCTTCATTCAGATTACCGACAATCCTTGCAGCGTGAATGTATAGGTTACAACATGAGATAATTAAATCCCATACTTTACCCTGAGAGTTTTTTATACGATCAAGTACTGATGGTTCCATTTATTAATAAATACATCCAGGCATTAGCTTCATAGAAAGTTCAGTTATGTATGTCTGCTCTTAAGATCAATCACTCCTTCGCTATTACAGTGTCATACCCACCAATTCGGGTGAGTCCCTCGTGGCTATCAATGCCCGTATATCGGAGCGAGCTGTCTTCATAACGACGGAACGCAAACACAGCCTGATTCATATGTTCGGTATTAAAGACTTTGAGGCGGACTAGTAGGTGAAAATCCTTTACGGTTAGCCCAGTCACCGTCAAAAACAGATCAGGTTCCAACTTCGTAATAACGTCCTGTAAGGTATTCTCACGGAAGTCAGTTAAGTACATAAACGCCGGAATGCGCGTAGCAAACTTGATAAGCTTCTCCTGCACCATCTTGCGCTTGGACTTGTACTCCTTCTCTTCCTCGGTGAGTTGTTTCTTTTCCTTAGCAGATAGGCGTCCGTCTTTTCCCTTTTCTTTTAGATCCTTAACAGCATCGCTCTTATTGATGATGGTTTCTATGATGTTATCGCCGAGCGAGCGCCAGCCCTCAATTCGCTCAACGGCTGCCAACGCCTCAGGGTTATCCAGGATCCGGCGCAAGGTGTCGTTATCGACATTAACAAGGATGGCCGACTCCCACTTCCGGGCCAGTAACGTGGCCGAGGTTCCGGCCATGGCAATATCCAGAATGCCACCCGCATCGATCTGGGTCATATTGGCTCCGTCGTAAGCCAGAACAGGCAGAAAAGAAACGAGCTCTTTTACCGCATTTTCAGGATTGGGTTCACTAGGTGAAAGCCCGATCCCATATTCAGAGATCTGTCGTAAAGCCCGTGTTGGCGCAAAGTCGAAAACAAAACAGACGGGCTTCAGTATTTCCTCCTCATTAGGATCATCACCATTCGGATTTTTTATTGACCAAGGGGATTGCACACGAAAAGCAGATTGAAAATAGGATTCTGGAGATTTTAAGTTTCGGAGCATTAGGATCGAGGACCACTGTGGCACCGTCACGCCAGTAGTAAGTTTTCCACAAGAAAGCGTGATAGACTTTGTATCAAAACCATTTCCAATTGCTCTGCGTACAGGTGGGAGGGCATCCAGCCCAATTCCCGCAGCTGCACCAGCAGCTACAATAACAGTGTAGTCATGCCAAAAGACATTTTGCTTTTCTGCCAAGAGGTTGGCCATCGCGTGACAAGCTGCGACATTAGGTAAAAACCAGAATGAATGCTGGAGATAAGGCAAAAGCCTGACATCGGAATAAGGAAATGGAGGGCGTGTGCCTGTCTTTAGATGCTCGAGGGCCTTTGGAGCATATCCCCCTCTTATGATGTCTAACCACTTTTGGACATCCGTCTTGTGCTTAAATTGAGCTTTTGTCACAACGCCAGAGGCTTCAAAGAAAGCATTCAGATCAAACTCGTCAAACTCTCCCGCACTTGCGATTGCTACCAGCTCGTCGGGCATCTGGTACGTAAGTAGGCGCATCTGGGGCAATGCGCCATACGGATTCCACTTATCAGGGTTCATTTTAGCAAAACCCTCTTTAGCTCGCTGTTCATCGGTGTAGGTCCAGTTAAAGATCTGCTCTTCAATAAACTCTCCCGTCGCTAGAGCCTTGAAAGGTGTCCCAGACAGGTATAAGTACGCCTTCGTAGTGATTGGCAAAAACTCGGACTCTTTTTCAGAGAGCACCTCGAGATCTTCATTCACATCTTCCAAATCCTTCGAGTATTTTAACTCCTTCTTTGCGACGGCTTCCTCCTCACCCTCAAACAGTTCCTTGGCCGACTCACGCCATGCGCCAAAGTGATATTCATCAAACACAACTAAATCCCATTTTACTTTATGCAGCCATTCATTCTTGGCTTTAATATTCCCAGCATCATCACGCCCCAAAAGATCTTGAAACGACCCAAAGTAAACTAGAGGCTTACTAGCAGCGACCTTTGTCGGATCACTGTCGGTGTTTCGTGATTGATACTGCCAGCCCTCAAAGTCTACATGTGATTCCAGGTCCGTCTGCCATGCATCTTCCACAGCAGGTTTGAAAGTAACTACCAACACACGCTTGGCACCAAGCTTTTTAGCGAGCTGATAGGCAGTAAATGTTTTGCCGAAACGCATCTTTGCATTCCATAAGAAGCGTAGGACAGCATGCATATCCTCTTTCCATATTGAGTGATAGTAGGAGTGCGTTTTTTCGACAGCGGCACGTTGCTCGGTCCGCATAGGAAAATCTAAATCACGCGTTCCTGTAATATCCTGCCCTGAACGCAGAGATAGCAAAACAGCTTTAACATCTTTTGCCGTACATCTCATCCACTCAAGTTCGGTGTTTTCGAAACCCTTCATGATAAGTGCTGCTCGGACTTGATGGTCAGTTACTATTGAACCGTTACCACCCTCGGCAACCTCATCTAACTCAATTTTATAGTTTTGGATATTCGCAGTTTTAAGCTGCTCAGCAACGCGTTGCTTAACGTCACGAGTAGTTTGTCCCACCTTTAGCAGGCCAGCATGCGCTCTGTCGTCAATCGAGTAGGCGTAGATACGCGGACGGACCTTCGGCTTCAATGCCAGGATCTGCTCGATTGTCTTACTCATCCTCGTCACCAACTACCATCGGTTTGATCACCGACTCGATGTAGTCGATCTGATCCTGTGTTAAGCGATACTTCTTATACAAAACAATATCTGTCCACGCACGATCCCATCTCTGCTGGGGTACAAATGCGTAGGTGGTTTGAGTTGCGTGCTGAGTTATTTTTCGCAAAGAAACCAAAAACCTAAAGAATTTAGTAGTGTAATACGATTTAGCACTCTCTGCCTCTTGCTTTGATCCAAATGGTCCAATCACTAAATAGGTCAAGGTGCAAACTGAGGGCGGACCCGCCAGGATGGGCTTGCCAAGGACAATATCGGGTATTCGTTGCCCGCCGTCGGAACCTGCTTCTGGAACAAATAGTTTCCAGGCGTCGATGAGATCCCGATTCTTTGTCGCCTTTTTTGGGCTGACCCAAACTTCAATTCTCTTGGCCTCCAAGTTCATATACAGCCTAATGTCGCCGGTAGCTCGCGACTTCCGAAAGTCCTTGAATTTTGAGCCCAATAAGGGGCCGAACGGGTCCCTAGGCGAAATAATATCGCTAAAGGATGGCTCGTTAAATGCCAAGATTTTCTTCAGAATTTCGACTGACCTTGGATCCCGGATAAATACATCAAATTCGTTAAGATTGCGCTGCTCCGGGCCAAATACTTTGTCAGCACGAACCATCGAAACATCAGCGGGGCCGTTGTGGGAAGAATTCCAAAGAAAATAACAAATGCCTCCTTTAACTTCAACGCCCGCAAACACTTCACTAGAAACTGGGTAATCAACAAGAACTGCGATATGGCGATCATTCAGCATCATTTCACGGAATTGGCCAAGTGTCCCACTACTTTTACCTGCTGCCATCCAACGAGAAGGAATCACCATACAGAGGAGCCGAGGAGCAAGTGCTTTTGCTTGCTGCACGAACTTGTTGTAAATAGGAGCCACATTCTGACCTGCAGCATCTACTTCCAATTGGTACGGCGGGTTTCCAATGATTACGTCAAATTGCATATTTCCTCCAAACATCTCGCCAAGCCGAGATTTGATATTGTCGGCATGAATAAATGCATAGGCGTGGGTTTCAAGTCCCGCATTTCGGTCGAAAAGAGATTTTCCCGCACCGCAAAACCTACATTTGTCGCCATCCCAGATATGCTTGGTGCGATTGAACCAGATATTTCCTTCCTCGTTTGAAAAGGATCTAGCGATGGAGTGCTTGCCATTGGCGTTCTTTGAGCAATAGACGCTACGCCTAGCGAGCAAAGCAGTGATTTGGGTAATGCCTATCCCAAAAACTTGCTTGGTTAGGATGTGGTTCACACGTTTTTCCAAATTAGGAATTTCAGATTCCAAACCCTTACTGAGGCGAGTAGTAATCTCGCGTAAAAATACGCCCGTTTTAGTACATGGGTCTAGAAACGTCACCGACTTATCGGCCCAGATGTTTGCCCCCTTATTGTTGGCCGCCCAGGCTTCGGCAAGCGTATCTAGCATCCGATTAGCAAGTTCTGGCGGGGTAAATACCTCGTCGTTCGATAAGTTCGCAATACAAGTCAGCACATCAGGGTTGCGTCCGCGTAAAGTAAACGGGGCTTGAGCATTCATACAAGTGTCTTGGGGGCAAGGTCTGCAAGTTCTCCAACTGTCATTGAGACATATGTTTTAGTAGGCGTGAATATTTCATGCCTACCAAGTTGAGCGAAAAGTGAACCTTCTGCACTGAATTCTGAAGATTGAGCAAGGCTATCCAATCGGAAATCACGTCTCTGGAAGCGACCTTTACCTAAATATCCCCACTCGGCGAATGTAATTGCATGGTCTTTATGCGTGCGCATTTTCATAGCATCACCATGGACAAGATTTTGCGATAATACATAGAAGCCGGCCCGATAAAAGTCATTGGATGGATCGAGTTTTAGGTACCCAGCAAAGATTCCAAGAAGGTTCGCACGACAATCGGAGATGTTATCCGAAAGCAGCTCAATCGCATAAAGGCACATCAAAGCAAAAAGGGCAAAGTGCCGGCGCTCAAAATCCGATTTGCCATACTTTTTCTCTACAGAGGCAAGCTTACGCTTAAGAATCTGCACAAGAAAGTTACCATCTCCACATGCTGGCTCGAGGAAACGGGAATCAATGCGCTCGGTTTCATCTTTTACAAGGTCAAGCATAGACTCCACCAACCAAGGAGGTGTAAACACTTCCCCATGATCAGCAACTCGTTTTTTGGATTTAACAAGACTCATTGAGCTTTCACAGATGAACCACGTCATTGAGATTACTTGATTACAAGCCGCGCCCCAGTTTTTTCGGAAACGTTAAAAGTGTTCATCCAGTAAGATTGGCTTCTTGCTTCATATTATTCAGTTTATTAAGGTATAACTGACATATGAATGTTGCTCGTCGGGCACTCATCAATCAAGCGATCACGATTCTTCAAGGTGTCCTTGAGGAGGAGCAGGACTCCTTTGATAGTATGCCGGAGGGATTACAAGAAAGTGAGCGCGGTCAAAATAGCCAAGACTCAATCTCATCTTTAGAGGAGGCGATTCAGAACCTTCAAGAAATCGCATAATACACCCTTCAAGTCTACGCATAAGACATCTCCTTATTATACCGCCCACTTTTTACCCCTGACTACCTATCGCTAAGACGTCGCCAACTAATTGATTCAACTTAGGGAAGGTCCTCTCCACTGTCTCCCCTGCATGGGCAACGTCCACCTCAAGGAACTTCTTCCCATCATGCCGCACAGCACTCTTTTCACCCCATTTGGGACATGCCTCCGCAACCGACCCAATCGAGTTCCCAAATTGCCCGCACTCGTGAGTTGTTTTTGTTTCACGATGTTTCTTTAATTATTTGGTAAATTTCAGGCCAACACTTTTGAGCCCTCTTCAGAGCCTTTTTGTTAATCTGAAACACTTGCCTAATCGTAGATTCGGATACTCGCTGCCAGCACTGTCTTCGGGAAATCTGGCTAAGCCGGTCTATTAGGATGCGTTCAACACGTATAATTGCGTGAGGCGTTTTTTGAAGGTGACTCCTGATTTCACATTCGAGTTGCTCCACTAGTTTTTTGGGAAACCCCAGACACAGGTATTCGGATTTTTCCGCATGAACAGGTTCCTCTACTTTCTGATTAGAATACACGGCCACTCTTTCGGAATTGAAACGCCAGTCCTCACTAAGAACTTTTCCGTAATCGATCCTTCCTGAATGGATAGCTGTAAATATAAGATCAACCGCCTTTTCCCCGTTTAGCCTCCGTTGAGCTTCTTTTTGCTGCTTTTTTTGCTCTTTTTCCTGTCTCACCCTTTCTTCGGCGGCACGTTTTGTCTGCTCCCTCTGTTTTCGCATGATCTTGAAATAGGCCTGCATGATTCGTTCGTTTTTGGTGAGCTTTTTCTCTGCGCCGGTATTACCCCGAGCTTTGGGCTCTTTGCCAAAGACCTCCTCCTGGTAGCGATCAAAATCAGCCTTTTTAACCTTTGCGATACGCCCTGCTTTTTCAAAGTCTCTTCGTTGTGCCATTATTTTTCTAATTAACCTTTATATTTGGGGTTTTTGGCTCTTTTTCCTCACTGATTGGCAATTCGTTTCCTGAAGCTTCTCTTTTTTTGGTCGAATGAGGTTGCCGGAAAGGTCTAATCCTTCGGGTATAAAATGGATGATCTGGGGTTCCAAGTTCCTTGTTTTTATATAACTCCTGGGTTCTTTCATAGGAATCGAGACTTTCACTGTGTACATACGCCTGAATCACCTCACGGATGGGGCGAGGCACGTTCGAGATCGGGCCGAGCGGCCCGAGGGAGGGACTTTCTAGCGCACGCCTGAACATTGTCTGGAGAGCTCGGCCAAGCTCCCTTTCATCCATGGGAGGCACCTCAAAAAGATCCCAAAACTCTTTGCTGATCGAACCCGATATGGAACCTTCGGTCAAACGACCCAAATAGTCTGAAAGTTTGAATGGGCTTAATACCACGTATGCACCCACATCGTGGCGAGGCGAGGCCTGCTTGCTGACCGATGTGGAAAGGCGCACTTGAACACGCGCACCATTTTTGCGACCCAAATCAGGATATTTGACACGTAAATCCGTCCACTCGAATAGATCTTCATGAAGGTTGGCCCTTTTGGCATGTTCACTATGTTCATTAAGAATATCGATTACCAACTCCTCCATTAGAAATCCCGGCCCAGCGCACGTCCAATAAATGGCATCTGGATGCGAAAGATTGCCTGTTACCAAACTCAGGCACATTTTATTGATTTGTCGAAGGTTACTTTCAAGCCGTCCCATTGCTCCCTGGATCAAGGAGGAGTAAACTATATCTGCCTGAACTTTATCCTGTGGAGAGATTTCGATACCCCACCTTCTGACATGAGCGGCCTGATCCAATCGCATCTCAATTAACTGACCTTCATTTAGAATAATAAGCAAACCTTGGCCCTTGGCGTCTTGCCTTGCTTGGTATGTTTGGTCGGGATCTTTAAGATCGAATCCGAATTGACCTATTGCGGACTTAACCATTCTTTCCCTAAAATCTTGAAGCTCTTCTCCAAGCGCACATGAGTTATCGTATACAGAGAATAAGGTGGATTGAGATAGCGCAAGATCGCTAAAAGCTTCTTTCTCATGACTTACTTTTGAGCTCCATCGCCTTTCAAGCCCTAGAACAGCCTGAATGATTTCTTCTCGAAATACGTTTACTTCCATGTTTTAAAAGGGATTTACGAACTTTTACTGAGATATTTCTATTATCAAAGGATTTCCAGCCGCTTGGGATCCGGCCAGTTGGATGCCACGCGGTGGATTAACGTGATGTTCTTTGCCGCTTCAGGGAAGATGTACTCCATCGCCCGGCGGATTCCGACAATCCCATCCGTAAGACGGCGCTCAAAGAGAGGCTTCTCTTCCCGGAGATTGTAAGGAACGATCTTCCGGATCCGGACATACTTGGTCCTAAACAAGATCTGGCACTTGTTCCTCGGGTTCTCCATCCTCCACAGTTCCCCCACTGACTCCACCGCCTCCCTCACGTCTTTACGCAGTGCCACATCGGTATTGTAGGTGGTTAGGCGAAGCTGCCTCTTCTTCATAATATCCTCGATCCACACCCACGGCTTAATCCTCTCCTTAAAAATGGGCAGCTCAAAGCAAACCGCCTTACGATCCTTGCTATACGACCGAAAGTAATTTAGCCGATTACAGTAAATAAATAGGACACACGTATCCATGACGGAGGATTTAACCGGGCGCGGTACTGACTCCTGAATTTCCATCGGCAGATCAAGCTGACTGTATTTTAAAGAATTCATTCTCAAGGCATCCTTAAACGATATTTTCGCCGAAGATTTTGATTCGGGAAATGATATTTTAAAACACACCCCTACCCCAAACGGGCCATGACCAATCCGGCATCAATTCCCAGACTACTCCTTGCCCAAACCACCCTAAAGCCACAACAAGCATCAGAATCTTCCTCATTCTTATTACCTCTTTCTTCTTTTGGGTCGGGCGGGTCATCGGAAACTGATCCATTCTGGATCAATCACTTCCAGTGATTTTCTTTTCCCCCTCCCCCTGTCGGCTCCTATACGCACCCATTTCCCCACCCCCCTGCCGGTTTTACGATTTCCCATCTTAAATCCGGTTTTATCAAGGCGCCTCAATATCCAACGGCGCTTCCAGAGGTGCGTCCAAAAGTCGGATTTTAAGACCCTCCCCATATTCATTGGTAACGCTGTTCAGCATATCGGGCGACCCCAAGGGCCCCACATCGTTGGCAAACGAATAGAGGAAATCCGGCGCCCCCCACGGACCCGCATCGTTTGAGGTGGAGTTCAGCAGATCCGGGTTGGCCGATATGATTGGTTCCCCATACAACCGGATCGCTGTCTCCAATCCGGGATCAGCCGTAAGGGTTTGAGCCTTGGCCTGACCTCCACATGCCATAACAACACCTATGATGTAATAGTATAAGTTCTTCATGCCTGGAGAAATTCGATCGCTGTGCGGACGGGTTCACCGGCCCGGCCGGCATCGCGCGTAGTGAAGACCCGCTGGGCCTGGCCACGGCGCAAGGTGATCCGCGTACGGGGAGGAAGCTCATGCAATCCCTGTTCCTTCAACTTCAGCCCTTTTTGCACGACCTCAGCCAGCTGGGGAGCTGTGGGCAGACGCTCCAGCTGGGCCTTGGTGAACTGCAGTAGTTCTCCGACAGACTCGTTGGCGGCGGCATCCAGCAGACGTTCCCACAACTGGCCAAACAGCTCGCCATTGAAATAAAGGTCGCCCCCGGCGATTCGGCCGTTGATCGCCACGATCATGCCGGTCGCCTGCGGATGTTTTTCCCGCAAGGAGCCCAGCTCCTCCCGGACAGCCTTCCGGCGCCGTTCGAGAGCTTTGTGGTCTAGGGACAAATCCATGCTGCTGGGTGAGGAAGCGGCCGCCACGTTTTCCCCGATCGACGCCGATAGCTTAGACTGCATGTGAGAGACTTCTTCCCACATCGCCGCCTGGCTCGTACGACCGCTTCGCATGGCGGTGCGCATGGCCCGCAGACAAAAAACATGTCCGGAGCCGCTGAATTTGTGGGCCGCCTCGGCTCCGCGCCGCCCCCAGCGACGTCTCTCCACGCAGAAGGTAGGCAACGGCAGGCGACCGGACTTAGCGGGCAGGATGAAATCGATCCGTACGACGCGGTCCTGCCGGCCGCCACGGACGATGTCTCCGTCCTGAATGAGCACGTCCACATCGGTGGAGAGATTTTCCACCTCCAGGAGGCCGACCTGACCGGTCTCATGGACGACGACGGTTTGTTCCCGGATGGCCCGGTCCAAGGGAAGCAGATACTGGGAGCCGGTGACGGTCTGGGTCTCCGGCAGGGTCAGCAGGTAGAGGGAGAGGTTGGAGTGGGTGAACGGTCCGTCGACTTTTAGAGACTGAGGATGGTTGGTCATTCAATCACCATACAAGTAGGGGTAGGACATTTACGGGGGTAGGTGTTTTTGTGTAATTGGTAGATTAACACCTTCCTTTCTACCTACTGATTGGCATAAATATTTTGTGAATACGAGAAAGCCAATGTCCAAAGACGAAATGTTTGAATTTGTTAAGGAGACAATATGGAATGCAGTTGAGAAAGAAGGTTTCGAGATCGTGGAACGATTGGATGATCTTCTTATTGCCGTAGACGAGAACCATGAGCATGTCTTTATATTTTTAGCAGTTTCCATGGCCCCAAAAAAACCAACCATAGAAGATATTCCTGGTCTTTTTCTTAGAATCGAGGGCCACAGAAAAAGAAAAGAGAGGTGTTTTTTTGCAGCAGTAAGTCTTATGGGTCCTTCAATCGAGGGAATGCCAATCCGTAACGGGGGTTTTTATACATGGTATCCGGGGCTCCAGGAGATTTGAGAAGTGGTATGAAAGAAGCCCCCGAAAAGACCTACTGGATTGTACCTGGAAAGCTGATGGCTGGCGCTTATCCGGCACACCCTAAGAACAAAGAGCACCGTGAAATTATCAAATCCCTGATTGGGTGCGGCATTACCGACTTTATCAACTTGGTGTGGGACAATGAAACCGGCATGGGCGGGAAATCCTTTCGTGGATATATCAACGATTACCGGGACGCCGCCTCAAAAGGAATAAAGCCAATGATGCACAACTTCCCGATCCCCGACGAGGAAGTGCCGGAAGAAGCTTATATGATTCAGATTTTGGACAAGGTGGATGAGCTTCTGAAGCTCGGGAGGGTGCCTTACATCCACTGCTGGGGTGGTAAAGGCCGGACCGGCACAGTGGTGGGCTGCTGGCTGGTGCGGAATCGATATGCCACCAAAGAAGGCGTGCTATTTCGCCTAAAGGAGCTTACGGCTGAACAGATGGAGTTTTTCTGGCACACTCCAAATACCCCGGAGCAGGAAGAGTACGTGACTGCGTGGGAGCCTGGAAAATAGGTTACGATTCGCGGGACTGGAGATCGTAAAGGGCGGTCCAGAGGTCGCTATAGGCATCCAGCTTTTCAGCTTGGGTGTCGCTGTTATGGATCTCGTTTTTGAAGTTCGGGTAATCGACCGTCGCCGCTAGGGCAGCCAACGCCGAGGCTAACTCTTCAGGCTTGAGAATGATCCGCCAATGGTAATCGACGTCGGGGGTCTCAAAGAGGTGTAGGGCGCGCTTCAACACCGGCTCAAGCAGCGAGATGACGGCATCGATATCGGCCCCAGTCCGGGCCCGAACGTGATAAACACTGTTCTTGGCCCCCTCTTTCTCAGGCCGGAGGACAATGGAGAAGAATCCGATCTTGGTGGCGATCCACATCAGGAATGAGCCAAGAAATGTTTTAAAAGGAAAAAGGCAACGATGGATCCCGGAATAAAAAAGCAGCCCATTTCCACCCTGTTGCTTATTTTTTCAGCTTTTTCTTCGGTCATTCCGAATTTTTTGAGGACTTTTCCGGGACTCAACAGCGCAGCAAGCATGCACCCCCACATACCACATAGAAAGATGAGCAGAATCGAACTCAAGATCCAGGGAAGTGCCGCCATGAATTCATGGCTGTAAGGAAGGATTCGGATGAGAAATACGATTGGCTTTAAAAGGCAACCGAGAAGAAACGGAATACAAACACATATGAAAAACGCTGTGCCGAGTACTATAGCGAAGCTCAAAGGGACACAAACAAGGCAACATAGGCAAAATTTTAGGTTCTGCCTGATTTGCGAGCCGGATTCTGGATTAATGTTTGTCATAAACGTATCCTATCACCTTGGGCAAGCCCGGCATTGGCATCCGGGTGGGTTGCACCCAGCGTTTGTTCCAAGATCTCACGACTCTTTTGGTATGCTTGCCGAGCCTCCTCCCTATGCCCCAACGCCTCCATATTCTTTCCCAGCTCCCGATACGCGTAACCCGTCTCTGGATGATTCCTCCCCTTCTCCTCCATCACTTTGAGAAGGTTGGCCTGCAATTCCACAGTCCTTTGCCTCAGTGCATCCACTTTATCCGCTAGCCGCTTTTTTTCCCGCACCCGATTGACCTTTCCCCAAATAACTAGCCCGCCAATGACCGATAAAAGTATGCCGAGGCTCAGATCCAAGCCGAAGGTCCCTTTCGTGGCCCCAAAGAGTCGTGACGGCAAATAACTAAGTAACAGCGCGGGCACCATAACATAAAGAGACCCTAAGAGTATCAGCAGAGCGAAACACAGCCAGGTGGCGGGGAAAGTTATAACTTGAAAGATGCCCAAGGGCACCCGCTTCATATTTTCCCAAACTTCTGCCGGAGTTGCCGCCTCCGGACTTGCTGGTTTACGTCTCATGGCTCCTCTTGCAATGGCGCACCAATCACCTCCCCGATCTTATCCTTTAGTTCGGACGACTGAGAGTCGTATATCTTGGGACCCACCGTGGAGAAGTTGTCGTTGAGACTTCCAATACAGGCTTCGCACCGGTCCATATAGGGCACCTGGACATAGATCGACTCGTTAAAGAGCGAGTTGGTGTTCGACTCCACCGTACTCAGCGTTCCCAACACCTCCCCACTCGTTGAGACCACCACCGGCCCATCAGTCGCCCACTGAGCACGCTCCACTGGCCCCAGCAGAGACTGCGTCGAGAAGTCTCCCGTCAAAGTACCTGTCGGGTTCGAGATCGAATCGATCAACGCCGAATTGGCATTCAGGATACCGTAATATCCATCTTCATCCTGTGCTATGGCCAACTGGGCAAACAATACGCTAATGATCGGAATTACGATTAGATACTTCATAGAGCCTCCCTTGCGGTTTCAATGATTTTCATCATCTGAAGTTGAGGCATTTCGGCTCGAGCTCCGTGATAGGCGAGCCCAATAATTTCTTTAAGGGCCTCTTCCAGCTTCTACTCCCTATCTCCCTTTGGGGAGTTCTCTCGATCTCGTCCTAAATTCATTCTCATGCGGGTTATCGTCTCATTACCCCTAGGACATTGGCGGGGCCACCTTCTATCTTTAAAACTGTCCTCATACAACCTCCAGCGCTGTGTTCAGGATCTTGAGCATGGTGGACTCGGCCTTTCGCTCATCTGAATCCACCCAGCCTTCCACCAACCGAATAATCTCGTGAAGCGCCACTCTCATCTGCACCTCACTACTCCTGTTTTCACCAGCACGCTTTTTGAATTCACTATTTTCATTCATTGGGCGAAATCATCTCATGCCCCCTAGGACATCCGCAGGGCTATGCCCTGCTTGGTGAAAGGGGACAGGATAAAGATCAAGGCTTCCTCATGGTGCTGGTAACGCCCGTAGAAACGATCGTTTGACCGCCGCCTCCGAAATACAGTGAACCGGAGCCCACGACCGTTCCCTCTTTCCCGCTAAAAACATCCCCGTCCTGTATCACGATCCCATTCCGACTCGAATAGGTTCCCCGATCATTCGAGTACACCCCCTTTGGAGTTATGAACACGTCCCTATTCCGCAGAATCAGTTTTCCATTCACTAGGGCCGTATCTTTGTCGATTACAACGGCAAATCCCTTTTCCCGGTAAACTCCTCCCACAAAGTCCGCCATCTCCTGCTCTTCATCCTCCGCTATAGCCCCT
>Ga0187842_1000853_pt1 | contig 14609 bp, 13 predicted proteins | sample SpaLakP09_SKY_41_FD_134514 | JGI IMG/M metagenome (GOLD analysis project Ga0187842, IMG submission 134514) | Oligotrophic lake water microbial communities from Sparkling Lake, Wisconsin, USA - SP09_SKY_41 | ecosystem: Environmental > Aquatic > Freshwater > Lake | place: USA: Sparkling Lake... | reverse complement strand
TAATCTTTTACCGGACTTGGCTCCTTTCCAAAACCGCGCTGCCACCGACACAATTACAACAAACTGGCAAGCGGCTAGACCAGCATTCCCGTCTTAACTTGACCGCCATTGTCTATACAAGCTAGTCTTCTCGCAGAGCGATGTGACGTGCGTAACTTCGGACCATCCCCATCCGTAGCAGACCAAACGCCACCGCGCCGACGACTTATCCGTCATCGGCGCCAGGGTGGCAGCGATATGCATCATGTATTTTGTCTATAACGCAGTAGTAAGGGGATAGTATATGAAGATGAAACGTACCCAATTGAATGTGGCCATCGCCACGCTGTTCAGTGCCAGTTCCGCGTTCAGCGCGATGGCGTGGGCTCAGCAGGATGCTGCACCCGCGACGCCTGATGAAAGCGCGGCCATCGCCAAAAAGCCTGTCCGCAGCGACCAAATTCAATCGGTGCTGGTCACCGCCCAGAAACGCAAAGAGGACGTCAACAAGGTGCCGATCAGCGTATCGGTAGTCGGCGGTGAAGACCTGGCAGCCAAGCACATTGCTGGTCTGGAAGACGTGACCCGCAACGTTCCCAACATTTCCTTTTCTGGCGGCACACAGGGCAACGGCCCGGGCTTGTCGAACATTGAAATGCGGGGCATCGCTTCAAGCGCTGGTTCGGGCACGGTTGGCATCTATATGGACGATGTCTCGATGACGACACGGAACCTATACAGCCTGGGCAGCCCGGAGCCGAAATTCTTCGATGTCGACCGCATCGAAGTGCTGCGTGGCCCGCAAGGCACGCTGTACGGCGCCAGTTCGATGGGCGGCACGCTGAAGATCATCATGAACCAGCCTGATCTGACCCGCACGACCAACTACGAAACGGCTGAAGTCTCGTCGACCTCCAAGGGTGGCATTAATAACACCGTCAGCAGCGTATTGAATGTGCCGCTGGTGCCGGGCCAGATGGCGCTGCGTATTGGGCTGGAAAGCAGCCATACCAGCGGCTACATTACTCAGGTCGATCCGAACACGCAGGCCACGCTGCACACCAAGACCAACAAGGAAGACGACGCCGTGCTTCGCGTGGCGTTGAAATGGGTGGTCAACAAGGATCTCACGCTGACGCCGTCCGTGTTCTACCAGCAGATCAAGACCGCTGATCTGGGTACCGAATATCCGGCTTCGCAAACCACCGGTGCGCCGCTGCCACCTTTCACCATCAGCAAGCCGTTCCTGGAACCAGGCAACGACAAGCTGCTGGTTCCCAGCCTGACAGCGAACTACGACCTGGGCAACGCCGACCTGATTTCGGTCACCAGCTACTACAAGCGCAATTTCAAGCGCCTGCAGGACGGCACCCAGGCCAACAGCGCCTACATCGGCGGCAGCTTGATCCTGCCGGGAGCGCCGGCCGGCCTAGCCGATGCGCTGGCCGCTATGCCGGGCTACGTCTATTTGAACAACGACGTGCGTCAGTTCTCGCAGGAGTTCCGCCTAGCCTCCAAATCCTATGACGCGAAGAGCGGCCGCAATGCTCTTACCTGGCTGGGCGGTGCTTATTTCTCCAACCTGCGCACCACGGTCAACGACTATGAACCCATCCCGGGCATCAACGCGCTATTCACCTCCTATGGCGTACGCGCTGACGATCCCAGCATCGTGGCAGGCAGCTTTCCTGGCGCTTTTGCCAACGACAGCGCCTACTTCACCGCGCGCCACTACCTCACCACGCAGAAAGCCTTGTTCGGCGAAGTCAGTTACCACTTCTCTCCGGACCTGAGTGTCACCGCTGGCTTGCGTGATCTGTACGCCAGTGACTCGCTGGCGCGTGAAGGCAGCAATTACTTCACTGCGGTTGCGGCGCCGACCATCCAGCTGCCGCATCCGGTCGATACCCACGCGCTGACGCCGAAGTTTGCCGCGTCCTGGAACATCGACTCCAGCAATATGCTGTATGCAAACGCCGCCAAGGGCTTCCGTCTGGGTAGCCAGAACCGCAACATTCCGCTGTCGCTGTGCGGTGCCGAACTGGCCGGCATGGGCTTGTCGCAGGCACCGGCCAGCTTCGGTCCGGATTCGCTGTGGAGCTATGAAGTCGGCGATAAGTCGCGCTTCCTGAACAATCGCTTGGCCGTTAACGTCTCGGCGTTCTATATCGACTGGAATAATATCCAGGTCGACCGCGCGCTGAACTGCACCTTCGACTACGAAACCAACGCCGGCAAGGCACGCAGCACGGGTATCGAACTGGAAGTGCGCGGCAAGCCGACCCGCGACCTGACCCTGGGCCTGAGCGCAGGCTACACCGATGCCTATCTGGTCGATGCCAACCAGGCACTGGGTTCGCTGCCAGGCCAGAAGGTGCCGGGCGTACCGAAGTTCAACGCCACCATCGACGCCGACTACCGCTACGCCATCACCAACAGTACCGATGGCTTCGCGCGCATCACCGCGCACTGGACCGGCAGCAGCTACGGTACACCACACATCGGTGACAGTGACTATACCCGCCCAGCTTATGCGACAGTCGATGCCAGCATCGGCGCCAATTTCACCAACTGGCAGCTGTCGCTGTTCGCCAAGAACCTGGCCAATAACAACAAGGTGATCCAGCGTCCTAGCGTCCAGTTCTTCGAGGAGAACTACCGCCTGGTGCCGCGCACGATCGGCCTGAACGTTTCAGGCAGCCTTTAACCCAGTTAGCGGCTTAGCCGCAGCATTGGGATCGGAAAGGGAATCAAGAGCTTCTCGTTCTCCTTGATAATCGAGTAGGAATGATTTATGGATGAGTAGAGGCAAGCACCACTAGGTTCTGTATCCACGCTAAGCCCCTGATTTTCAGGGGCTTTTTTCATTTTTGCTCAGCAGTATCCGGCAGCTTTTGGCAGGCTCGAGTGAAGCTATTTGATGGTGTGCAATACGGTGCCGATCTCTAAGTAATTGATTATGCTGAATATAGTTCCATGGAGATGGTATCTCAAGGGAGGTGGGCCGTGGCCGTCGATACTGGGAGGCGGGCATGATGATGTTTTTTTACTACAATGAAATTATCCTGATAACAAATCGTTAAGCTATCTGGTAATGTCATAGCTCAACTATTTTTCCCCCCGGCTCTGATTTTTTCTGGCGTGGGTCTGAGGAAGGTAGTGATGGACAAGTTACCTGACTTAAGATGAGCATGATGTAGCGGCGTACCGAACCTTGCAGCGGCGGCACTATCTTGCCGCAACGTCAGGAATTGGAGGTGTTGTCGGTGCGAAGCCAAAATCAGCCTGTTGACTTTGGCATGTTTTAGGCTTCGATAATATATATCGAATTGAAACTGGAGTTTTATCTTGTCACCTTTAGATCGCGCTCGCTGGATTGCGCCTCTGGCGCTTACATTTTTTTCACCGATATTGGCACTGGCGACTGACGTTGATGTGGCGCAATGCCCTGAGGTCGGCGGATTGTACAAACAGAACGGAAAAGCGCCTTTTGAGATTTTTCAAGGTAAAGTTCAAGAATCAATAGCATATAAAATTGCACAAGAAATTTATATTGTCGATATGCAAATGCATACCATGCGAAATGGCGACCGTTATATGGCGACATGTAGTAAAGGAAAACTTGAGGTTGCGAGCTACAATAACGATTTGAAAACAAAATCGCTTCAACTCCATTACCTATATGGATTTGGGAATCTAATTCTCGATATAGATGACGATCAACCTCTGGCCGATAGGGCTTTGATCCACGTGAATGGTATTAGCAAGCTTCCTCCGCATAAAGCTTCAGAGTGCCCACCGGAATTCCGCGGGCGGTTTTATTCTGCTCCTCGCTATCAACCGAGCAACGACAAACCCTTGCCGGTCAGCATCAAGGAAACCCGGGATGGGGTGGAATTAAAATTAGATTCACAAACTTGGAAAGTCGACGGTTCAACATATAGTGGGGACGAAGGAATGTATCAGGCATCCTGTAACGCCCGATCGATATATATCAACACTTTGCGCCAAGGGGCATTTCTCAGTTCGAAAATGTTTGGCACAGGAGATTCTTTTAGTAAGCAATTTACGCTGTTTGAATATAAAGCTGCAGGTGAATTTTCTATGTTTGGCTTTTACCCGCCATCACGTTAATGGCTGGCAGTTAGCGACGTGAAGACTAGTTGTCGCCATCGTGCGCCGAACTATCGTGGATCCCGAATTTGAGACGGTGGTTTGAACTGTTGTCCATAAAAGGATGACAGCGCATGAGTGAAGGCAAAAGACTCAGGGGGCACATGCTCTGTCGAATTCTCAAGCTACGCTAAGCCCCTGATTTTCAGGGGCTTTTTTATTTTGTGCTTGGCACTTTCCGCAGTGTTTGGCAGACTCAGTTCAAGCTATTTGATGGTATTTTTCGCTTGCATTGCATTGCGTGACAATTGGAGAGCTTTGTAGGACGAGGAGGCGCTATGCTGATTCGCGAACTTGTTGAAGAGTTCAATCAGCAGCGGCCTTTGAATGTTGAAAGAGTATCGTGGCCGATACTCTTAGAAAAGGAAATAGAGCATGCCTCAACTGGAGCTCACTGAAAGCGAACTTATCGTGCATCTCGACAAATGGGAGCAGTTTTTTTCCTTTATTCACAGGGTGAAGGTCCCGTTGGAGCAAATCGTTTCTGTGAGGGAGAATAGGGGGCTGGATAAGCTGAAACTTGGGTGGCGGCTTCCGGGAACTCATGTTCCATTCTTAATCGCGGCGGGTACTTTCATTTCAAATGAATCCAGACAGTTTGTCTACAGACGTCGCGGCCTTCAAACTGTGGTAATTGATTTAAAGGATAATGAGTGGGCGCAGCTAATAATTGGTATGAATGATGCAAGCCAGGAGGTTTTGCGCATCAGGTTTGCTATTAATTCATAACCATGATTTTTTGCTACTTAAATGCCGCTTGAAGATAAGGCAAAAACCGGCGAAAATAATCGAAGATGAAAACTAGATATAAAATAGTAATCTCTAAAATAGCTGTGCTTGTAACACTGTATTTTTCAATTGGTCTTTGCTGTAAAGCTGATGATTTTATATTGTCTGACCGTAGTTAAAAAGTATCGCTAAGCGGAGATGGTTTATGGATTTTTGTATCCTGGAAGGAAAATGACCGGGATTAGGTCGGAAGAATTTATTTTTTGGATGGAAAAATATAGAAACATTTTCGATTTCCACCAGATGCCTTTCCTGCAGGTTTTTCATATGATGACAGTGGAATAATTTATGTAAATTATCATGGCAATAAATATTCCATTGTTAATAGGAATTTGGATACTCAAAGAGATTATACTCTTTTTGAAAAATCAAGAAGAATAAGTTTTTTAACTCAAGTGGATGCGGCTAGTTATATATACGTGGAAGATATGCCCGATGGAAAATATGCCAGGTGGGTGGAGAGAAAATCTGAGGATGTAAGCTATTTAAGTAAGAAAAGCTATAACTTGGCAACAATTCCCACTATAACTCATGATGAAATATTTATTCTGATTCCATCAAAGCCACCAATTGTCGATGTGCTCAAAGGAAGGCCTTCTGAATTTTTCAGAAATTTTATTGGTGAAACTACAGAGTCTTTGAAGTGTTCCACAGGTGATATACTAACTTGCGTTCGCATCGATACTTTCTATGAAATACATAGAAGTTTCAGCAAAGTCTATCTGGGTAGCAAGAAATCGGTTTGTCAAATTGGCGCTACTTGGTCTGACCCTCGTTCCTTAAGTATTTCTCGAAATGGAAAAATTGCCGCCTTCACCGCAAAAATAGATGGCGTCATTAAGGTAGTCATTCTCAAACCATTTGATAATTGTGCTTATTCGTTTCTTGCCAATTGACACGGAGTAGAATTCATTTCCTATTTTAGGGTGGCTGTAATTATCTATAATCAATAATCTTAATAATTTCTGGCGATAGAATTGCAATGTTTAATAGCTGTATCCGACCGGGATCAGCCGGAAATGGACGCATTGATTAGCGTCTGGAGCTGTATGATAATATTAAAAAAGCAACGTTTTAAGGAAGGTTTTTTTAAAACTAGAGAATGATAAATTTTTTAATTTGGGACAAATCATGACTGCACCTGTATTCGCTGCTGCGCAATGTAGTGTGCGTGCCGGAGACATTACCGAGAACGTCCGGCGTCACCTGCTCTACATGCGCCTAGCACATAAGCATGGCGTGCAGTTGCTTGTTTTCCCCGAGTTGTCACTGACAGGTTATGAGCCGACGTTGGCGAGCGTGCTTGCGCAAGGCTTGGATACCTCCTTGATGACACCGTTGCGCAAATATGCGCGCGAAGCAAAAATGACGACGGTTGTTGGATTGCCGCTTCGCTCCAAAATCCATGAAAAGCCGCTTATCGCAGCGTTTATTCTGCATGCGGATGGGACATTGACCGTACATACCAAACAGCACCTACATACGGGAGAGGAGCTGTATTTCAGCCCCGGGGATGGCGGTAATTTGCTTCAAATTAACGACGTACCGCTGGCCTTATCGATTTACGCAGATTTCAGTCAGCCGGCGCATGCGGCTGCGGCGGCACAGGCGGGAGCGCGCTTATATGTCGCTAGTGTATTAATTGGTGATGGCGGCTATCCTGCCGATAGCGCAATGCTGAAAGGCTACGCTGAAACCCATCGCATGGCTGTAATGATGGCGAACCATGGTGGACCAACTGGTGGCTGGTCTGCGGCTGGTCGCAGTGCTTTCTGGGATGAGGATGGACGGGTGGTAATGACTACACCTGGTCCTGGCGATCACTTGCTCGTCGTCTCAAATAAATGCGGTAAATGGCAAGGGGCCGCACTATCTGTCGCGATTACTGATTAGGCGTTTGCAGATCGCCTGTGACTCGGTAATTAATTAGAGGGTTGGCCAATAAACTGCAAGCCGTATTCACGCAATCGCTTTGGTAAATCAATGTCGGCGTAGGGATGATTCTAGCTGGTGACAATTAGAGAGCTTTTTGTGCCGTTGAATGGCTATGCTGACGCACTGGTTGCAGACGCGTTTGGCCAATTGAAATGAGAGAGTACTTCTCGCTTTAAGGAAAAAATGTACAGACTATTAGCGATGGTGTTGATGTTCGCAGGGTTGGCCTCATCGCCCCGGTATGCGGTAGCCCAGACAGCGGACGGCAGCGACAAGGTGCAAATCGCACGGGTCATTGAAACCTTCCGTGCCGCGGTCGTCAACAAGGACGAGAAAGCATTTCTACGGCTATTTTTGAGAGAGGACATCACCTGGACTGGAGTTACCACCGATGCCAGTATTGAAAGGATGTACGCAAACCGTCCTAAACCCGAAATGGCACGGCCCTTTAAATTTTTCAACAGCAGTCCGCGCGAATTCATCAGTTTTGTTGCCACGGATAAGGAGAAAATCGACGAGACTATGTCGAACGTGCGCATCGATAGCGACGGCGACGTCGGGTTGGTCTGGTTCGACTACGCCTTTGTCAGGGGCAGCTATAAGGCAAATTGGGGCAAAGAAAGCTGGCAGATGGTGCGCACTAGCGACGGCTGGAAAATCGCGGGAGTGGTATGGTCGCAGGAGCTGAATCCGACACCGCCGCCGGCAGCCGACTTGCGCTAAGCGGCGGGCGCAGTCGTTGAAAGGGTGTCGTCCAAACGTCTTTATCGACGGGCGCACTTTCAACGCTATCCGCCAGGAGTCGCCCAGTATTGTTGTAACAAAGTGCGCAATTTTCGGTGATATCTGCATGCTACTCTTGCCACTTTTTTACTTGTCGAGAAGTGAATAAATGCGGAAATTTTCGGCGAAATTCAATTTGCCTAAGTATGTCGCTGGACTCTCGACGTGTCTTTTCCTTAATACGAGATTTGCCCAGACTGCGCTGGCGCCATCCGAACAGGAAGCCGGAGCGAAAGCTTAAGGAATTACGTCTCATTGTTGGCCCTGACGGCATCGTCAAACAATATCAACTGGAGGAAACGGTGCTTCGTTTCTAGCCTCCTTCGGTGTTGAATTTCTGCTTCAGGGTGATTCGAGCTGGTGAACACTCAAGAGCTTTCTGCGCCGCTGAGGCGCTATGATAGTGTTACGCTATGTAGGCTGCGTTCGGCCAAGAGCAGACCTCAGATAGGAAAACCAATATGTATGTACCTAGCCATTTTGATGAGCCGAACACGGAAGTGCTCCACGGGCTGATAAAAGCGCATCCTTTAGGGACACTTATTACACATGGCCCTGACGGACTCGATGCCAACCATATACCTTTTGAACTTGACGCAATACGAGGAGCGCTAGGTACTTTGAGTGCTCATGTGGCGAGGGCAAACCCTGTGTGGCAAGAGTTATCTGATGGCGATGAGGTTCTGGTTGTGTTCCGAGCTGGTGAGGCTTACATCTCGCCCAACTGGTATCCGTCTAAACATGAATTCCACAAGCAGGTGCCAACGTGGAATTATCGGGTCGTCCATGCCCATGGACGTGTCAAAGTCAGGGACGAGGAACGTTTCGTGCGAGGACTGGTTGCCCGCTTGACCCGTGTCCATGAAACGTCCCAGGCAAGGCCATGGAAAATGGGGGACAGTGATAGTGGCTTTATCGATACGATGCTGAAGGCGATTGTCGGTCTTGAAATCGAAATTACGAAGTTGGTTGGTAAATCAAAGCTAAGCCAGAACAAGGAAGTTCGTGACATACAAAATGCTGGTGAAATGCTCAAACTTCGGGATGAGCATTTGATTGGAAACGCAATGCTGGCATGTGCCGCTGCCAAAAACTGAGGGACCGCAACAGTGCGGTTGCAGTCTGCGGGTGCCTTTGTAGCCGGCGGCTTGCGCCTTCCCTAACGGTGCCTAACATGAGCAGTGTTTGTGGTTGAACTGGCTGCGCAAGCGGATGCCGGCATGGGACATCAGCGATAACTGAGTGGACAAAGTTTCGATAGCGATGTTGTCACTATCGGAGGGTTTGCCATGGCAGCCGGACTTAGCTATTCACTTTGTCAGTGCTGAACTGCTAATATGGCCAAGTGTTTGAATGGCAATGTACCAGCCTAGTAGAGGACTAGAAAATTGGGTTTTGTGGATATTCCTACTCTGATGATTGCGCAAACCTGCATGCTGAGCGCTATGGCGGTCATGCTGTGGATTGCACGAACGGACGCTGATCGGAAAAATGGACTGCGTACCTGGATGTTCGGAGTTTCCTGCCAAAGTTTGGCCTATCTGCTGCTGGCCCAGGGCGGGCGCGATGCGAGCTTGATTAACCCCATGCTCGGCAATGGTTTAGGCGCGTTGTCGGTATCGCTGTACTTCGTGGCCATCCGGCAGTTCGTCGGCCGACCATACAGCAAACTCTGGCTGGCGATGATGGGGGGGAGCATTGTCATTGTAGGTGTTGTGGCCGGACAAAAGTATCAAATAGCGACGATCTTTAATGGTTTTGTCTATGGCGTGTTGGAGCTACTCAATGCCCTGACACTTTGGCGAGCATCGCAGACCGAGAGCAAGCCGGTACAACGTACCGTTGCGCTTGCCTATTTTCTGATGGGCATAGTGCTGCCTTTGCGCGCTTTTGCCTTAATTCTCTCTCAGGTGAATACCGACTATCTGAACGCGGCGCCTGTATGGCATCAGGCGATTTTCATCTTCGGTTTTGTGTACATCGTCGTAACCAAATTGGGGTTCGTACAGATGTGCAAGATTAAGGCTGAAACGATGATAGTCCAACAGTCGCTGACGGACGGGTTGACTGGCCTGGCCAATCGCCGCGCATTTGATAATGCGCTGCAGCTAGCCTTGGCCAGCTCGACCCGCGATGTCCGGCCATTTTCTGTTGTGATCGTGGATCTCGATCATTTCAAAGCGCTAAATGATCGTTTCGGCCACCTTGCAGGGGATGCCGCATTGATTGCGTTCGGACAGAGGTTGCGCGCAGGTCTACGTATGCAGGATTATGCGTTCCGTTATGGTGGCGAGGAATTTTGTGTATTGCTGCCTAACACCGATGCTGTCGAGGCGGAGGTAGTGGCATGGCGCCTGTGCGCTAAGGTGGCGCTGGAAGAACAGAATGGGCATCCAGCTCAAACTGCCAGTTTTGGCGTTGCAACGTGGCGTAGGGGGGATACTGCGGATACCCTGATCGGTCGTGCCGACGATGCGCTGTACCGTGCCAAGTCATTGGGGCGGAATCGGGTTGAGCTTGCCAGGCACGCTGATTACGACGTCGTCCGCGCTTAAAACGCTGGCAGTCGTTTTGAAATTCTGTGGTCCGAGCTGAGCGTGTGCAAAACCGTGGGATTACGCCATCACCGCGATCAAGGGAGCATTCGGCACCACGGTCTTTGATGAAAGATGTGTGGCACCGATCAGTTGAAACCGTAGCCTCGTTCCAGGCGCTGGTGTGGTGACGTCCGCCGTGATTTTGCCAATCAAGGTTAACGGCGCTGATTGCTACGGGCAATTTGACACCGGCGCACCGAATACCCTGATGCCGGGCCAATTCGGCGTTCAAACATATTTAAAGACTGTGGCGGGGCAATTCGAGTTCGTGACAATTAGAGAGCCTTTTGCGCTATCTACTCGTTATGCTGACGCACTTAGTGTTGGCTGTGTTCGGCCATGAGCAGATGTCGTCGAGCCACTCCTGCCTCGGCCATGAAGCATAGGAAATTTTCGTATGCAATCTAGATACTATATTGTCTCAGCGATTTTGGCGGGGGCTTGCATTTGGGCTGCCGATGTTAGTTCTGCTGAGGTGCCGCTCTACGATTTCAATCAACCTGTACGGGACGGCATGATTTTGGTTGGCATGGAGTGCAACCACAAAAAACAATCTTTGGAAATCGGCATCTTTGACTCGGGCAATCCTCCGACTAAGCGCATGGACCTTTGGAAAACATCTGATTTAGTTACCTACGACGCCAAGACATCCATGGTGACGAGTATTCGCCAGCTACATCGGAGCTGCACCATTGGAAATGACCGCTATCAAGTCCGTTTTGATGGACTGCCAGGTGCGATGAACGCCATGTGGACGTGCGGTGCGATAGTTACCGCAAAAGCAAAAGTTTGGAAGAACGGCCGACTAATTTATGAAAAGGAACTTTCTAGGTGTGGAGCTGACGACAGTGTCCGTGTTGCCAGGTTTGACCTTGGGGTAGATATCCCGGTGCAGCTTATGGATGAGCATTGAACAGTTAAATTTGGGCAGAGTTAAAGACTAGGAGTGAAGCGCAATCGGCCGGTTGCAGTCGTTGAATGTAATTTATTCACAGATCCTCTGGGTGAAAAGCTGTTGTATCTCATAAAGTAAAAAAATGAGGAAATATCGAGAATTCTTGGATTATGCACGTTCGTGTTGATATCGCTGTCGCTTCCGATAATTGCATATGCAGATGAATGCGAGAAAACGGCGCTAGCCGCGAAGTACGCCCGAATGTATGGCGACGACCGACAGCAGTCGGCAATTACTGGACCTTCATGTTCTAGATTGGTCTATTTTCTGAAAGATTTATGCACGCGAAATTTTGCTCGGACATACTCGCCAACTATAACAATCGCATGATTCTGGAACGTTGGGATGCTTTAGCGCTGCCAGATGGTTGGTTAGTCGCGGGCTGCCTATTCCAGACGGTGTGGAATTTAAAAGATGGACGCGCTCCTGACGCTGACATCAAGGATTACGATCTATTTTATTTCGACGGCAGTGACTTGAGTGAAGACGGGGAACGTCGCGTTCAAGAGCGTGTTAATGAGGTGTTGGCCGATTTGCTAGTCCCTATTGAAGTTAGCAACCAAGCTCGAGTACATACATGGTATGAGTCATACTTCGGCCACCCATATCCACCGCTTCGGAGTGCTCGTGATGGAATTGACAGATTCCTCATCCCCGCCACCTGTGTTGGGGCAACGCCGGACGCCATCTATGCTCCCAATGGGCTACAAATGCTTTACGATGGCATTCTCACAATGAATTCGCTGACTCCGCATTTAGAACTTTTCGAAGCAAAGGCCGCATCGTATTGCTCCCGCTGGCCGTGGCTTCAAAATATTGGCATCAGGACTAACATCACTGGCGGTCAGCAGGTTGGCCGATAGCGGCTGCGGACATTACATCTCTCATAATTTACCGCATGAAGTGTCGGACGTGAACCTCCAAATTCAACGTATCCGTTGCCCGAGTGAGTACAGTCTATATGTATGGGCTACTCTCGTCCTCATGCGATTATTTTGGGAGAAGGGCGATAGGAATAACTGGGCGCGACTACAATCCTCTCTCTCCTAACATCCACATTCATGCCTGTTTTGATTAATCGTAGAGCGTTTCTGGCTGGCCTGGGCGCCATGTGTGCTGTTCCTTCCTGGTCGTGGGCAGGGGAGGAGAATATGTTATTGTGGCCGAACATTCCTCACGGAGGACGCGGTCCAACCGGACCAGTACAAATTGGTAAGCGGGGCGCCGTTTCCAATATCTCCATGCCATACATGAAGGTCTACCGGCCTGCCCAAGCTAACGGTTCAGCCATGTTGATTGCAGGGGGCGGAGGTTATAAGCGTATCGAGCTGCAAGGTGAATCCATACCCGCCGCAAAATGGTTGAATAAAAGGGGAATCACTGCATTTGTTCTGCTGTATCGCCTACCGCAAGAGGGCTGGCTGGATGGCCCACTGGCGCCTTTGCAGGATGCCCAGCGCGCTATCCGGATGATTCGCAAGAATGCAGCGCACTTCAATATTCATCCTGCCAAGGTTGGCCTATTGGGCTTTTCCGCTGGTGGACACCTGATGGGCCTGGCGGCCACACGATCGCAATTCCCCTCATATGAGAAGATGGATGAGGCTGACGAATTGTCCGCCCAGCCAAATTTGGCTGCGCTAATTTACCCGGTCATCACGCTGAGACCACCGTATAACCGCACTTCGACCCGGAAGTCCCTGATCGGCGCTGCCCCGACTTCGGAGCAATCTGCCACATGGTCTGTGGACGCGCACGTCAAAGCCGGAAGCCCGCCATTTTTCCTGATACACGCGAAGGATGATCCCATTTCGAATCCTGAAAATTCGATACTGATGGCGGCGGCGTGCGAGAAACTGGGTGTCCCCGTTGAACTGCATCTGCTATCAACGGGAGGGCATGGGTTTGGCATGGGCGATTCCAGAAACAAGACGGACATGTGGCCGCAATGGTTCGAGAGCTGGCTACTTCAGAATGAATTTTGATCTCGACCAGGCACTGCTGCGCTGATTCGATGGGTGGCGGTTCAGGTGACGATGTCGCCGTGCTGCCAACAGCTCTTCGTTTCGGTGCAAGCCGTCCGCCTGCACATTCGCTAAAACGGATGGCATCATGCGCTGATTGACCGCGGGACCATTTGCAAGTGATAGTCAGCCTGGCAGGGCAGTTGTACCGCCCGCCCTGCCTATGCATACCTGCCCATGGTGACTATTGCGATAGTCTCCCGGTCAAAAAAAGGCCAGCCGATATCCCTTGCTCAGCTGTCCGATAGCTGGCCACCACCAAGGGCCTGAAACAGCGCCACGGTGTCCGTGTAGCTGGCTGCCTGCGCCTGAATCAGCGCCATGGCGGCCTGATGGTAGGCCTGCTGGGCCAGCAGCACAGCAGGGTAGGCAATCAAGCCCAGCTCCCACTGCCGACGGGTAATCAGCAAGCTCTTTTGGGCCGCGCGCTCTGCTGTCGACGCGATGCGTGCCGCCCTGGCATCGGTTTCGAGCGCACAGAGGGTGTCTGCGACGTTCTGGAAGGCCGCCAGAACGGTCGCCCGGTACTGTGCCGCAGCCTGGTCATAGCTAGCCTCGGCCGCGCGCTGTTGATGCATCAAGCTGCCGCCTTTGTAGAGCGGCTGAACCAGGTCTGCGCCTATGCTCCAGAAGCCGGTCCCTGACTTGAAAAGCGTCGATGGCGTCAGTGCGGACGCCCCCAGCGCGGCGGTCAGCGAGATGTTGGGCAGGCGGGCAGCTTTGGCAATGCCGATCTGGGCACTGGCGGCATGCAGTTGTGCCTCTGCGGCGCGAATGTCGGGACGTTGCTCTACCAGGCGTGCCGGCACGGTAAGCGGCAGATCTCTGACCAGCTTCAGGCTATCGAACGTAAAGTGCTGCTGCGCTGCCTCGCTCGGGAAGCGGCCAGCAAGCACTGCCAGCATATGCTGTTGCTGCGCCAATTGCTTTTCGAGTGGTGGCAGATTCGCTTCCGCCTGGGCCAGCGCCGCTTCCTGTGCTGCCACGTCCGCAGCGGCGAGCTGGCCCAGCTCGAACTGGCGGTGCACTGCACGCAGCTGCTGGCGCGCGTCGCCGACCAGCGCCATCATGGTATTCAGCTGCGCTTGCAGCGCTGCCGTGTTGATGGCGGTTACGACCAGGTTGGCGTTGAGGGTGAGACGCGCTGCCTCATACTGAAAGCGCGCGAGCTCTTTCCCGGCGTCGACAGCCTCCACCTGGCGCCGTGTGGCGCCGAACACATCGGGTGCGTAGCTGATGCTGAGTTGGGCTGTGTGCAGCGTGTAGAGCGATGCGTTCGAACTCAGCGGGCTTGCCAGTGGTTGCGCGACGCTTTGACGTACTGGCGTCAAATGCAGGTCGACTGCCGGGGCAAAGCTGCCTCTTTGGGCTGCT
>Ga0187842_1000851_pt1 | contig 14614 bp, 10 predicted proteins | sample SpaLakP09_SKY_41_FD_134514 | JGI IMG/M metagenome (GOLD analysis project Ga0187842, IMG submission 134514) | Oligotrophic lake water microbial communities from Sparkling Lake, Wisconsin, USA - SP09_SKY_41 | ecosystem: Environmental > Aquatic > Freshwater > Lake | place: USA: Sparkling Lake... | reverse complement strand
GCCGCATCAGCCAGTCGGCACCGGCAGGACTCCAGAACTGGCGGTGGTCGTAGCCGCCATCATCGACGAAATCGGCAAACTGGGCATTGCTGACCAGCGTGCTGTCGATGCTGAACGGCGCCACCCGGCAGGTATGTGCGTGCTGCTCGTTGTCGAAGGCGAATGCGCTGCCACGCGGACTGCCGATCTCGATACTGCCGCCCGGGAAGCCGATTTCCGCTGGTGCATAGGCCAGCTGGCGCACCTGTGTGGCCGGCTCCGGCGCGGCCAGCCCCAGCACCTGCAAGGCAGCCAGCAGCGCTTCGCCATGCAGGTCCTCGTGGGCCAGCGCCAGCCGGTAGGGAAACAGCGCCACATGCTCGTCGGGCTCGCGCATCAGCTTGTCGAGTACCCGATCCAGCACTTCATGACAGTAGGTCTTCAGTGCGCCGGGCGCAGGCAGATCAAGCCGCCAGCGCTGCTGGTGCGGCACCCGGCCGGCATCAAACCAGCTATCGCCGCGGGCTAGCAGGCAATTGCCATGTGCATCGTTCGGCTGGCTGGAACTGGCGGCGCGCAGGACAAACCATTCAGCTACCCAGGCGATATGCCCCAGTTCCCACACGGGTGGATTCAGGTAGCGCAGCTGCGGCACCTGGCCAGGCTGGTCCATGCCGGCGGCCAGAAAACACTCGAACAGAGCGAGCGTATGGCTACGCGCCTGACGCAGTGCCTGCGCCAGCTGCTGCGGGGTAGCGCTACGAAACGAAGGGGCGATTATCGTCATGTTTCGATTGTAGCGCTGTTTGGCGCCGCAACTCCAGCACCAAGGCGAAGCGTGCGTCGCCTGCGCACTTGGGCGATAATCAAGCCTGTCTGATCCGATCCGAACTAAGGAACCCAACATGAGCAATGAACCTATCCGCCTGACTTCGTTCTCGCACGGCGGCGGCTGCGGCTGCAAGATCGCCCCCGGCGTACTGTCCCAGATCCTGAAGAATTCCAGCGGCTTCCCCGTGCCCAAGGAGCTGCTGGTAGGGATAGAAACCTCGGACGATGCAGCGGTTTACCAGCTCAATGATGAACAGGCGCTGATCGCCACCACCGATTTCTTCATGCCCATCGTCGACGATCCCTATGATTTCGGCCGCATTGCCGCCACCAACGCCATCTCCGACGTGTATGCCATGGGCGGCACACCCATCATGGCGCTGGCACTGGTAGGAATGCCGATCAACAAGCTGCCGATCGAAACCATAGGCCAGATTATCAAGGGCGGCGAAGCTATCTGCGCCGAGGCGGGCATACCGATCGCGGGCGGCCACACCATTGATTCGGTGGAGCCCATCTACGGGCTGGTGGTGATGGGGCTGGTCCATCCGTCGCGTGTCAAGCGCAATGCCGATGCCAAGGCCGGGGATGTACTGATACTGGGCAAACCGCTGGGCGTGGGCGTGCTGTCGGCCGCGCTGAAAAAAGGCCAGCTCGATTCCGCCGGCTATCAGGCCATGATCGCCAACACCACCAAGCTCAATAAGCCGGGCAAGGCGCTGTCGGAACTGGCGGGCGTGCACGCCATGACGGACGTTACCGGCTTCGGCCTGCTGGGCCACCTGCTGGAACTGGCGCGCGGCGCAGGGCTGGAGGCGCAGCTCGATATGGCCAGCATTCCCGTGCTGCCCGGCGTCGAGCAACTGGCCCACGATGGCTTCTTTACCGGCGCGTCCGGCCGCAACTGGGAAGGCTATGGCAAGGACGTGCAGCTGGCGCCCACCATTACCCAGGCCCAGCACATGCTGCTGACCGATCCGCAGACCTCGGGCGGCCTGCTGGTATCGTGCGATCCGGCCAGCGTCGACGAGGTGCTGGCACTGTTCAAACGCGAAGGCTTCGAGCACGCAGCCGTTATCGGCCGCATGCAGGCCGGCGCAGCGCGCGCTGTCGTCGCCTGAGTTGCCTCGCCGCGGCCGGACTTGGTATGCGCCCGCCTGAATACGCGGGCGCATACCAGCATTATTCCGCAGCACTCTCCACCGGCAGCGCTTCACTGCGCCAGCGCAGCATGCCGCCCGCCAGATTGGCCACCTGCGTGAAACCGGCCTTGGCCAGCAATACGCTGGCCTGCGCCGAGCGCACGCCGGAACGGCATACCACCACCAGTGGACGCTCACGCTCGAATTCATCCACCCGTTCCGTCAGCTGCGACAGCGGCACCAGCCTGGCGCCATGCAGATGGCCCAGCTGGTCGATGAATTCAGCCTGCTCGCGCACATCGACGATCTGCACGCGCTGGCCCAGCTCCAGCAAGGCCATGGGTTCGATTTCCCACACGCCGCTAAAACGCAACGTCAGCGGCGCCCAGTCCGGGTTATCGAGCGGCGGCGCCGCGCCTTCCGGCTGGCCGCAGCGCAGATTGGCCGGTACCGCCACGGCCATCTGCTTGGGGTGCGGCAGATGCAGGTTGTCCATATAGCCGGTGAAATCGCCCACATCCACATCGCCGCCCAGGCGCGGGTTGTAGCGCCGTTCTTCCGCCACCGTGGTCACGGTGATGCCGCGGTAGTCGTGGCCCGGATACAGCAGGCAGTCGTCCGGCAGCGTCAGGATCTGGCCGCGCACGGAAGCAAACAGGTGGCGCGGACTGCCCTGCTGGAAGTCGGTACGGCCGCAGCCGCGTATCAGCAGGCAGTCGCCTGTAAAGGCCATGCTCTGGTCATCCAGCACAAAAGTCAGGCAGCCATTGGTATGACCCGGCGTGGCGCGCACCGCCACATGGCGGCTGCCGAAGCTCACCGTATCCATGTGCTTGAGGGGCCGCTGCACGCCCTGCGCACCGGCCACCGCCGCCAGCGCAATGCGGCTGCCGCAACGCTGGCTCAAGCGCCATGCCCCCGTCACATGGTCGGCGTGAACGTGGGTATCGAGCGTGGCCACCAGCCGCAGGCCCAGTTCATCGAGCAGCGCCAGATCGCGCGGGACCTGCTCGTAGACCGGATCGATCAGCAGCGCTTCGCCGCTGGCACGATCGCCCAGCAGATAGGTATAGGTGGAAGACGCGGCATCATACAGCTGGCGGAAGATCAACATGGGCATTACTCGGCAAAAAACATCACGATACCAGACTCACGTGAACCATCAAGCAATTTTGCTTGACACCGGCGCCAGCTTTCTCGTACATTAAAGCCCATGACTTCGCATCTGCACCTATCCACTTTCCTGCTATCGCCTGCCAGCGCCCTATCGCTAGCAGCGCGTCTACTAGCACGCGCTTAAATCGCGTTCCAGCTGTACCCCCGGCGGCGGCCACAAGCCCCTCCAGTCTTCAAAAACCTAGGAAAGTCTGCACCGATGCTCAACCCGGCTACCCATGCTCCATCTGGCACCAGCGCCTGCGCCGCGACTACCCGCGCGCTGCCTGTGCACGCATGCGCACTGCCGCTACTGCTAATGCTACCGATCGGTTGCCTGGCCTAGTGTCCCGTGGCCGCCCGGCAGCCAGTTGCCACAGCAGAGCGCCAGTCCAGGCCGGCATCCAGCACTTTTCTTTTTCAAGACTCAGGAGCACCCCATGATGTTGCAAAACCCGGCAGCGAAATACCGCGCCTTCCCCGCCGTTCAATTGACCGACCGACAATGGCCTAACCAGATCATCAGCCGCCCGCCTATTTGGATGAGCACCGATCTGCGCGATGGCAATCAGGCCCTGATCGAGCCTATGAGCACCGAGAAGAAGCTGCGCTTCTTCGAACTGCTGGTCAAGATCGGCCTGAAGGAAATCGAAGTGGGCTTCCCTTCCGCCTCGCAGACCGACTTCGACTTCGTGCGCATGCTGATCGAAGAAAATCGCATTCCCGAAGACGTGACCATCATCGTGCTGACCCAGTCGCGCGAAGAACTGATCCGCCGCACGGTGGAATCGGCTGCCGGTGCCAAGCGCGCCATCGTCCACCTGTATAATTCGGTGGCGCCGGTGTTCCGCAAAGTGGTATTCGGCATGTCGCGCGAACAGATCACCAGCATCGCCACCACCGGCACCAAACTGGTCAAAGAGCTCATCAAGCAGCACCCGCAGACCGACTGGGGCTTCGAATACACGCCGGAATCGTTCTCCACCACGGAGCTGGACTTCTCCAAGCATATCTGCGACGCCGTCACGGCCATCTGGGAACCTACCCCGCAGAAGAAAATGATCATCAACCTGCCATCGACGGTGGAGTGCAGCACGCCCAATGTGTATGCCGACCAGATCGAATGGATGTCGCGCAAGCTGGCACGGCGCGATTCGCTGATCATCAGCGTACACCCGCATAACGACCGCGGCACCGCCGTGGCTTCGGCCGAACTGGCAGTCATGGCAGGCGCCGACCGCGTCGAAGGCTGCCTGTTCGGTAACGGCGAACGTACCGGCAACGTCGATCTGGTGACGCTGGCGCTCAATCTGTACACCCAGGGCGTGCATCCGGGTCTGGACTTCTCCGACATCGACGAAGTGCGCAAGGTGGTCGAGGAATGCAACCAGCTGCCGGTACATCCGCGCCACCCTTATGTGGGAGATCTGGTGTTCACCGCCTTCTCCGGGTCGCACCAGGACGCCATCAAGAAAGGCTTCGCCCAGCAGCAGCAAGGCGCGCTGTGGGAGATTCCTTACCTGCCTATCGACCCGCAGGATCTGGGCCGCAGCTACGATGCAGTTATCCGCGTCAACAGCCAGTCGGGCAAAGGCGGCATGGCCTATCTGCTGGAACAGGACTACGGCCTGGTACTGCCGCGCCGCCTGCAGATCGAATTCAGCCGCGCGGTACAGGAAGTGGCCGATGCCACCGGTCTGGAAATCACCGCGCAGGGCATCTACGACATCTTCAGCAAAGAGTATTTCGGGCCAGTCACGCCGTATGCCTACAGCGCCCACAAGCTGACCGAAGACACCACCAGCGACGAACCGGTGCAAATCGATATCGCCCTGCGGCACCAGCATGCGCCGCTGGCCCTGCAAGGTGGCGGCAATGGTCCGATTGATGCCTTCGTCAATGCGCTGGGACTGGACATCAAACTGATGGACTACCACGAGCACTCGATCGGTTCGGGCGCCAACGCCAAGGCAGCCTGCTATGTGGAACTGCGTCTGGCCAACGGCCCCACCCTGTTCGGCGCAGCCATCGACAGCAACATCGTCACCGCCTCGTTCAAGGCCGTGCTGAGCGCAGTCAACCGCCAAATGAAACGCAATGAATCCATGTCGGAAAGCAAGGAAACTGCCCCCGTGTGAGGCTATTACTTTAGTAGTAAATAAATAATAAAAAGGCCGCGTAGAAATACGCGGCCTTTTCGTTGTTGCGCTGCAACGCACTAAATTTTTCGCACTGAGGATATAGATATACTAAATTGAAATCCACCTGCCAAGGAAATGTCGCCATGTTCATCTCCAACCTGAAAATAGGCGCACGTCTGGGTGCTGCCTTTGGTGCAGTACTACTACTGATGGCAATCGTAATCGGCGTCAGCCTGCTGCGCCTGCATGGCATAGGTGCCCTGAGCAGCACCATCATCGATCAGGACTGGATCAAAGCCGACGCGGCGGCGCTGGTGAGCAGCACCACCCGGGCCAATTCGACGCTCACGCTGGAGCTCTTCACGACGGAAGACCCAGGCCGGATCGCCACCATCTACAAGGAAATCGACAGCAACAAGAAAGCCATCACGGCAGCGCTGGAAACACTCGACCGTTTGGTCGTGCACGAAGAAGGCAAGGCCCTGCTGCAGCAAATCCGCGAGCAGCGCAAAGCCTATGTGGCCTCGTTTACCCAGGTCGGCAAATTGCTCGGCTCCGGCCAGCGCGACGCCGCCATCACTGCCCTGCATGCCGACATGCTGCCTAAACTGACCGCCTTGCAGGACACCATCATCAAGCTCAATGAACGCCAGCGTTCTCTCGTGGCCGAACATGGCGACGAAATCGAACATAACATCAGCGTCGCCACTCAGATGATGATCTGGATGGGCATCGCCGCGCTGGCCATAGGGGCGCTGGCGGCATGGCGCGTGACCCGCTCGATCACCGAACCGATTGCGGTGGCAGTGGCGGCAGCGGAAGCCGTAGCCAAAGGCGATCTGACCTGCCACATCAGCCACGAGCACACCGATGAAATGGGCCAGCTGCTCACTGCGCTGCGCCAGATGACGGATAACCTGTCCGACATTGTCGGGCGGGTACGGAGCAGCACCTCGGCCATCCGTACCGCCTCGAGCGAAATCGCCAGCGGAAACATGGATCTGTCCTCGCGCACCGAGGAGCAGGCCAGCTCGCTGGAAGAAACCGCCGCCTCGATGGAGGAACTCACCAGCACCGTCAAGCACAATGCAGGGCACGCCATTGAAGCCAATGAGCTGGCCCGCGCTGCCAATGACGTCGCCCGCCGCGGCGGCGAAGTGGTGGGACAGGCGGTGGGGACCATGAACTCCATCAACGACTCATCGCGCAAGATCGTCGACATCATAGCCGTCATCGACGGCATCGCCTTCCAGACCAATATTCTGGCCCTGAACGCTGCGGTAGAAGCGGCGCGGGCCGGTGAACAGGGGCGCGGCTTTGCTGTAGTGGCGACGGAAGTACGCAATCTGGCGCAGCGCTCGGCCGCCGCCGCCAAGGAAATCAAGCAACTGATCGACGATTCGGTGGACAAGGTTTCAGCCGGCGCCAAACAGGTGGAGCTGGCCGGCAGCACCATGGACGAGGTGCAGGAAAGCATACGCCGCGTCACCTCCATCGTCGGCGACATTACCCGTGCCGACACCGAGCAGCTAGGCGGCATCGAACAGATCAACATCGCCATCAGCCAGATGGACGAAGTCACCCAGCAGAATGCCGCACTGGTGGAACAGGCCGCCGCTGCGGCTGCGGCCATGCAGGATCAGGCCGACGATCTGAACCAGATGGTGGCCCAGTTCCGCCTGCCTGCCTGAAACGGGCCTAGACTGGCCCGCGCGCCAGCCGTATGCAGGTGAACTGCCAGCGCGCGCCAGCAGGGAAGAAATTGCGGTAGCTACTACGCGCGTGCCCGGCTGGCGTAGCGCATGACGAGCCGCGCAGCACATACTGGTTCAGCATGAATTTGCCGTTGTATTCGCCTAGCGCCCCTTCCGCCGTGCAGAAGCCGGGATAGGCGGCATAGCTGCTGCTGGTCCATTGCCAGCCATGGCCGAACATCTGCTGCAGGCCTGCATGCGCTGCTTCCAAGGTTGCGCTCGCAGCGGCGGCTGCAGGAGGATGATAGCTGTCGACACTCCCCGCCGGAACCACACCACAGCTGGCCGCAGCATGCTCCCACTCCGCCTCTGTCGGGAGGCGCGCACCGGCCCAGCGCGCGTAGGCATCGGCCTCATACAGCGACAGGTGGCAGGCTGGCCGCGCCAAGTCCAGCGCCTGCTCGCCATACAGCGTGTATTCATGCCACTGCCCGTGCTCGTCCTGCCGCCAGTAGATAGGCGCAGCCAGCTGCTGGCTATGCACCCAGTCCCAGCCTTCGGCCAGCCACAGCGTTACGTCGGCATAGCCACCCGCATCGATAAAGGCCAGATATTCGCCGTTCGTCACCAGCCGCGTGGCCAGTTCGAACGGCTCCAGAAACTGCCGGTGTGGCGGCAATTCGTTGTCGAAGCAGAAGCCGCCCGCCTCGCCCTGATAACCGATACGGCACACGCCACCTTCAAAGGACAGCCACTGCGTGGCTGCTGCAGCAGGCGCGGGCGGCAAGGACTGTTCCAGATAGGCTGGCAATAATGGATTCTGCGCCAGCAGATGTTTCACATCCGTCAGCAGCAGCTCCTGATGCTGCTGTTCGTGCTGCAGTCCCAGCGTGACCAGTGATGCCAGTCCGCTCCAGGCTTCCGTCCCGTCCTGCGCCGCAGCGGCGGCGAGCAGCCGCGCCATGCGTGCATCGACATTGCGGCGGTAGTCGCGCACCAGCGCCATGGAAGGCCGGGTCAGCAGGCCGCGCTGCGCACGCGGATGCTTCTCGCCTATGCCGTTGTAATAGGAATTGAACAGCACCCGGAATGCACTATGAAACGGCGCAAAATCGGGCTCCAGCCGCTCCAGAATAAACGTCTCGAAAAACCACGTGGTGTGCGCCAGATGCCATTTCACCGGACTCGCGTCGGTCATCGACTGGGCGCCACAATCCTCGTCGGACAGCGGCTCCGCCAATGCCAGCGTATGGCGCCGCACCTGCTGATAGTGCTCCGCCAAAGCACTCACCGCGTCACCGCACGCGCATACAGCACCGCAAACCAGTTGGCCGGGTCGGTCCAGTACTGCACTGCCTCAAAGCCGGCGCTGGCCAGTAGCTGGTTGAAGCCGCTGCGGGTGTATTTATAGCTGTCCTCCGTATGGATCCGTTCGCCGCGGGAAAACTGGCGCACTCCGCCCTGCCAGCGCAGTGTCAGATCGCACTGCGCCTGCAGATGCATTTCGATGCGGCCGGCCGCTTCGTCGAAATAGGCGCAGTGCTGCCACTGGCGCAGATCGAAATTGGCGCCAGCCAGCCGGTTCACATGGCGCAGCAAATTCAGATTGAAGGCAGCCGTCACGCCCAGTTCGTCGTTATACGCCGCATCGAGCACACTGCTTTGCTTGACCAGATCTATCCCTATCAGCAGGCCGCCATCGGCATCCAGGTTGTCACGCAGGTTGCGCAGCAAGGCCACCGCCTGCGGCGGCGAGAAATTGCCGATTGACGAACCGGGATAGAAGAACACCCGCCGGCGCTTGCTCACATGTTCAGGCAACTGGAATCCGGCGGAAAAATCCACCCCCAGCGGCGTCATGGCAATGGCAGGGAAACGCTGCTGCAATCCGGCCACGGCAGCAGCGAGAAATTCAGCAGATATATCAAGCGGCACATACTGCTGGGGGCGCAGCAGCGGGAACAGGCTGGCCGCCTTGGCGCAATTGCCTGCCCCCAGATCAATCAGGCTGGCCCCCTGCCCCACGCAGGCGGCGATGGCCTCGCCATGGCTGGCAAAAATCGACGCTTCGGTACGGGTGGGATAATATTCATCGAGCTCGCAGATGGCTTCGAACAGGCGCGAACCCAGCGTGTCATACAGGTATTTGGGCGAGATGTGCGAGCGACGCGCCAGCAACCCTGCGCTTATTTCCGCCAGCACGGCGGGGCTGCCCTGTGCCGTCCCCGGCTCGTTGCAGCGGGCCAGTTGCGGCGTGCTGCAGACACTGTCGACTGTAGAGGCCATAGGCCGGGTGCTGCAACTTTCCGTCATCTGCATCATTGCTAACCCTTTCAAGGTGATGATCCCGGCTGCGGATGTTTGCTATGATAGCTGAAGTCGTATTCTCCTGTGTGACGCCGGTATTTCAGTGCGGCGCCCCACGTAGACCATCAATCAACCACCACCAGGATAAGATCACCGCCATGAAGTTTTCTGCTCTGAACACGCTCAAATCCCTGTTTGCCGCGTCGCTGCTGGCCGCCACCGCCTTCGCTCAGGCACAGTCGGCGGACCACGTATTCCGCGTCTCGGCCATTCCCGACGAAGCACCGACCGAATTGCAGCGCAAGTTCAAGCCTCTAGGCGAATACCTGGAGAAAAAAATCGGCATGAAGGTGGAATTCACCCCCGTGACCGACTACGCCGCTTCGGTGGAAGCCCTGATCAACAAGAAGGTGGACATGGTCTGGTTCGGCGGTTTTACCTTCGTGCAGGCCAAGGACCGCAGCAAGAACCAGATTACCCCGCTGGTACAGCGTGCCGAAGACGAGAAATTCCGCTCCGTCTTCATCACCACCAACAAGGACATCAACAAGCTGGAAGACCTGAAGGGCCACACCCTGAGCTTCGGTTCGGAATCGTCCACCTCGGGCCACCTGATGCCGCGCTCCTACCTGCTGGCTGCCAGGATCAATCCCGATACAGACCTGAAACGCATCGCCTTCTCCGGCGCACATGATGCTACCGTGGCAGCAGTGGCCGGCGGCAAAGTCGATGCCGGCGCCCTCAACATCTCGGTGTGGGAAAAACTGGTCGGCGAGAAGAAGGTCGATCCGGCCGTCGTCCGCGTGTTCTACACCACCCCCGGCTACTACGATTACAACTGGAGCGTGCGTAGCGACATGAACGCCGATCTGAAGAAAAAGCTGACCGACGCCTTCCTCGCACTGGACCCGAAAAATCCGCAGGACAAGGTCATCATGGATCTGCAACGCGCTTCCAAGTTCATTCCGACCAAGGCCGAAAACTACACCGCTATCGAAGCCGCAGCCCAGAACGCAGGCCTGCTGAAGAAGTAATCGATGCTGACTTACCAACTGCAAGAGCTGACGGTGCGCCATCCCGGCGCAGCGCAGCAGGCCGCATTGCATAGCCTGAATCTGGCTATCGCGCAGGGCGAGCAGATCGCCCTGATCGGACCTTCGGGTGCGGGTAAAACCACGCTGCTGGCCACGCTGGCACTGGCCCAGCAGCCAGCTAACGGCAGCCTGCAGGCGTTCGGCGTGGCGCCATGGCAGCTGTCGCACAGCGAGCGCCACCGCCTGCGTGCCAAACTGTTCCTGGCACCGCAAACGCCGCCGCTGCCGCCGCGCCAGCGCGTCGTTACGGCGGTGCTGGCGGCACGGCTGCCGCAATGGAGTCTGTGGCGCGCGCTGGTGTCGCTGTTCAAACCGGCCGATCCGGAAGCAGCGTGGCAGGCCCTGTCACGCTTCAATCTGGGCGACAAGCTGTATTCGCGGGTAGACCGCCTGTCCGGCGGCGAACGGCAGCGCTGCGCGCTGGCGCGTCTGCTGCTGGCACCAGCGCAGGCCTTGCTGGTGGATGAGCCGTTGTCGGCACTCGATCCGGCGCTCTCCAGCCTCACGCTCAATACCTTGCGCGACGAGGCGCGCCAGCGCAACGCCACCCTGATCTGCAGCCTGCATCAGGTGGAACTGGCACTGGCCCACTTCCCCCGTATTGTCGCGCTGCGCGCTGGCCGTATCGCCTTCGACCTGCCGCGCGAACAGGTTACGCCCGCCATGATCGCCACGCTGTATCAGGGCGATTCGTACACCTCGCCCGCTCCGCTGCCAGCGGAAATCGACCCGATGGCCGTCGTTCCCGGCGCTGGCGCCTGCCTGTGAATCTGCCAGCCTGCAAACCCGGAAGCCGGCAAGCCCATCAGCCCACAAGGCTGTTAGCCTGCCAACTGCTTCCGATACGCTGCCACATTGCCCGTCAGATGGACGGCACTTCCGCTGCACCGGTTTCTGCCAGCGCCGGCTCGAAGCGGTAGCCCACCCCGTACACGGATTGCAGGCACTCCGCCCGCGCTGCCAGCTTGCGGCGCAAATTGCGGATATGCGAATCCACCGTGCGGTCACTGGTATCGCGCTGATCTTCGTGCGATAAATCCAGCAGCTGCTGGCGTGAATACACCCGCTGCGGGTGACCTATCAGTTCGGCCAGCAGGCGGAACTCCACCGGCGTCAGCGCCAGTGCCACACCGTCCAGCGTAATGCGCATATGTTCACGTTGAACCACCAGCCCGGCCTGCGCCGATGCACCGGCAGCCGTCGTCGGCGCAACGGCGCTTCCCTGCACCATCGCAGCCCGCACCGCCATGCTGCGGCGCAGATGCACCCGGGCCCGCGCGACCACTTCACGCGGGCTGAATGGCTTGCAGACGTAGTCGTCCGCCCCAGTTTCCAGTCCCAGCAGCCGGTCGATTTCCGTCACTCTTGCCGTCAGCATGATGATGGGCAGCTGGGAAAATTCTCGCACGCCACGGCACACGCCTATGCCATCCAGCCCTGGCAGCATCAGATCAAGCAGCATCAGGTCTACCCCGCCGCCACGCACCTGCTCCAGCGCGGCATGGCCGTCCGCCGCATGGCTGCAACGGTAGCCTGCTGCGACAAAATAGTCGTTAAGCAGCGCGGCGATCTTGCCATCGTCTTCCACTATCAGTATGTGCGCAGGATAATCCATCGTTCTTCTCGGCTCCTAGTTACCGGCGGCAGCTTGCAACGGCAGGCGTAGCTGCATGTGCAAGCCACCCAACACCGAGGCGCCGGCGCGGATGCTGCCGCCGTGGGCCAGCACCAGTGCGCGGCAGATTGCCAACCCCAGACCGCTGCCGCCCCGTTCGCGCGTGCGCGCCGCATCCACCCGGTACAGGCGCTCGAACAGCTGTGCATGCGCGCCTGCAGGTACGCCCGGCGCCGTATCCTCCAGCGTGATTTCGGCCTGCGTGCCCACTGGCTGCAGGGTCAGTATTATCTGGCCGCCGCGATCGGTATAGCGCAGGCTGTTTTCCAGCAAATTGACCAGTACCTGCATCAGCCGGCCGGCATCGGCGCGCACCCGCAGCGGCTGGGACGCCAGCTGCCAGCTCAGATCCAGCCCATGTTCGCGTGCGCGCGACTGGTAGCGTGCCAGCAGCGGCTGCAGCAGCGGCGCCAGCTCCACCACTTGCCAGTCGTATTGCAGGTCGCCGGCATCGGCCATGGTCAGCTGGTGCAAATCATCCACCAGCTGGTTCAACCGCAGCACCTCGGTATGCAGCGAAGCCAGCGCCGGCGCATCGGCCTGCCGGATACCATCCTGCAGTGCCTCGATCTCGCCCCGGATCACGGAGAGCGGCGTGCGCAATTCATGCGACACATCGGCCAGCTGCTTGCGCCGCTGCTGCTCGCTGGCCTGCAGCGCCTCGGCCATGGCATTGACATGCAGCGCCAGCTCGGCCAGCTCATCGCGCGACAGCAACGGGGCTCGGGCAGCAAATTCACCCCTGGCCAGCCGTGCAGTCACATCGCGCAGCGCCGCCACCGGGCGCAGCAGATGGCGCGCCAGCCAGAATGCAGCAAGGATGGCCAGGCCCAGCAAGGCACAGGCCAGCAGCACGATATTGCGCAGCTGGTCGCGCAGGAAGCCTGCGGCGCTGGCATCACTGCCACCGGCCTGACGCAAGGGCAGCAGACGCATGCGCCCCACCACCTGTCCATCGAGCTTGATATCGCGTTCTATCCCGGGCGGGAAATCGGGCGGGCCTATCAGCGTACGGCCAGCCGCATCGACGATGGAAATCCGTGACAGAAAACCGACCGGATCATGCCGGTTGGGCGGCGGATCGGCCCGTGGCGCGGGCGGCGGCGGACGGCCGTAGCCGCGCGGCTCATCCGCGTGTGGCGGAGCGCGCCTGTCATCGTCACGCGGCGGGCCGCGCCATCCCTCGGGGCGCCAGCGCCGCGTCTGCCTGTCGTCGGCATCCGCCTGCAACTGTGGCTGCATCTGCGCCACCAGATCGCCCAGCGCGCGGGGCTGCCCGCGCAGCCATTCAAAATTGCCCTCGCGCCGGTAGCGCTGTTCCAGCAGCACGCGCAACTGGTCGAGATCCTGCGTCTGCAGCTGGTTCAGGTAGGAAACAAAACCGCGCTGCAGGCTGACGCTGGTCACCCAAGCCATCGTCCCCAGACACAGCAGCACGATGGCCGTAATGGCCAGTGCCAGCTTGCGTGCAATGGTTAAGCGCCATGGCTTGGGCATGAGCATCCTGAGAGTCCGGTTACACCACATGGTGTATTGCCATCATACCTGCCGAATGTGCATGAAATGTGGATGTCCGGCCTTTCCCGGCTGGCTGCGTGCCGATGCTGCATTTAAGCAACAAAAATTGAGACCTGCATTTTTCCTGCACATTTGCCCGCCAGGCTGGCGCCATCAACCGGACAAGATTGGAGACTATCATGCGCCAGCTTCAGCCCCTGCCTAATGCACCATTCGCTGTCAGCCTGCTGAGTGCCGTGCTGCTGACTGCCTGTGGTGGCGGCAGCACCGACAGCGCCACCAGCAGCACCGGCACGCGGGTAGCGCAAGGCGCCCCCGTGCAGGGTGCGGCAGCCGCCAATGCGGCTAGCACTACGACTGCCGCAGCTGCAGCCGCCAGCAGCGTACTGGCGCTGGCGGTCGATCCGCTGCAGCCGGTCAGCAATGAAGCAGGCAGCGCCCTCACCATCAGCAGCAAGGGCAGCATCGATAGCAGCAATCCCTTCTTCCAGCCCATGGGCAATGGCCGCAGCTGCGCCAGCTGCCACCAGCCCGACAATGGCTGGAGTATAGGGCCGGACAAGCTGGCGGCCCGCTTCGACAGCAGCGCCGGTCTGGACCCGGTATTCCGCAGCGTGGACGGTGCCGTATCGCCGCAAGCCCCCACCGCCACGCTGGAGCAGAAGCGGCTGGCCTATGCCCTGCTGCTGGGTAAAGGCCTGATACGCGTCGGTCTGGCGCTGCCGGCCGGTGCCGAATTCACTCTGAGCAGCGTGGACGATCCCTACCACTACGCCAGCGCCAGCGAACTCTCGCTATTCCGCCGGCCCCTGCCCACCACCAACCTGAAATTCCTCAGCAGCGTGATGTGGGACAGCCGCGAAACCGCCAGCGTCAGCACGGGCGCCAACTGCGTGCGCAACGTCCGTCCGGCGCTATGCTTTGCCAGCATCGACAGCAGCCTGCTACATCAGGCCAATGACGCCGTGCGCGGCCACGCCGAAGCGGCGCGCGACCTGAGCGCGGCACAGCAGCGCGCCATCGTCGACTTCGAACAGACCCTGTACACCGCCCAGCTCAATTCTGCCGGCGCCGGCAG
>Ga0187842_1000847_pt1 | contig 14641 bp, 9 predicted proteins | sample SpaLakP09_SKY_41_FD_134514 | JGI IMG/M metagenome (GOLD analysis project Ga0187842, IMG submission 134514) | Oligotrophic lake water microbial communities from Sparkling Lake, Wisconsin, USA - SP09_SKY_41 | ecosystem: Environmental > Aquatic > Freshwater > Lake | place: USA: Sparkling Lake... | reverse complement strand
TGCTCGCCACTATCCTGAATACCATTGCCGTTGGTGTCGAGCCAGACGCGGTCGCCAATGCCGGCTGGCAGCGCAACGATGCCGGCATCCAGATCGAGGTTGTTGTCGCCCGAATTCAGCGTCACTTGCTGGGTCAGGCCGCTGCCCGCACTGGCGTCGGAATCCAGGGCCCCGTTGTTGCCCACATGGGCCGAAGTCAGCACATAGTTGGCTGGCAGGGTGCTGGTATCGAACTGCACGCTGTAAGTACCTGGCTTCAGATTGCTGAAGCTGTAGTTGCCATTGCCATCGGTAACGGCAACTGCGCCCGTCGGGCTACCGCTGGCGTCGAGCAGCAGCACTTTGACGCCGGACACGCCAACTTCGCCGCTATCTTGCAGGCCGTTCTTGTTGCTATCAAGCCAGACGCGATTGCCCAGCGAGGCTGCCTTATAGTAGCCGGCATCGATGTGGGCGTCGTTGTTGCCGGAGACCAAAGTAAATTGATCGCTCTGGCCATTGCTGCCAACATCGCTGTCTATGGTCGCATCGCTACCGCTGTGCTGCGTCGTGGCCGTGCTGCCTGCCGGTGCCGTCACCGAAATCGAATACTTGCCCGGATCAACGGTGAAGCTGTACTTGCCGTCAGCCCCGGTGCTGGTGGTGGCGACGACCTTGCCGCTTTCATCCTTGAGTTCGACCTTGACGCCCACCATGCCGGCTTCGCCAGCATCCTGCACGCCATTGCCATTCTTGTCTTCCCATACGCGGCTGGTCAGATTGGCCTGAACCACCACGACGCCGGCGTCCAGATCATGGTTGACCGAACCCGAGCTCAGCGTGACCTGCTGGGTCAGACCGGTGCTGCTGTCAGCATCCGAATCGATCGCAGCATTGCTACCCGTGTGGGCGCTGGTGAACTGATAGCCGTCGCCCAGCGACGCCTTATCGAACTGCACGCTATACACGCCCGGTTTGAGGTTGTTGAACAGATAGTGACCGCCATTATCGGTGGTAGTGGTCGCCACCACTGCGCCGCTAGCATCCAGCAGCGTCACTTTGACGTCGGCACGGCCGGTTTCACCAGCGTCCTGTACGCCATTACGGTTGGTATCGTTCCAGACGGTGTCGCCCAGTTCGGCAAACTTCACCAGACCGGCATCCACATTGGCGTTGTTCTGGCCGGGGGTGAGCGTGATGCTGCCGCTGTTGCCATTGGCATCAACATCGCTGTCGAGCGCGGCATTGCTGCCCTGCGCCTGCGCGGTGACGGCATAGCCCGCTGGTGCTTTGACGGCAATGCTGTAAGTACCAGGATCCACCGTGAAGCTGTACTGGCCGCCATCATGGGTAACGGTGCTGGCGACGGTATTGCCCAGGCTGTCTTTCAGGTCAACGGTAACGCCGTTCAGACCCTGTTCGCCGGCATCCTGCACGCCGTTGCCATTGCTGTCTTCCCAGACGTGGTCGCCCAGCGTGGCCTGCTGAACTACCAGACCTGCACGCACTGTCAGATTGTCGCCCGAAGCGAGCGTGACCTGGGCGGTTGTACCGGTGCCGGTATCGGCATCGGAACCAGCGCCGGACGGGCCGCCTTGCGCTGCACTGGTGAAGTTGTAGCCAGCTGGCAGACTGGTTTTATCGAACTGTACGCTGTAGCTGCCAGGCGCCAGACCATCGAACTGATAGTGGCCGTTGGCATCGGTAGTGGCCACCGCACCGGGTACCGGATTGCCGCTCGCATCAAGCAGGGTAACCTTCACACCGGCCGCACCGACTTCGCCGTTATTCAGGCGGCCATCACGGTTGCTGTCGATCCACACCACTTCGCTCAGGCTGGCAGGACGATACACGCCTGCGTCGATATCGACATTGTTTTGACCGGACACGATGGTCACATTGCCGCTATTGCCGTCGGCGCCGACATCGCTGTCGAGCGCGCCATTGCCGCCTTTGGCAGCGCCGGTAAATACATAGCCGGCTGGTGCCGCCACCGATACCGAGTAGGTGCCCGGATCAACCGTAAAGCTGTACTGGCCGCCGTCATGCGTGGTGACCGAGCTGACTACATGGCCATCGGCAGCTTTCAGCGTGACGACCGCGCCGTCAATACCCTGCTCGCCCGCATCTTGCACGCCGTTGCCGTTGCTGTCTTCCCACACGCGGTCGCCCAGTTTGCCCTGCACCACCACCAGACCTGCATCGAGGCTGGTATTGTGGTCGCCCGAAGCCAGCGTGACCTGCGCAGTAGCACCGGTGTTCACGTCGGCGTCGGAATCAGCGGCGCCATTGCCGCCCTGGCCGGCAGTGGTGAAGACATAATTTGCCGGCAGCGTGGTCTTGTCGAACTGTACGCTGTAAGTGCCCGGTTTCAGATCATTGAAGCTGTAATTGCCGTTAGCATCGGTGGTGGCAACCGCGCCGGTAGGCTTGCCGCTGGCATCAAGCAGCATGACTTTAACGCCAGCAACGCCAGCTTCGCCGGCATCCTGCACGCCGTTACGATCGGCATCGATCCAGACTCTGTCGCCCAGCGTAGCGGGACGGTAGTAGCCGAAATCGATGTCGCTGTTGACTGCGCCCGCTTTCAGGCTGACCGAGCTGCCGTCAGCGCCCGGATTGCCGGTCGCTGCGACAAAGCCGTCCGGTGCCGAGACCGAAACGGAATAGGTGCCTGGATCGACGGTGAAGCTGTACTGGCCGCCGTCATGGGTGGTCAGCGTGCTGATAACTTTGCCGGACGCGTCTTTCAGGCTGACCAGCGCGCCATCGATACCGGCTTCGCCGCTGTCCTGCAGGCCATTACCGTTGCTGTCTTCCCACACACGGTCGCCCACGGTGGCCTGATGCACAACGATACCGGCATCCAGATGCTGGGCGGTGTCGCCCGAATTCAGCGTAACCTGTGCCGTCTGGCCGGTGCTGACATCGGCATCAGAATCCTTGGCAGCGTCGCCGCCCTGGCCCTGCGCCGTAAAGTAGAAGTCCGTCGGCAGCGTGGTCTTGTCGAATTGCACGCTGTAGCTGCCCGGTTTCAGGCCGTTGAACTGGTAGTGGCCATTGGCGTCCGTGGTCGCGGTGGCGCCGGTAGGCTGGCCATTGGCGTCCAGCAGCGTGACTTTCACACCAGCGACGCCGGCTTCGCCATTGTTTTGGATGCCGTCGCGGTTGGTGTCGTACCAGACCGTGCTGCCCAGCGACACTGGACGCACCAGACCGGCATCTGCCTGGTTATTGGTCTGGCCGGGCGCCAGCGTAATGCTGGCGGTATTACCCTGGGCATCGATATCGCTATCGAGACCGGCATCTGCGCCGGCGCCTTTGATGGTTGCAGCATAGCCGTCCGGCGCCTGCACAGTCACCGAGTAAGTGCCCGGATTGACATCGAAATGGTATTTGCCGCTGGCGTCGGTGGTAGTCGATGCCACCACGTTGCCGCCGCCATCCTTGAGCTGCACCACGACATTGGCCAGACCGGCTTCGCCGCTGTCCTGCACGCCATTGCCGTTGGTATCTTCCCAGACGAAGTCGCCCAGATGCGCTTGCGGCACATTAAAGGTCAGGTGATTTTCTGCCACGCTGGTGTCGGCTGCGCCGGGACCTACCGTACCCCCGGTATCGCGTACATGGAAGCCCACATCGAAGCTGCCTGCCTGGGTCTGGCTAGGTACAAAGCTCAGGTGGCCGGCATCGATGTCCGCCACGGTGATTTCCGTGTTGGAGCTGACTTCTACGCCGTTCAGCAGCAGTTTGCCTGCACTAGGCAGCGTGCTGATGATGACCGAATTGAAGCCGTCATGCTCTACCGGATCAACAAAGCCGAAATCTGCACGTGCCAGCACCACGGCTGCGCCGTTAGGCAGATCGAACACTTTATTGGCGCCGAATGGTGCGTCATTCACCGGATCGACGTTGATGGTGAGGCCCAGATTGACGGCGGTACCGCCGACCTTGTCTTCAACCACCAGATCCAGCGTACTGAATTTGCCGTTCCAGTCTTTCGCCCATTCGCCGGGGCGGACATACACGGTATCTTTGTCGACCATGCCGAACAGACCGGTGTTCGCAGTCGTTTTGGTGCCATCCGGTAAGGTGACGGTAATCGACGTAATGGTTAGATCCGAGGTGCTGTTGAAGCCGGCCTTCTTCAGCAGATCGCGTATTTCAAACGTGTTTTGAGTATCTTCAAAAACGTTAATGCTGGTTTTAACAAGCTGGATACTCATGCCAGTACCTCTACTGCAAAGCCGCTGAAAGTGGTATTCATCATTTTTATAGTCTTCAAAAGTTGTTCTTGTATTTATTGAACTCGCCGAAAAGACTGATGACGGGGCTGGGTCAGCAGTGGCCGGCTTGACTTACATCAGGCATAGCCTGGATCAGAGACTTACCTTTAAAACATTTCTGTTGACGAGATTATAGCAAAATTTATCTCAGTGAAATGATTTTTTCTTAAGGAAAGATTCCCCGTAATAAATAATTGTTCCATCAAGCAATATTCCACCTGGCCGCGCGATAGCCTACAATGGCGCTATGAACCCGATTACCGTAGTACTTCCTTTTGCTTTGCCACCCACCGAGCTTGCTGGCGACCTGATCCGGGTGCTCGACACTCCTGCGCTAGCGACGTTGTTGTCTCGCCACAAACGTTTGCAAAGCCTCGCTGTTGATAGCGAAAGCCGGGCCCTGCCCCATGAACTCTGGCTGACCCGGCAGACCGCACAAGCCGGTTGCGGCTTTCCACTAGCGGTCGCTGCCATGCAGGGCAGCCAGTTGGGCGACGCAGCGCGGCAAGGCTACTGGTTCATGGTCCAGCCCAGCCACCTGCAACTGGCGCGCACTCATCTTTTGTTGGCCGACCAGCGCAACCTGACACTTAGCGACCAGGAGTCCCGCGCTCTGTACGACAGCGCTCTCCCAAGTTTCGAACAACACGGCAGCACCCTGCTATACGCCACTGCCAACCTGTGGTTCTGGCGCGCCGACGACTGGTCTGGCCTCGACACAGCAACACCGGATGCCGCGGTAACCCAGAATGTGGCTGACTGGATGCCGGAAGGCGAACACGCCCGAGCCTATCGCCGGCTGCAGAATGAAATCCAGATGGCCTGGCATGAACATCCCGTCAATCAGGCGCGCGAGGCACGCGGCGCTGCGGTCATCAATGCCTGCTGGATCTGGGGTGGCGCACAGGCGAGTAACACGGCGCCAACACCGCTGGCCGTTGCCGGTGGCCCGGACTGGATGCAGGCGCTGGCAGATCGGGCATGGCGCCAGCCCGATGCGCAGCAATTGCTGGCGGCACCGCGTGCGCTGCTGCTGCCGGACCTGATAGCGCCGGCGCAGGCTGGCGAATGGTCGCTCTGGCTGGAGCGCATGCACGCGATCGAACAGGAATGGCTGGCGCCACTGCTGCAAGGTTTGCGCAGCGGTCAGGTTGCGCAACTCACTTTGCTGCTGACGGACCGCGAACGCACGCTTCAAGTCGATTGCACGCGCATGGGGCTGTATGCGTTCTGGCGTCAGTGCAATCTCAACACCCTACTCAAGCAAGGCTGACATGACCCGTATCACCACCCGCCCCTGCCCGATCCGGGCTGCCGAAATGCTCCGGCAAGGCGGCATCCATCCTGTATTGGCGCGACTGTACGCGGCGCGCGGCCTGAGCGATCCACAGGAACTATCGAGTGAACTCAGCGCCATGACGCCACCCAGCGCCCTGCTGCACATCGATGCTGCAGCGGCTTTTCTGGCCGACGCCATCGCACGGCAGGCACGCATGGTGATCGTGGCCGACTATGATTGCGACGGCGCTACCGCCTGTGCCGTTGCGCTGCGCGGCCTGCGCAGCATGGGTGCCAACATCGATTTCATCGTTCCCAACCGTTTCGAATACGGCTATGGCCTGACGCCGGAAATCGTCGAACTGACGGCGCGTGAAAAGCAGCCCGATATCATCATCACGGTGGATAACGGCATCGCCAGCATCGCCGGCGTGGAAGCAGCCAGGCGGCGCGGCATCGCCGTGGTGGTGACCGACCACCACCTGCCCGGAGACGAACTGCCGGCCGCGCAGGTAATCGTCAATCCCAACCAGCCCGGCTGCGGCTTCCCCAGCAAGCATATTGCCGGCGTCGGTGTGGTGTTCTACGTACTGCTGGCCCTGCGCGCCGAACTGCGCCGGCGCGGTATTTTCGACGCCCAGACCCAACCCAAACTCGACCATCTACTCGATCTGGTGGCGCTGGGCACGGTGGCCGACGTGGTGCGGCTTGACAGCAATAACCGCATTCTGGTTGCACAAGGCCTCAAGCGCATGCGCGCCGGCCGCATGCACGCGGGCGTAGCGGCCCTGTTCCGCGTGGCTGGCCGCAATCCGCGCAATGCCAATCCTTTTGATCTTGGCTTTGCACTGGGTCCGCGCCTGAACGCGGCGGGTCGACTGGAAGATATGTCGCTCGGCATCGAATGCCTGATTACCGATGACGAAACGCGTGCATGGGAACTGGCCCAGCAGCTCAACGACATCAATCTCAAGCGGCGCGAGATCGAAGCCGAGATGCAGGATACTGCTCTACTACACCTCGACAGCTTCGAGCCGGCCAATAGCAGCACCATCTGCGTGTTCGATCCGGAATGGCATCAGGGCGTAATCGGCATCGTTGCCTCGCGCCTGAAGGAAAAATTCTTCCGCCCCACCATTACGTTTGCACCGGGTGGCGACGACTGGATCAAGGGTTCGGGCCGCTCCATCCCGGGCTTCCATTTGCGCGATGCGCTCGATCTGGTGTCGAAAAAAGCCCCGTCGCTGATCGACAAGTTCGGCGGTCACGCCATGGCGGCAGGGCTGACGCTGCGCGCCGATGCCTTCGAAGCCTTTGCAGCCGCCTTCGAGGAAGTGGGCCGTGCCTGGCTCAGCAGCCAACAGCTGGAACGTGTAATCGAGACGGATGGTCCGCTGGAAGATGCCTTCTTCAGCACCGATTTCATCAACCTGATGGATGGGCAGGTGTGGGGACAGGGCTTTGCCCCGCCCGTATTCTGCGACGATTTCCGCGTCGTCAGCCAGCGCATCCTCAAGGAACGCCACCTCAAGCTGCTGCTGGAAAAGAACGGTGCCCGCTACGATGCCATCTGGTTCGGCCATACGGATGCGCTGGGCGAACGGGCCAAAGTGGCGTTCCGGTTGGACGCTAACGAATACAACGGCGTAACAAAAGTGCAATTGCTGGTTGAACACGCCGAGGCAGCCTGACAGGCCAGCACTTGAACATCGTCCGGAAAAGGAGTATAAATACTCCAAATACGGAGGATATATGCACCTGACTTACGCCTACCCGCGCAGCCGCTTCGAACCCACCATACTGGTCGACCTGAATGCCAAGGCCGAACGGGAGCGCCTGAGCAAAGCGGCCCTGAAAGGCTTTTTCAAGCTGGTGGCAGCATGGAAATTGCGTGACGAGGACGCCCGCGAACTGCTGGGCGGCATTTCCAACAGCGCCTACTACGAGTGGAAAAAGAAACCCGAACGCACGCTGGAAGTCGATTGCATCACCCGCATTTCCTACCTGCTCGGCATCTACAAGGCTTTGCACATCCTGTATGGCGACCAGCTAGCCGACGAGTGGATCAGCCTGCCGAACACCAATCTGCTGTTTGGTGGCCGCACGCCACTGGCCTACCTGCTCGCTGGCGGCCTGCCAGCCATGCAGATCGTCCGGCAGTTGCTGGATGCGCGGCGCGGAGGGCTGTAGGTGCCGCTCAAGCTGATGCCGCCACTCACACCCCTGCGCCAGTTCGATACTTGCCGCTTACTGCCATCGCGCTTTGCCGATACCGAAGATTCAGTGCTGTCGCCGCTGGCCGAGACGGATCAGGAATTGCACGACCTGTTCGAACTGGATAACGCCACCAACGCCCGCCTGCGCGCCCAGCACGGCGGTGCGCTCGGCATTACCACCGATGAACTGGTGTTCGGCGTGCCGCACTTCCGCATCATCAATGCGGCCTATACCTATGCCCGCCCAGAAGGCAGCCGTTTCAATACGGGTGAACGGGGCGCGTGGTATTGCGCTTTTGATGTAGACACGGCGCTGGCCGAAGTGAGCTTCCATAAGGCCGTGGAATACGCCGAAATCAATCGCTACGATGATAGCGTGCAGTATCAGGCCATGCTGGCCGACTTCACTGCCAGCTTCCACGACCTGCGTGGTCAGGAGCAGTATCAGGACTGTCTGCAACCGGACAGCTATATCGCTTCGCAGACGCTGGCCGAACGGTTACTCGACGGCGGCGCACTCGGTCTGATCTATCCTAGCGTACGCCGCCCGGGCGGTACCAACCTGGCCTGCTTCCGCCCTGCGCTGGTGGGCAATGTTCGCAAAGGGGTCAGCTATCGGTTAACATGGCGGGGTAGTCCTGTCCCGAACATCGAGCAACTGTGAATCAAGCAAATACCCATGCAAACCAAACCTGAAAAAGATATCGAACTGCGCAACAAGGTCAACCGCGAGACGGCGCGCCTGCCATGGACCGAACTGCTCAAGCATTTTGCACAGGGTAACGTGGTGTGGATAGCCGATACGCTCGATCTGGTCGACGTAGCCGTACGCATTTCGCATGACGACAAAGCCAATATCACCCGCTGGATGGAAGCCGGTCTGGTAGCCAAGGTCAATGACGAGCAGGCGCAGCGCTGGCTGGAAACCAACGCCGAACTATGGGCCTGTGTGGTCAGCCCGTTTATCCTCGTGCAGCAGCAGAAAGCCGTAGCAACCAGCGTGCATTAAGCACTGCGGGCTGCCTGCGCCAATTGCAGCGCCAGTCCGTTATGCCGCTCTATCAGTGCCGGAAGGTCCAGCGTCGCCAGCTGCCCGCCGCGCACCACCACACGTCCGTGGATGATGCTGTAGTCAACTGCCGGCGGCGTGCAGAACACCAGCGCAGCCACCGGATCATGCAGCGCGCCGGCAGTGGCGATGCCATCGAGCCGGAACAGCGCCAGATCGGCCGCCATGCCCGGCTTGAGCGCACCTATATCGTCACGATTGAGCACGCGCGCACCACCGAGCGTGGCCAGTTCCAGCGCCTGCCGCGCCGTCATGGCGTCCGGACCGAAACCTACCCGCTGCAGCAGCATGGCCTGGCGTGTCTCGCCCAGCATATGGCCAGCATCGTTGGACGCACTGCCGTCCACCCCCAACCCCACCGGTACGCCACGGTCCAGCATCTTGCGGATAGGCGCAATGCCCGATGCAAGGCGCATATTCGAACACGGGCAATGTGCTATGCCAGTGCCGGTACGGGCAAACAGATAGATGCCCTCGTCGTCGAGCTGTACGCAATGGGCATGCCACACATCGTGCCCTACCCAGCCGCAGTCTTCGGCATATTCAGCCGGGGTCATATTGAATTTCTCGCGGCTGTAGGCGATGTCGTTGGCGTTTTCGGCCAGATGGGTGTGCAGCGACACGCCGTAGCTACGCGCCAGCGTCGCCGCCTCCTTCATCAGATCACGCGAGACGGAGAATGGCGAGCATGGCGCCACTACCACCCGCTGCATGGCATAGCGCCCCGCATCGTGATAACGCTCGATCAGGCGCTGGGTATCCTTGAGGATTGCTGCCTCACTCTCCACCACGCGATCGGGCGGCAGGCCGCCCTGCGACTGGCCCACACTCATGGCGCCGCGCGCCGCATGGAAACGCATACCGATCTCGCTGGCCGCTTCGATACTGTCATCGAGCTTGCAGCCGTTCGGGTAGATGTAGAGGTGGTCGCTGCTGGTGGTGCAGCCCGACAGTATCAGTTCGGCCATTGCCGTCTGGGTGGAGACGCGCACCATTTCCGGGGTCAGTCCGGCCCAGACGGGATAGAGATTAGTCAGCCAGTTAAACAGTTCACCATTCTGCGCAGCGGGAATGGCGCGCGTCAGGCTCTGGTACATATGATGGTGGGTGTTGATCAGGCCCGGCAGCACCACGTGCTTGCTGGCGTCGATCACTTCATCCGCCGTCTGCGGCAGATCGGCGCTGTAGCCCACCTGCTCGATCACGTGGTCGCGGATAAACACGGCGCCATCGGCCAATTCGCGGCGCTGCTCGTCCATCGTTACGAGCACGCGCGCATTTTTGATCAGTAGTGTTTTAGTCATGGCTGGGAAAACAGATAGTCGCAACCCTGATCTGCCGGATCACGCTGCAGAATGCGGTCGTACAGGCCCAGATTACCGGCCATGGTACGTTCCAGATCTTCCGGCAGCAGCAGGCGGGCGCGGATCAGGTTTTCGGCGGCGGCGCGCACGGCAGCCGCGAAATCCTCACGGCTGGCATAGCGTTCGGCCAGACTGGGACGCGGATCGCCGGCTGCCAGCCGCTCCGCTTCGGTGCGGGCGAACGGCACGAAGCTGCCGTCGAAACGCGAGGTGGCCCAGCCAAAGCCGCTATCCGCAGCGCGCAGATTCCAGCCCGTATGGGTACCCAGCGGCGCCTGTACTTCCACCAGCCGCACGCCACCCTTGTCATTGCCATCACCGTCGGGCAGCGGCACCAACGTTTCGTATTCGGCAGCCTGCTCGGGTGGTACGGTATCGGCAATGCCGAAGCGCTGGTAGCGCCAGCCGAAATTCAGCCTTGGTTCGCGCAAATTCTGCCCGGGCGGGCTAATGCCTAAGCCTTTCGGGAACACAGCGCGATAATCGGCCACGCTGGTAAGCGTATGGTCGCTCAGGCTGGGATAGGCGCTTGCAGGCGGCGCCTTGCCCTGGCTGATCCAGTCATCCAGCGCCAGCACCAGTGCGCGCATGGTGGTGTAATGGTCGCTGGTTGAAACGCAGGCCGTGAAAGGCGCTCGGGTGCGCGCACGGCCCACGTAGTGCTGCGCCCCCATCAGGCCATACAGGCGCACATTTTCAGGTGGCGCCACATCGAGCATCCCGTCAGGCGTGGTGGCGATCAGCGATGCGCCACGGTTCCAGAACTCGGTCGAGGTGTTGGCAATGAACAGCTTGGGCAAACGTCCCTGCCGGTCACGCGCCTGGTCCAGTGTGGAAGCCGTTTTCCCAGTTACCGGATCGCGCGTGGGTGCTGCAGTGAAGGGGAACGCATCTGCAGGATAGTCGTGTTCTTCCAGCATGGACGGGTGGCGCGTAGGCTGGACAAAACGGCTGTTGAAGCCAGCGGAGCCACCAGCTCCCGGCACATGCAGATAAGCGCCGTCGAATACCAGCTTGCCCGCTTCGTCCACATTCAGGCCGTCATGCAGCATGCGTCCGATCAGGCGGCCCGACTGGCTGATGCCGAACATCAGGATATTCTTCGGCGCAGGTGCACCTTCCAACGGATGATCGCGCAGATACGACAACAGGTCGCGTATGCCTGCCATACCGGCACCGGCTACATACGGATCGCGCGCTACATAAGTCAGCTCGTAGATCACGCCGGGCTGGAAACCGCCTTCCAGCCGTATGCGTCCCGGCCCGCCCGCCTGCGCAGGCTCGACGAATTGCCAGCTGCTGCGCGGGATAATGCGGCGTGCCTGCTCCGGCCGCTCGCGCTTGGTCAGCTGAGCGCGGGGATCGTTGGCCGCAGCCGGTTCATAAGTCAGGCCGCGCATGCCCGCGTAGGTGGCGATATCGCTGACGGCATTGACGGTAAATTCATTATTCACCCTGCCCCGCACGCCTTTCAGTACGGGTGGCCTGAAGACCAGCGGACGCGCAGCGGGTGCGCCCGGCGCCACGTCCCAGGTCCACGCAGAAAACAGCAGGCTGAAGCCGTGACGCATCAGGAAACCGTCGCCCGCATCTGCCAGTGTGGTGGGATCGTTATTGGCAGGACTGCGGCCATTGATCTGGCCCAGCATGGCTATGCCGCCGCGGTTGTTGACGTCGTAAATCAGCGTGGTGGGTTTGCCGTGCACGGGGCGCAACAGCACAAACTCGCTGGAAAACTGCACGCGGCCATTTTCATCGCGCGGCGCGCGTCCCAGATCGACGATGCTGGCGTTGGCACGGTCGCGCGGATCCAGCACAAAATAAGCCACGCCACGGATTTTTTCATAAGCGCCCGTCTCACCGAAACTGGTTCCGGCAGCGAACGGCACACGTTCGCGGATTTCGATACGCTCTACGGCTGCCTGGGCACAGCTCAGCGTAACACCCAGTACACCCAGCACTGCTGCCGCAGCAGCGGCCATGCGGGCTGTAGCCGTGATGGCACCGGCCAGCCGGGTGGGCCTCAACATACATCCACCCACTGGCCTGCGGTCACGCTGGCAATCATGGCGGGTGTAATGCGCACAGCGCTATTGATGGAGCCGGCCGCTGGCAGCACTTCGTCGTAGTTGTTGAGCGACTGGTCGAGGTAGACAGGGATAGCCTGCGCCAGCCCAAACGGGCAGACGCCACCGACCGGATGGCCGGTGATATCGGCCACTTCGTCCGGCGCCAGCATCTTGCCCTTGCCAAAAGCATCCTTGAATTTGCGGTTGTCGATACGTGCCACACCGCTGGCCACCAGCAGTATGATTTTCCCCTCCCCCAGCCGGAACGCCAGCGTTTTGGCTATCCTTCCCGGCTCCACGCCATGTGCTTCGGCTGCCAGCGCCACGGTGGCGGTACTCACGTCCAGTTCGATGATGGGCATCTGCATGTCGCGAGCGACGAAAAAATCACGTACCGATTGCAAACTCATATAGCTAGTGTCCTCCTCCCAGGTAGGCCGCAATCACCTTGGGATCTGTTTTCAGGTTTTCCGCCGGGCCGTGGACGGAAATACTGCCATTCTCCAGTACATAGCCATAATCGGCAACGTTTAGTGCAGCCGCAGCAAACTGTTCCACCAGCAGCATGGTTACGCCTTCCGACTTGAGGCGCTGGATGATGCGGAACACCTCCTCCACCAGGATTGGCGCCAGCCCCATGGAGGGCTCGTCCAGCAGTATGACTTCAGGGTTGAGCATCACGGCACGCGCCATGGCCAGCATCTGCTGCTCGCCGCCAGACAGCGTTCCGGCGAGCTGGGTCTGGCGCTCCTTCAGGCGGGGGAACAGATCCAGCGCCTTGTCCAGATCGTGCCTGATATCGCCTTTGGGGCGGGCGCGGGTAAAGCGGGGGAAAGCGCCGAGCAGCAGATTGTCCAGCACCGTCATCGAGGCGAACACGCGCCGCCCTTCCGGTGAATGGGCCAGTCCGGCACGGGCAATCCGGTGTGAATCAACGCCGGTAATATCCTTGCCGTCCAGCGTCACCTTGCCGCCCTTGGGTTTGAGCATGCCGGAGATGGCGCGCATGGTGGTGGTCTTGCCGGCGCCATTGGAACCGATCAGCGTCACCAGCTTACCCTTGGGCACTTCCAGCGAAATACCGTGCAGGACTTCAACCTTGCCATAAGCGGCCTGCAGATTGGAAATTGAAAGCATGGGCTATCCTTGTCTGTCTATTCAGTGCGCCGCCGGCGCCTTGGTACCGCCGTGTTCTTCGCCGCTGCCACCGAGGTAGGCCTCGATCACCTTGGGATCATTCTGCACCGTGTTAGGCACGCCTTCCGCAATCTTCTGGCCGAAGTCCAGCACCGTCACCGTATCGGACAGCGCCATCACCACGTCCATGTGGTGTTCGATCAGGATGATGGTGATGCCGTGGTCGCGGATCTTGCGGATGATCGCCATCAGTTCCTTGATGTCCGGCGCAGTCAGGCCGGCAGCCGGTTCATCAAGCAGCAGCAGGCGAGGACTCAGACCGAGCGCGCGGCCTATTTCCAGCAGCCGCTGCTTACCATAGGGCAGATTGCGCGCTTCCTCGTTGGCCATGGCCGACAGGCCGACAAATTCCAGGATGCTGGCAGCCCGTTCGCGCGCCGCCTTTTCCTCGGCTTTGTAGCGCGGCGTCTGCAGCATCACATCCAGCACATTCGATTTGAAGGTATTGTGCAGGCCAACCAGTACGTTTTCAGTTGCCGTCATCTCGCCGAACAGCTGCACGTTCTGGAAAGTGCGCGCCACCCCGCCCAGCGCAATCTCGGATGGCGTGCGGCCCGAAATCACCGCGCCGGCAAAGCTCACCTTACCGTTGGTAGGCTTGTAGATTCCGGTCAGCACATTCATCATGGTGCTCTTGCCGGAACCGTTAGGCCCGATCAGACCGTGAACCGAACCCTGGATCACGTTCAGGTTCACCTGATTCAGCGCTTTCAGACCACCGAACTGCATCAGTATCTGGTCTACCTGCAGCAGCGTACTGCCGGCCGTGCCGCCCAGAGCGCGGTCGAACGGTGCCACGCCGCTGGCAGCCACACCCTGCGCATGCTGGGCACCGCGGCCCATCAGGCTCTGCAGGAAGCCAACGATGCCGTCCTGCAGGTAGTACACCACGAACAGCGTCATCAGACCGAAGATGGTCAGGCGCCAGTCGACGATGTTCTCCAGCTTGAACGAAGTCGCAGCCATGCCGATGGTGGCGACCAGCGGCACCATCACCTCGCGCACGGTGCTACGCTTTTTGGCCAGCATCAGGATCGAACCGATCACGCCGAGTACCGCCGCAGCGACAGCAATCTGGCGGAACAGTTCGATATCGGCCAGCAGGCTAGGCAGCATCACCACGATCAGCGCACCGATCAGCGCACCGGAACGGGTTTTGCGGCCGCCCATGATTACCGCCAGC
>Ga0187842_1000846_pt1 | contig 14668 bp, 15 predicted proteins | sample SpaLakP09_SKY_41_FD_134514 | JGI IMG/M metagenome (GOLD analysis project Ga0187842, IMG submission 134514) | Oligotrophic lake water microbial communities from Sparkling Lake, Wisconsin, USA - SP09_SKY_41 | ecosystem: Environmental > Aquatic > Freshwater > Lake | place: USA: Sparkling Lake... | reverse complement strand
TCTCGAAGGCCAGCATGTCGCCCACCTGCAGGTCGGCGTCGGCCGGAATACGCATGAAGGCGTGCTGGTCCAACATGGCGCTGACGATCCAGTCCGCCGGAGCCGGCTGTGGTGTCGTACTGCTGCCAGGGCGGAAATGCAGTGATACTTGCGGCAGGCCGGCATCGAAAGCAGCATCGCGCTTGCCCAGTGCAATGATGGCGCGGCCACTTTCCGGGATCGATTGCACATAGGCCCACAATTGCAGTGCCGGCTGCAGGCTGCGGCCCATTTCGCGGGCCACCGGGTTATTGCTCTGGATGCGCTGTTCGGCATGCAGATAGATGCCGACATCGTGGGTGAGATAGCAGCCGGGGCGCAGCAGCACCTGCAGTGGCTGGCCCAGGTCGAGGCCGGAGAACTCGTCGGCTACCACGTCGTACCAGGCCGAGCCGGCACCGCTGAGCAGGATTTTCTCTTCACGGAACAGCCGGCGCGCGGCGTGCTCGCGGGTACGGGCCACCACGCTGCGCAGGAAGGCCCGGATGTCTTCTTCCTGCTGCAGCACGCCCTCGTAGATTTCCACTCCGATCAGGCTGAGCGATTGTGGCCAGTGGGCAATCGCCGCCAGCACTTCATCTTCCTGCTGTGGTGAACGCACACCGGTACGGCCGCCTTCCACGCCGTATTCCAGCAAAATGCGCAAGGTTTGCCCGTTCTGGGCAAAGAAGCGGCCCAGTGCATCAACGTTGGCGGCGGAGTCGACAATGCAGCAGAAGCTGAAGTCGGGGTCTTGCTGTTGCAGGCGGGCAATGATGGCCATATTGGCCTTGCCCACCAGCTGGTTGGCCAGCAGGAAGCGGCGGATACCATGCAGATAGGCGGCATGCACTTGCGGGGCGGTGGCCAGGGTGATGCCCCAGGCACCATGCGCCAGCTGCATGTGGAACAGCGCCGGGCTCATGGTGGTTTTGCCATGCGGGGCCAGTTCTACGCCGTAGCGCTGCATGAACTGCTGCATCCATTGCAGATTGTGTTCGATACGGCTCTGGCGCAGTAATGCCACCGGCAGGCTGACATCCTCGCGCAGGATGTTCCAGCCCAGTCCGGCTAGCTGTTGCAGGGTGCAGGATGCGGGGCTGCTACCCAGCCCCTTGGTCGCGCGGTTCAGCGTCTGCGCTGCGTGTTCCTGTTGCGCCATGGCCATCTCCTCATGATTATTTTGAAAAAAATTATCAAAAATCGTAAAAATATTCATTAATTTTGAAAATTTATTTCAGGTAAGCCAGGAAATCCCTGTCTTTAGGTCAGGTTAAGTGCGGCATTATTGCGACACGATCGGGCCTGACTTTCCGGCAAGTCTGTTCTGCTGGCTGCTGGCCTAAAGGACGTACCGTGCCGCTCTTCACGGCAGGTGTGGCAGCTGCTTGTCAGGGGAGAAAGCGGCGGGCGTAGTAGAGGAAAGTGCTAAGTCAGCGGAAAGACGAGGCAATTTTGCTGTCAGGTTTGGGCAGGCCAGCATCGTGGCAGGGGGCAGCATCAGTCACGCGCGCCTCGCAGCCACTGCTAGCCGCGGAAATGACGCAGCTGTCCGCCTGTTATTGGCCGGCAGTTGCAGCAAGAGGGGGAGAAAAGATGGCGACGGGCTGCGCGGGCAGCCCGCCTGGAGGCCGAGCGGTCTCAGTTGCTGATCAGGCTGGCGACCTTGGTGGTGATGATGTCCACCGCCGGATCGTTGGCACCATGCGGCAGGATCACGTCGGCAAAGCGTTTGGTCGGCTCAATGAACTGGTTGTGCATGGGACGCACGGTGGCCAGGTAGTGTTCGATCACATGGTCGGCGCTGCGGCCGCGTTCGCGGATATCACGTTGCAGACGGCGGATGAAGCGCACGTCCGGGTCGGTATCCACAAAAATCTTCAGCGACATCATGTCGCGCAGCGCGGCATCGTATAGCGGAAACAGCCCCTCGATGACGATGACCGGCGCGGGCTTTACCGTAATGGTTTCTGTCGCACGGGTGTGGTGGGTGAAATCGTAGACCGGCATGTCGATGGGCCGGCCGGCTAGCAGCTCTTCGATATGTTCGATCAGCAAGGGCCAGTCGAAGGCATGCGGGTGGTCGTAATTGGTGGCGAGGCGCTGCTCGAAGGTCAGGTGGGCCTGATCCCGGTAGTAATAGTCCTGCACGATGACGGCCGCCATGTCGGGACCGATGGTTTCCAGCACCTTGGCGGTTACCGTGGTCTTGCCGCTGCCGCTGCCGCCGGCAACGCCGATAATGAACGGGGTAGTCATGCTGTAAGCCTCTTGACGCAATAACGCATAAAAAAACGCGCCATTTTAATGAGTTATGGCGCGTTGTTCCATCAGGATTGCGGTATTTATTTGCTGGAGGCGGACGCCTGTTCTTCCTGCTGCGCGGCGGCCAGCCATTCCTGCATCGCAGGGAGCTGGCGCATGTGGGCGGCGTAGGCGGCAGCATGGCCATCCAGTGCCACATGGTAGCTATGAAAGCGCCATACCACCGGGGCGAAAAAGGCGTCGGCGATGCTGAACTGGCCAAACAGGAAGGGGCCATTGCCTTGATGTTGTTGACGCAGGCTTTCCCACAGGCTGCTGATGCGCTCGATGTCGGCCTGGGCGGCTGCACCCGGTGTGCTGGCCGGGAAGTCGCCACAGACATTCATCGGCAGTTCGCTGCGCAGGGCGGCAAAGCCGGCATGCATTTCTGCCACCACGGCCCGGGCAATGGCGCGGGTGGATGCATCATCCGGCCACAGTCCGGCGGCGGGAAAACATTCGGCCAGATATTCGCAGATGGCCAGGCTGTCACCGATGCGCAGCTGCTGGTCGATCAGCAGCGGCACCTTGCCGGCAGGGTTGCAGGCGAGGATGCGTGTCTTGCAGTCGCTGGCGGTGAGGTCGATATGCTTTTCCTCGAAGGGCTCGTTCAGCATTTTCAGCACCAGCCAGGGGCGTAGCGACCAGGAAGACAAATTCTTGTTGCCAATGATCAGGGTAAACATGGGGCAGGCTCCGAGACCGCGCAGCGGGGGCTGGCGAGAGTAGCAAAGATTGTGAACAATCTTATAACAGCCTGTCGGCTCCGGCCAGCATCGCCCGTTTTTTAAGCAGCAGAAAGCACAACGCCCTGCAGGGCAGGGCGTTGGTGCAGTAGCGGGGGCTTACTCGGCCTCGTCTATCCAGGCTTGCTGGATGGCCTCCAGTACCCGCTCGCCGCCACGGCTGTGGTCGTCGTCGAAGTCTGGCAGGGCAATCACCCAGTTGTGCAGGTCCACAAAGCGCACGGTTTTGGGGTCGATGTCGGGATGGCTCTCCACCAGCTCGATGGCGATGTCGTTAACGTCGGTCCATTTCATCCTGTTCTCCTTCCTTCTGTGCTAGCGCATCCTGCCCGGCAAACCGGCGGATGAAGAAGTCTTAATGGTGTTCGCGGGCGTGGTTGATGGTGTAACGCGGAATTTCCACCACCAGGTCTTCGTCACCGATCACTGCCTGGCAGGACAGGCGCGACTGCGATTCCAGCCCCCAGGCCTTGTCCAGCATGTCTTCTTCCAGCTCGTCGGCTTCATTCAGCGAATCAAAGCCTTCGCGCACGATGCAGTGGCAGGTGGTGCAGGCACAGGACAGCTCGCAGGCATGTTCGATTTCGATATCGTGTTCCAGCAACACCTCGCAGATGTTTTTGCCGGTTTCGGCGTTGTCGATCACTGCGCCTTCGGGGCAGAGGTCGGCGTGGGGCAGCACAATCAGGCGTGGCATGGCGGGTCCTTATAGCTCGGAAATTTTCTGGCCCTTGAGTGCGCGCTGGATATTGCGATCCATGCGGCGGGCGGCAAAGTCTTCGGTGGCCTTGTTCAGGCGATGGGTGGCCTGGTTGACTTGCAGGGTGGTCTGGCTGGCAATGGCTTGTTCCAGTTGCTGCAACACCTGCTGGATGGCGCTGGTTTCATCGGCAGTGAGCAGGTCGCCATCGATGCGCAGCGCGGCCAGCGTGGCATCGCGCAGGCTGTCGGCATCGACAATGGCTTCGCGCAGTTTGCGCGCTTCGATGTCGTCCTGCACATGGGCCAGCGAGTCGCTCAGCATCTGGCTGATGGCGTCGTCGGACAGGCCGTAGGAGGGTTTCACTTCGATGCTGGCTTCCACGCCGCTGGTCATTTCGCGGGCAGATACCGCCAGCAGGCCGTCGGCGTCTACCTGGAAGGTAATGCGGATGCGGGCAGCACCGGCCACCATGGGCGGAATGCCACGCAGTACGAATTGCGCCAGGCTGCGGCAGTCGGCCACCAGCTCACGCTCGCCCTGCAATACATGGATGGACATGGCAGTCTGGCCATCCTTGAAAGTGGTGAATTCCTGGGCACGGGCCACCGGAATGGTGCTGTTACGCGGGATGATCTTTTCCGTCAGGCCGCCCATGGTTTCGATGCCCAGCGACAGCGGAATCACGTCCAGCAGCAGCCATTCGTCCTCGCCCTTGTTGCCGGCCAGTACATTGGCTTGAATGGCCGCACCGAGAGCAACAACCTTGTCCGGGTCCAGATTGGTCAAGGGCGGCTGGCCGAAGAAGTCGGCCACGGCCTTCTGGATGTGCGGCATGCGGGTGGCACCCCCCACCATCACCACACCCTTGACGTCGGTGGCGCTGATGTCGGCATCGCGCAGCGCCTTGCGTACCGGCAGCAGGGTCTTGTCGACCAGGGTCTTGGTGATCTGGCGGAAGGTGTCCTGATCCAGGGTCAGGTCTACCGCGTTGCCATCGGACAGGATGGCGGTGATGCGGGTATCACTGTGCTCGGTGAGTGCCTCTTTCGCTTCGCGGGCACGGGTGAGCAACAGGCGGGTGTCCTGGGCGGACAGGCCGTGCAGGTCGGCTTGCTCCAGAATCCAGCAATACACGCGGTGGTCGAAGTCATCGCCGCCCAGGGCGGAATCGCCACTGGTGGACAGCACTTCAAAGACACCACGGGTGAGTTTGAGGATGGAGATGTCAAAAGTACCACCGCCCAGGTCGTACACCACGTAAGTGCCTTCTGCGCCATTGTCCAGACCGTAGGCAATGGCGGCAGCGGTGGGTTCGTTCAGCAGGCGCAGTACGGTGAGGCCGGCGAGCCGGGCGGCATCCTTGGTGGCCTGGCGCTGGGCGTCGTCAAAATAGGCCGGGACGGTAATCACCGCGCCAGTCAGTTCGCCACCAAGAGTGGCCTCGGCACGCTGGGCGAGGGTACGCAGGATGTCGGCCGATACCTCAACCGGGCTTTTTACCCCGGCCACCGTGTGCAATTGCACCATGCCGGGGGCATCGACAAAACGGTAGGGCAGGCTGCCGGCATCCTTGATATCGGACAGGCCGCGTCCCATGAAGCGTTTGACCGAGGTAATGGTGTTGTGCGGGTCATGGTTCTGTTCGCGCTGGGCATCGTAGCCCACCGTCACCTGGCCGCCATCCTGATAGCGTACGACCGAGGGCAGCAGGCTACGGCCAAACTCGTCGGCCAGTACGGTGGTGGCGCCACTTCTTACCGTGGCCACCAGCGAGTTGGTGGTGCCAAGATCAATGCCCACAGCCAGGCGGTGCTGGTGTGGTGCTGCGGACAGGCCGGGTTCGGCGATTTGTAGTAGAGCCATGACGGAATCTTTATTGTTGTCGCGTGAGCAGAAACATCAGCGGTGCCAGTGGTGACGGCTTAGCCAAGCAGGGTTTCGATGGCGTCGCCGATCTCCTGATCGAGTTTTTCCAGAAAGCGCAATTTTCGCACCATCACCGCAGCCGCGTCCAAGTCTGCTGTGCTATCCAGAGCATTTCCCAGTTCGGCTTCCAGTGCGCGCTTGTCGCTGCGCAGGCGGGAGGACAGGGCTTCCAGTGCGTCAACATCACTGCTGTCGCGCGCTTCTTCTATGCTTTCGCGCCATTCCATCTGTGCCATCAGGAAATCCAGCGGCATGCTGGTATTGGTTTCTTCCTGGGTATCCACGCCCTGCAGCGACAGCAGGTAACGGCCACGGCGTAGCGGGCTTTTCAGGGTCTGATAAGCTTCGTTGACCTGGGTGGCCTGCATCAGTGCCATGCGCTTTTCCGCATCCGGGCTGCTGGCGTAACGGTCTGGGTGGACGGCGGCGGCGGCGGCACGCCAGGATTGTTCGAGTTGCTGGCTATCCAGCGCGAAGCGGCGCGACAGGCCGAACAGCTGAAAGAAATCCTGGGAGAATTCGGTGGTCATGGCCTTTGGCTGGGAAACTGCTAGTTGGCTGGCAGATGGCCGCCAGCGGCGGCCATCCACGACAGTGTGGCGCTAAGGGGCGCAATCAGACGTTGAAGCTTTCGCCACAACCACATTCGTTTTTCACGTTGGGGTTGTTGAACTTGAAACCTTCGTTGAGCCCTTCCTTGGTGTAATCCAGTTCAGTGCCGTCCAGATAGGCCAGGCTCTTGGCATCGGTGAATACGGTGACGCCATGGCTCTCGAAGGTGATGTCGTCCTCGATGGCCGAGTCGACGAACTCCAGCTTGTAGGCCATGCCGGAGCAGCCGGAGGTTTTCACCCCCAGACGGATGCCCAGGCCCTTGCCGCGTTTGGCCAGAAACTGGCTGACGTGGTTGGCCGCGCTGGCGGACAGAGTGATAGCCATGTCGTGCTCCTTACTTGCCGTGCTTTTGCTTGTAGTCGCTGACTGCTGCCTTGATGGCGTCTTCGGCCAGGATGGAGCAGTGAATCTTCACCGGCGGCAAGGCCAGTTCTTCGGCAATGGCGGTATTCTTGATGGCCATGGCTTCGTCCAGCGATTTGCCTTTCACCCACTCGGTGACCAGGGACGACGAGGCAATGGCCGAGCCACAGCCGTAGGTCTTGAATTTGGCGTCTTCGATCACGCCATCAGCGTTTACCTTGATCTGCAGCTTCATCACGTCGCCACAGGCCGGCGCACCCACCATGCCGGTGCCCACGCTGTCATCGCCTTTTTCAAAGGAACCTACATTACGCGGGTTCTCGTAGTGATCCATCAACTTGTCGCTGTATGCCATGGTTCTCTCTCCTGCTGACGGGGCCGGCCAAACTGGCTGGCCCACCCCGTAAATCATTGATAGTTCAGTGTGCGGCCCACTGTACCGAATTCAGGTCTACGCCTTCCTTGAACATCTCCCACAGCGGGGACAGTTCGCGCAGTTTGCCGATTTTATCTTTCAACAGCGCAATGGCGAAGTCGATTTCTTCTTCGGTGGTGAAGCGGCCCAGGGTGAAACGGATGGAGCTGTGTGCCATCTCGTCGTTACGGCCCAGTGCGCGCAGTACATAGGAAGGCTCCAGCGAGGCCGAGGTACAGGCCGAACCGCTGGAAACGGCCAGGTCCTTGATCGCCATGATCAGGCTTTCGCCTTCGACAAAGTTGAAGCTGACATTGAGGTTGTGCGGTACACGCTGGTCGATGTCGCCGTTGATGTACACCTCTTCCATGTCCTTGATACCGTTCCACAGGCGGTCGCGCAGCATGCGGATGCGTTCGCTCTCGCTGTCCATCTCTTCGCGGGCCAAGCGGAAAGCCTCGCCCATGCCGACGATCTGGTGAGTGGGCAGGGTGCCGGAGCGGAAACCGCGCTCATGGCCACCGCCGTGCATCTGGGCTTCCAGGCGTACACGCGGCTTGCGGCGTACGTACAGTGCGCCAATACCCTTGGGACCGTAGGCCTTGTGGGCCGACAGGCTCATCAGGTCCACCTTCAGCACATTCATGTCCATCTTTACCTTGCCCGGCGCCTGGGTGGCGTCGACATGGAAGATGATGCCTTTTTCACGGCAGATTTCGCCGATCTGCGGAATGTCCTGGATCACGCCGATTTCATTGTTGACGTACATCACCGACACCAGAATGGTGTCCGGACGGATGGCCGCCTTGAATTCCTCGATGTCGATCAGGCCGTTTTCCTGCACGCCCAGATAGGTGACTTCAAAGCCTTGGCGTTCCAGCTCGCGACAGGTATCCAGCACCGCCTTGTGCTCGGTCTTGACGGTGATGATGTGCTTGCCGCGGCTCTTGTAGAACTGGGCGGCGCCCTTGATGGCCAGGTTGTCGGACTCGGTGGCACCGGAAGTCCAGACGATTTCCTTGGGGTCGGCATTCAGGAGCTTGGCCACTTCTGCCCGCGCATTCTCTACCGCCTCTTCTGCCGTCCAGCCAAAGCTGTGACTGCGCGACGCCGGGTTGCCGAACTGCTCGGTCAGATAGGGAATCATCTTGGCGGCAACGCGGGGATCGACCGGGGTAGTGGCCGAATAGTCGAGGTAGATGGGAAGCTTGAGCTGACTCATTATCAATTCTCCGGGTATGCGGTGCGCTTACAGTGCGCTGGAGGCGGAGGCAGCCGCACGGGGGCTGCTTTCGCGCTTGTCCTGCATTACATTGCTATCTTTGGCGGCTGCTTCCTTGGCGCGCTGCTTTTCAACCAGACTGCCCAGGGTGACCTTGGCCAGATAGTCGAAAATGGTGGCGTTCAGGTTGGTCCACAAGTCGTGGGTCATGCAGCGGTGGTTGTCATGACAGTTTTCGCGGCCGCCACACTGGGTGGCGTCAACCGGCTCATCCACGGCGGCGATGATGTCTGCCACCGAGATATCGGCCGGAACGCGGGCCAGGGTGTAGCCGCCGCCAGGGCCGCGTACGCTGTCAACCAGTTCGGAACGGCGCAGTTTGCCAAACAGTTGTTCCAGGTAGGAAAGGGAAATGCTCTGGCGTTCGCTGATGCCGGCCAGTGTCACCGGGCCATTGGCTTCGCGCATGGCAAGGTCCAGCATGGCGGTTACCGCAAAGCGGCCTTTGGTGGTGAGACGCATGATCGTAAACTCCGGTGGGTGGTTGGGCTTATTATACCCAATTCCCGACTAATTTGGTCAACTATAAATTCATCCATGCGTACATGGCTGTTGCAAAGCATCCCAGACCTGCGACGCAAGTGCAGCAAAGTTGAGCATTTTACTAGGTTTATAAACAGCCGGGGGCATTAATTACAGGCTGTGCAGGGCTTGGTGTATCATTCGAGCAAACGCCCGTTTACATGGGTGCAATCACAGATGCTGCCTGCTGTGCGCTGCTGCCGTACCGCTTGCCGTGGTAAGGGTGGGGCATGTTGCTGGTGGCGTCTTTGTCGGAGAGACAGGGAATATGAAGAAAGTGGTCATCAGCGGTACCGGCCTGTTTACCCCGCCGCATGCCGTCAGCAACGAAGAGCTGGTTGTTGCTTTCAATCACTATGTCGCTGCATACAACCAGCAGCATGCCGCAGAAATCGCCGCCGGCAGTCTGACCGAGCTGGCCGAATCCAGTGCCGAGTTCATCGAGAAGGCTTCCGGCATCAAACAGCGCTACCTGATGAACAAGGATGGGGTGCTGGACCCGGCACGCATGACGCCCTACCTGCCGGAACGCAGCAACGACGCGTTGTCGATCCAGGCCGAAATGGGCGTGGCGGCGGCCACGGCGGCGCTGGCCCAGGCAGGTAGAAGCGCTGCTGACATCGATATGGTGTTGGTGGCCTGCTCCAATATGCAGCGCCCCTATCCGGCGGTGTCCATCGAGATCCAGCAGGCGCTGGGTGTGCAGGGTTATGCCTTCGATATGAATGTGGCGTGTTCTTCCGCCACCTTTGGCATCCAGACCGCGGTCAATGCCATCCAGAGCGGCCAGGCGCGCGCGGTGCTGGTGGTCAGCCCGGAAATCTGCTCGGCTCACCTTAATTTCCGCGACCGCGACAGTCATTTCATTTTTGGCGATGCCTGCACCGCCATCGTGCTGGAAGCTGCCGAGTCGGCCAGTGCGGCCGAGCAGTTCGAAATCCTCGGTACCCGTCTGGCTACCGTGTTCTCCAGTAATATCCGCAACAATTTCGGCTTCCTGAATCGTTGCGACGAGCAGGGCATAGGCCAGGTCGACAAACTGTTTGTGCAGCAGGGTCGCAAGGTGTTCAAGGAAGTGTGCCCCATGGTGGGTGAGCACATCGTGCAGCATCTGGAAAGCCTGGACATCCAGCCGCAGCAGGTCAGCCGTTTCTGGCTGCATCAGGCCAATCTGGCGATGAACCAGCTGATTGCCCGCCGCGTGCTGGGCCGCGATGCACAGGAGCAGGAAGCACCGGTGATCCTGGATCGCTATGCCAATACCAGCTCGGCTGGCTCGATCATTGCTTTTCATCTGTGCCGTGATGCTCTGCAAAGCGGCGATGTTGGTGTCATTTCCTCGTTTGGTGCCGGTTATTCAGTCGGCAGTGTTGTGGTGAAAAAGTGCTAGTTTTTGCCTGACAACTACTGTGCACGCGCAATTAATGACTGAAAACAGGGGAGGGGTGCTTGTCAAACTGCCCCTCTCTGCATAATGTATCCGACCAAAGCCGCCCAAAAGGCGCTTAATGAGATCGGACGATCGATAAAAAACACGAAGTCTGTACAAAGGAAAAGGAAAGAACACATGCAAGCTGCAAAAAAAATGCTGCTGGCCGCCGGCCTGATCGCCTCGGCCTCGATGGCCGCGCAAGCTGCTGGTACGCTCGTATATTGCTCGGAAGGTAGCCCGGCCGGTTTCGACCCGGGTCAGTACACCACTGGCACCGACTTCGATGCCGCTGCTGAAACCGTGTTCAACCGCCTGGTGCAATTCCAGCGCGGCGGCACCAAGGTGGTGCCGGCACTGGCCGAGAAATGGGATGTGGCTGCCGATGGCCTGTCCTACACCTTCCATCTGCGCAAGGGCGTGAAGATTCAGACTACTGATTACTTCAAGCCGACACGTGACTTCAATGCGGACGACGTGGTGTTTACCTTCGACCGCATGCTTAACAAGAACAACGCCTTCCGCAAAGCCTACCCGACCGAATTCCCGTATTTCACCGATATGGGCATGGATGAAAACATCACCAAGGTCGAAAAGCTGGATGCCAACACCGTCAAGTTCACCCTGAAGAGCATCGATGCTGCCTTCCTGCAGAACCTGGCGATGAGCTTTGCCTCCATTCAGTCGGCCGAATACGCCGACAAGCTGCTGAAGGCTGGTACACCGCAACTGCTGAACCAGCAGCCGGTAGGTACGGGTCCTTTCATCTTCAAGCGTTATCAGAAAGATGCGCAGATCCGTTTTGCTGCCAACAAACAGTACTGGGACAAGGTTGACGGCCCCAAAGTGGACAACCTGGTCTTCGCCATTACCACCGATCCCTCGGTGCGTTTCCAGAAGCTGAAGGCTGGCGAATGCCAGATTACCGCTTTCCCGCGCCCGACCGACATCGCAGCGATGAAGGCCGACAGCAAGCTGAACGTGATTTCCCAGGCCGGCTTCAACCTGGGCTACCTGGCTTACAACGTCAAGCACAAGCCGATGGACAAGCTGGAAGTGCGTCAGGCGCTGGACATGGCTGTCAACAAGAAAGCCATCATCGACGCCGTATATCAGGGTGCAGGCCAGGCCGCCACCAACCCGATGCCGCCGACCCAGTGGTCGTATAACAAGAGCCTGAAAGACGCACCGTACAGCGTGGAAAAAGCCAAGGCCCTGCTGGCCAAGGCGGGCTACCCGAACGGCTTCGACATCACCCTGTGGGCGATGCCGGTACAGCGTCCGTACAACCCCAATGCCAAGCTGATGGCCGAAATGGTCCAGGCTGACTGGGCCAAGATCGGCGTCAAGGCCAAGATCACCACCTACGAATGGGGTGAGTACATCAAGCGCGCCAAGGCGGGCGAGCACGATGCCATGCTGATCGGCTGGACTGGTGACAATGGGGATCCGGACAACTGGCTGGGCACCCAGCTGGGTTGCGAAGCCATGAACGGCAACAACTTTGCCAAGTGGTGCTACAAGCCGTTTGAAGACCTGCTGCAAAAAGCCAAGCGCACCACCAATGTGGCCGAGCGCACCAAGCTGTACATGAAGGCACAGGAAATCTTCAAGCAGCAACTGCCGTACACCACGGTTGCCCACTCCACCGTGGTACAGCCGATGTCCAAGTCGGTGGTTGGCTTCAAGGTCAGCCCGTTCGGCCTGAACTCCTTCTATGGTGTCAGCCTGAAGTAATGCCAGCATGCTTCCCTGCGGGGAGGTGTTGAACATCGGGGGCGCAAGCCCCCGATGTTTTGCATGTAACACTGCCCTATCCTTCCATCAGAGAAGGACGCGCAGTCGCCGGCACGACAGGCAGGGAATGCCAGTCGGAAGCAGGATGAGGAGCAGGACGTAGAGGCTGGTGTGCCAATGCCGTGGACGCAGGCTTGACCTGTATCAAAGGCGTGGCCTCCCCCGGGTGATATCGTTCACTCCGTCGTGGCGAAGACGTGGCTGATATAGGTGGGTGGTTCAGCTGGCGTCTTCTGCCCGACACCCTCGTTTTGCCTCTTTTTGCTCTCGCGCATTCCTCCCTGTTACCGGTATCGTCATCCAAATCCACGCTTTGGGTCTGAATCAACGGTGTCCATCTGCCATGCTGTCAGGCAGCGTGGACTCACGGGAGAAGTACGTATGTTGTCTTTCATTTTCCGCAGACTGGGTTTACTGATCCCCACGTTCTTCGGCATTACCCTGCTGACTTTCGGCCTTATCCGCATGATTCCCGGTGATCCGGTAGAAGTCATGGTGGGCGAGCGCACGCTGGATCCGCAGATGCACGCCGATGCCATGCACCGTCTTGGCCTGGATAAGCCGCTGTATGCGCAATATATCGATTACATCAGTAATCTGCTGCATGGCAATCTGGGTGAGTCGCTGGTGACCAAAAGCAGCGTCTGGGGCGAGTTCAAAACGCTGTTCCCCGCCACGCTGGAGCTGGCGCTGGCGGCCATGCTGTTTGCCGTGGTGTTCGGCCTGCTGGCGGGTGTCACCGCCGCCATCAAGCGCGGCTCGATTCTCGATCACGGCGTGATGGGCATTTCGCTCACCGGTTTTTCCATGCCGATTTTCTGGTGGGGCCTGATTCTCATCATGTTCTTCTCGGTCAAGCTGGGCTGGACGCCGGTTTCCGGGCGGCTCGACCTGGCCTACGACATCACGCCGCGTACCGGCTTCATGCTGATTGATACCTGGCTGGCCGAAGCAGCCGATCCGGCCGCCAATGCTGGCGCGTTCAAGGATGCCTTGATGCATCTGATCCTGCCGGCCATCGTGCTGGGCACCATTCCGCTGGCGGTGATCGCGCGGATGACCCGCTCCTCCATGCTGGAAGTGCTGCGCGAAGACTATGTGCGTACCGCCCGTGCCAAGGGCCTGTCGCCGGCCCGTGTCATCTTTGTACATACCCTGCGTAATGCGCTGATTCCGGTGCTGACGGTGATCGGCCTGCAAGTGGGCACGCTGATGGGCGGTGCGGTACTGACCGAAACCATCTTCTCCTGGCCCGGCATCGGCAAATGGCTGATCGATGCCATCAGCCGCCGCGATTACCCAGTGGTGCAAAACGGCATCCTGATCGTGGCCACGCTGGTGATCGTCACCAATTTCATCGTGGATATTCTGTACGGTGTCGCTAATCCGCGCATCCGTCACGCCAAATAACGCTTGCAGGTATCGCTATGACTAATGCAAACACCTCTACCGTCGCGTCGGCTGCCGAAGATGCTGCGCTGAGCTACCCTTCGCCATTCAAGGAGTTCTGGCAGGGCTTTTCCTATAACAAGGGCGCGGTGGCCGGGCTGATCTTCATGAGTATCGTGCTGCTGTGTGCCATTCTGGCACCGCTGGTGGCACCGTACAGCCCCATCGAGCAGTACCGTGATCATCTGCTGACGCCGCCGGCCTGGCTGGATGGTGGTTCCACTGCCTTCCTGCTGGGGACCGACGAGCTGGGCCGCGACATCCTGTCGCGCCTGATCTACGGTGCGCGCCTGTCGCTGTTCATCGGCCTGTGCTCGGTGCTGCTGGCGCTGATTCCCGGGGTGGTACTGGGCCTGCTGGCCGCTTTCTTCCCCAAGGTATTGGGTGGGTGATCATGCGTGTCATGGATATCATGATGGCACTGCCCTCGCTATTGCTGGCGGTGGCCATCATGGCCATTCTCGGGCCTGGCCTGATGAACGCCATGATCGCCATTGCCACGGTGTCCTTGCCGGCCTATGTGCGGCTGACCCGCGCCTCGGCCATGACCGAGCTGAACCGTGATTACGTTACCGCCTCGCGCGTGTCTGGCGCCGGGCTGTTCCGCCTGATGTTTAACACCGTGCTGCCCAACTGCATGGCACCGCTGATCGTCAACGCGACGCTGAGTTTCTCCTCCGCCATCCTGGAAACCGCGGGCCTGGGCTTTCTCGGCCTGGGGGTACAGCCGCCCACGCCGGAGTGGGGCACCATGCTGGCGTCCGCCCGTGATTACATCGAGCGTGCCTGGTGGGTGGTGTCGCTGCCTGGCCTGACCATTTTGCTGTCGGTATTGGCTATCAACCTGATGGGTGACGGCCTGCGCGATGCGCTGGATCCGAAACTGAAGCGCGCCGCCTGAGGAGGGATGTATGAGTCTGCTGGAAATCAAGAACCTCTCGGTGGAGTTCGGTTCGCAACACAATCCTTTCCGCGCGGTGGAAGGGCTGGACCTGACGGTTGAGCAGGGCGAAATCGTCGGCATCGTCGGCGAGTCCGGTTCGGGCAAATCGGTCACCATGATGGCCATGATGGGCTTGCTGGAAGGGCAGGGCCGCAT
>Ga0187842_1000830_pt1 | contig 14797 bp, 15 predicted proteins | sample SpaLakP09_SKY_41_FD_134514 | JGI IMG/M metagenome (GOLD analysis project Ga0187842, IMG submission 134514) | Oligotrophic lake water microbial communities from Sparkling Lake, Wisconsin, USA - SP09_SKY_41 | ecosystem: Environmental > Aquatic > Freshwater > Lake | place: USA: Sparkling Lake... | reverse complement strand
GTGGGTTCGAGCCCCATCAGCCACCCCACAGAATACGCAGTAAAATCAAGAGGTTACAAGTTTTCGACTTGTAGCCTTTTTTGCTTTTTGAGCCAGCTAATTTCACGCATCAGCAACAGAGCGGAATGCGTGCACGCAAACTGCGCACACCGTTCGGGGCACCCACTTCAAACCACTCACCATCCGAGTAGAATGAACTAATCGGGCGCGTGCCATGGACTCCACCCTGCTCATCCGCATGCTGAAGCACGATGGCTGGCAACTCGTGAGAGTCAAAGGCAGCCATCATCATTTCAAGCACCCGTACAAAACCGGATTAGTCACAGTGCCTCACCCCAACTGCACACTCCCCAAAGGCACATGGAACAGGATCCTGAAGGACGTCGGCCTCAAGTAAGGAGGAAGTCATGAAAATCCCTGTCGTGATATTCAAAGACCCCGACAGCGTCTTTGGCACGAGCGTGCCTGATGTACGCGGCTTGCATTGCTGCGGCAACACGCTCGACGAGGCACGCCGGAACACGCTAGCAGCGCTATACAGCCATATCGAACTACTGCGCGACCTCGGAGAAAAAATCGAACTGCAACCCAGTCCGCTGACACAACTACAGGCCGACCCCGGCTATGCAGGCGGTACCTGGCATCACATTTATGTCGATCCTGCCCTATTACTTGCCTGCACCACTCCCGCAACACCGCACAACATTAGCGTCAAATAGCATTCCCCTTTTGCCCAGCCGCCCGAACACGACTTCCCGCCAAAAAAACCCACACACCTGTTTCCGAAGGGCACTAAATGGCGCTACAATAAGATCTGCTGCGCGCTCGCGCCATGTATGCCAATCTCTGAATTCCAGCTCCGCCATGTCTGAAGAAAAAACTCTGCACGAAGTCTCAACCTACAGCAAGGATACGCCTACCAGCCGTCCCGATATCGATGGCCGCGCCGGTGTGTTCGTTCCTACCGAACAGTTCGATGTGGCGGGTTCGACGACTATCCGTAAAGGTTCGGGCATCGCCGGTTTCGGCAATCCCGATGGCTCGCTGACGGTGTATTTCGAGAACAACCGCTTCGATGACAGCAGCCTGCATAAATGGGAAAACAAGGTACGCAAGGCCTATGACCGCATGGTCATGAACGCGCCGACCGTGAACAAAGCCAAGCTCGACCCGAAAATGCTCGAATACGTCGGCTTTATCGATGGCCAGGGCATACAGATCAAGCATCCGGAATTACTGCAGCACTGGCTGGAACGCTCGGGTGCAGTCGACACGGCACCTGCCGGCCCTGTCGTGGTATGGCCTAAGTCGAAGAGCCGTTTCTAAGCCACGAGGCATAGTCCTACATCGTGTCGGAGAATTCTCCGACACCCAAATGACAACTCCCGCGTTATACTGAACTTACAACAAGTTCAAACATACGCGGGAGTTTGCTATGGTACGCACCTTACATATCGCTACGGGCGCGCTGTTGCTGAGTCTGGCCTGCGCCGCCACCTATGAACTTTGCTCCGGCAGCATGCTGAAGCAGCAAAACACTGCGCTCTATCAACTACGCTAGGATGATGCAGCAGATTCTATGATTCCGCTGCATCAGGCAGCGTCGACATCAGTGACGGCGGCCGCCCCAGCCGCGGCCACGATAGCCGCCGCAGCACCAGTGGCCGAAGGAAAAGTCCAGTCCGATGCTCACAGGCGGGTAGTAATACGCCGGAGCCGGTGCGTAATATACCGGTGCAGGCGCATAGTACACCGGGGCCTGCGTCACGTAGGTGGTGGTATAGGCCGGCTCGGAGACATAAGTCACGCGGCTGCTAGCAACCGGCAGTTCTTCCGTCGTATAGACGGTACCAGAACCGCCCGCTACAGCACGGTCGGATGGCAGCACGGAAACCGTATGCCACTGGTAAGGATCCTGCACTTGGGCAGCGGTCGAATAATAGGCGGGCTGGCGGGTAGCGCAGCCACTCAGGGCAGCTACTGCAAGCACGGCAACAATCAGGGTTTTGTTCATGGCGGTTCTCCTCTAATAACGCCACTATAGAACGAAGCAGCCCTTGCTGGCACTGGCATTACAGCTTGTTACACAGGTTGTAACAGGTGAAAAAAAAGGAACCGCTAGCGGTTCCTTTCTCTCACAGGGATGGGAAAATCAGTCCAGTTTCCAGGCGTAGTCTACCTTGGTCCAGGTTTCGGCTGGTGCGCCGTCCTTGGTACCCGGCTTGAACTTGCAGGCGCTCAGCGCCTTGATGGCGGCCTTGTCCAGATTCTTGAAACCGCTGCTCTTGTCGACTTTGGAGTCGGCAACCGTGCCGTCAGCCTTGACCAGAAAGGACATCGAAACCGTGCCCTGCTCCTCGTTCATCAGCGACGCTTTAGGGTATTCCGCTTTGCAGGTCTTGGCATCGAACGATGCTGGTACCTCGGCAGCAAACGCTGCTGGTGCGCTCGAAACGAGCACTGCTGCAACCACACTCAACCAACGCTTATTCGTCAACATCTGATTTCCCCCCAGTATTTAGTATCCGGCACACCGGCCATGGCGTCATGGCCGGCGAGGTAGTCTTACAGCTTCCAGCTATAGTCAACCTTGGTCCAAGTTTGGGCTACTGCGCCATCCTTGGTGCCAGGCTTGAACTTGCATGCGCTCAGGGCTTTTACTGCCGCCTTGTCCAGGTTTTTAAAACCGCTCGATTTTTCTACTTTCGATTCCACCACGGTGCCGTCGGCAGCCACCAGGAAGGACATCGTTACATCACCCTGCTCTTCGTTCAGCAGCGAAGCTTTTGGATATTCAGCTTTGCAGTTTTTTGCATCGAGCGATGCAGGAACTTCAGCAGCAAAGGCGGTCGAAGCAGCCGACAGAATGAAGGCGGCGAAAACACTGGTCGAAAACTTATTCATCATGCGTTCCAAGCTATTTATTATTAACAACTGATTAATCGAATCCCACAGCGGACCTACGTGCCACGCAAAAGCGTGGCGGCAGACTGCGGCAAAGGTGTACTACAAATTAAAACTCTTCCCATTCATCATTGCTGGCAGCGCTAGGTGCTGGCGCGGCCTTCTTAGGCTTGGCAGCCGCTGCCGGTGCAGCTGCCGGCGTGGCAGCCAGCTTCTTCACTGGTGCACGTGGCGCTACCGGCTTGGCAACCACCTTGGCAGCAGCCGCTGGCTGGTAGGCAGCAACGCTACGGTCTTCGCCTTCGGTCAGCTTGAAGATGCTGACCACGCGGGCCAGTTCATTCGCCTGATCCTGCAGACTCTGGGCAGCAGCGGCAGCTTCTTCTACCAGTGCAGCATTCTGCTGGGTCATGGCGTCCATCTCGATGATCGAGTGGTTAACCTGTTCGATACCTGCGCTCTGTTCCTGGCTGGCATTGGCGATTTCGCTCATGATGTCGGTTACGCGGCGTACCGAGGAAACCACTTCATCCATCGTCACGCCAGCCTGGCCTACCAGCTTGGTACCTGCGCCGACTTTCTCTACCGAGTCGTCGATCAGCATCTTGATTTCTTTGGCAGCGCCAGCGGAACGCTGGGCCAGATTACGCACTTCCGATGCAACCACCGCGAAGCCGCGGCCCTGTTCACCGGCACGGGCAGCTTCCACTGCCGCGTTCAGCGCCAGGATGTTGGTCTGGAAGGCGATACCATCGATCACACCGATGATGTCCACAATTTTCTTGGCCGAAGCGTCGATCGAGCTCATGGTGTCAACCACTTCCGACACCACTTTACCGCCGCGCAGTGCCACATCCGATGCAGCCGATGCCAGCTGGTTAGCTTCACGGGCATTGTCGGCATTCTGTTTCACGGTCGAGGTCAGCTCTTCCATGGCCGAAGCGGTTTTCTCCAGCGAGCTGGCCTGCATTTCAGTACGCGACGACAGGTCGATATTACCGGCGGCGATTTCACGCGATGCGGTGCCGATGGTTTCCGTACCCGAACGTACCTGGCCAACGATGTCCACCAGGCTGTTGCGCATTTCCTTCATTTCAGCCAGCAGGCTGTCCTGATCCTGGCCGTCGGTGTTGATGCTGATCGACAGGTCGCCGTTGGCGATCGCACCAGCGATCGAGGCGGTGTAATCCGGCTCGCCGCCCAGCTGTTTCAGCAGGCCGCGGGTGATGACGTATGCTGCCGCCATCGAAATTGCTACCGCTAACAGACCCATGATGATCATGAAGTTACGGGCGCTGGAGAAGCCGGCTGCGGCATCTTCCTTCACCTGATCGTTCATCTTCTCTTCCAGCGTAGCCAGTTGCTCCAGCGCGGCCATCCATTTTTTCTGGGCCGGACGGATTTCCTTGATCAGCACTTTGGTTGCGTCTTCTGCCTTGTTAGCCAGCCACATTTCCGAAGCTTTGGCGATGGCCGGCATGGCGATGGCTTCCTGTTCTTTCACGGTAGCCAGCAGGGCTTTTTCTTCGGCCGATGCTTCCAGCGCGAATTGCGAGCTCAGCTTGTTCTGTGCATCCGCATATTTGGAAGCCAGTTCCTTGATGCGGTTCATTTCCGGTTCCATATCGCCGGCATCGGTCATCAGGGTCAGGATACGCAGCGAAGTAATACGGTCGCCCACGTTGTTACGCATATCAACTACCAGACGCGACACCACGTTGTTCACCGAGATCACATGATCCAGACGTTGCTGGATCTGGCTCATACGCAGAATGCCGACGGCAGTCACCGTCACGAGGAATAATAGGACCAGCGCAAAACCAAGACCCAGGCGCGTTCCGACTTTCATTTTTGCTAAATTCATTTCGTCTTCTTCGTAAGTGACAAAGTTGATATGAGTGCCCGAGATCGTCCCGTTTTGTACACGACACTTTCTCGCTGGCCCTTGCTGCTAAGTAATATCTATGACAGTAGCAAACAATGACTGCGAATGCAAAAAATGCGATCCGAACTGGTCTGGCTTGTCGCTTTTGAACCGCACTCCACACACCCGCGCAGCGTGGATATGTGTGAATATTTGGGAATTATAGATGCAAATTTTTCCTCAAAGCAAGCAAAACCTGCCGAGAAAATGCGCAAACGAACTTTCTGCGCGGAAATACCAACAGTCCCGTGGAAAGTTCGCTATTTGGCGGGAAAATCAGGCTGGCAGACGCAGACAGGCAGCGGCTTCACGTAGCAGCGCGGGGTCGCCCAGGGCCAGTTTTTTCGAGTCCGACAGGGTCTGGCGGAAGCCGCGCGCGCCGGGCAGACCTTGCATCAGGCCCAGCATATGGCGCGTCAGGGAATTGAGTTTCAGGCCGTGCGGGCCATACAGGTCGAGCTGCGACTGAATGTAGGGGATCATCGCCTCGATCACCTGCTCGCGGGTTTTAGGCGCGCGCGTATCGCCGTAATAGCGCTGGTCAAAATTGGCCATGACAAATGGATTGTGATACGCCTCACGGCCCAGCATCACGCCATCCACATGCTGCAGATGCAAGTCGATTTCGGCTTCCGTTTTGATGCCGCCATTAATCAGAATTTCCAGCTGCGGGAAGTCGCGCTTGAGCTGGTAAGCCACTTCGTAGCGCAGCGGCGGAATCTCGCGGTTCTCTTTAGGCGACAGGCCTTTCAGCACGGCATTACGGGCATGCACGATGAAAGTTTCGCAGCCGGCTTCCGCTATCGTACCGACGAAATCGCGCACAAAACCATAGCCCTCTTCCTTGTCGATACCGATGCGATGCTTGACTGTCACATCAATAGTAACAGCATCGCGCATGGCTTTCACACAGTCTGCCACCAGTTGCGGCTCCAGCATCAGGCAGGCGCCGAAAGCGCCCTTCTGCACGCGCTCGGACGGGCAACCGCAATTGAGGTTGATTTCATCGTAACCCCATTGCTGGCCCAGTTTGGCGCTGACAGCCAGATCGGCCGGATCGCTGCCGCCCAGCTGCAAAGCGACGGGATGCTCTGCTTCATTGAAGCGCAGGTGACGTTCCACGTCGCCATAGACCAGCGCGCCGGTGGTCACCATTTCCGTGTACAGCCAGGTGTGCTGGCTGATATGGCGGTGGAACACGCGGCAATGGCGATCAGTCCAGTCCATCATGGGCGCCACAGACAGACGGCGGCTAGCCTGCACAGGTGCGGTGGCGGAAGTCGGCGGCGTGGTGGCGGTCATGAGCTCAGAGACAAATATACGAGGGGGTCGACATTATAGCCCGAAAGCTGGCCCAGCAAGCGCTGGTCCAACAGCGCAGCAGGCCATGCAATTTGCCCGCTACCATGGGTGTTATTACCCTGTTGACCCAAAGTGAGTTTTCGCTTCGGGTCCCCGTCACCGCGCATGTAACATTGATTCAATAGGGAAACGGCCGGGATGAAATTCCCGGCCCGTTTACCCTATATTACGAAACTCGAGACCTATGTTGCCCGGCTATCCGAGCTCATCGAGCAACTTCAAACGAAGATTATCGCCTTCGACCACACATTACGCCTGTTGAATCCGGACGTGCCCGAAGACCTTGCCGGGGTTGTAAGACGCCCTCCAAAAGAATACGGGAAACCAGGTGGGGTAGTCGAAACCATCGTGAATGCCCAGAGCATATAGGCACGGCAGACCTGGCTCGACGGGCTTGTGAGCAGTTCAAGTTGACCCTGACTGATTCCGAATTTGTAGAGTTCCGGAAGAATTCAGTCGGCCGATACCTTCGTAGCTTGAAGGAACAAGGAGTCGTTGAGCAAGTCCCCACCCCGAGGCACCTTCACAAGGCTCTGGGTGCTTGGCGGTGGCGCGACCTCGAGCAAGAGGCTTATGCCAGTGTTCTGACTAGCATTCAGCTGGACGATTCAGCGCCAAAGTCCCAGATGGAGGCATAGGTGGCCCTTACAAAGACACGTAGTCGCACGCAAACCACGCTCGACAAGCTGGCGCAGCTTTTGGCAAACATCAATGGCGAGCTTGGGTTTGTGAAAGGGTTACCAGAAGAGTCAGGGGAGCCCCTGGACGTGCTCAATACACGTTTAGCTCAGCTACAGCACGACCGGCGCATGGTGTGCATCACGTTGTGACACTTCAACCCCACCTGGACGTCGAAGAAATTGGAACCGCCGAGGATTGGACACAGAAGTACCGAGGGCGTAGCCGGGCTAACCTCAGGAAGCGTTATCTCGTGAAATTGCAGACAGACATAAAGGCATGCCAGCACTCTCAAAAGAGCGCGGCGTAAAAACCATGTGTCCGCTTCTTCCGACCAAGGGCTTGAACTGCGCAGGAACATTCGCGTCAACAATTCGTCGGCAAATTGCCCAGGTTCTACTTGATACAACTCCTGCTCAAACGCATCATGATAAAACTTTGGAACACCTTCGAAAAACGTCCAGAGAGTCAACCATTGCGAAGGTGCGAGAAGGTTTTGGCTACGAAACACATCGAGAAGGTCTTCCAAATCCCAATGGTCCAGCTTGATACGCTGGGTTAACCGGCCATAAAGAGACGCCCCTTTATCTTCGAGGAGCTGGTTCATGTCGGCATGCAGGGACCCAAGCACAAATAGACCGCCTTGCTTGATGTTTGCATCGCGAAGTCGGTCAACCTCGGCTTGCAAGAAAGACGTAAAGCTTTTTAGTGCCGAGCGCGTAACGTATTGAAATTCGTCAATGACCACGACTAATCCGGCACGGCAAAGCTCGCCAATGGCTCGTGCCATCGTAGGAAAATCAACAACCGATGGGCTCATGCCTTACGCGAGACTGTGTCCACAATCCGTCAATGCGCGACGAAAAGTGGCCGCGACGTCGCGCTCGTCCGAGTCCGGAACCTGCATATAAAGTAGCCGCTCCGAAAGAGAACCATCAATTTTGGAAAGCTGGGATAACAAGAATGTCTTGCCAATTCGACGGCGGCCCTCGATACGGCAAAAGAACCATCTTTGTGTATTCACGATACGGTTCAGCTCAGTAAGCGGCTTGGTCCGGCCATAGAATTTTCAATCTGACATGGAAGAAACTGTAACATAAAAAAATTTATGCTATCTGATTAAGCGACGCAAGTTAATGATTCTATTGTCGTTTTTTGATGCAGGCCCTAAGGGATTTGGCACTCATCGCATCTTAAGTCAAGCACTTGAGCTGCGTCTCGCATTCCTTTTGAATACATATTATCGAGCTAGCCAAGGTGGAGCGCCCATCTTTCTGCCTCGCGCCGCTGCTGGCTTATCCCCGTCTAAGAGTTGTTCGTATTCCCGGTGCTTGCCCTGGCGATAGCCATCCCAAACCCGAGCGCTGTTGTGCCCCTCCAACACCAATATATTGCCTTTGTTAAATCTGACTTTCCGACCGCGGGCGGGCGCAGAAACAGACCTAATTACTTGATTCGTAAGACTATTTTAATTCTTGGGTCAAAAGGGTAATAACACCCACTACAATGAAATAAGCCGCCCGGAGGCGGCTTATTTACGTCTTACTCCAACGTCTTACTGTTGCGATTACTGAGCTTCGCGCGAGGCTTTTTTACGCTCGTGCTCTTTCAGGTAACGCTTACGCAAACGGATCGATTTCGGCGCGATTTCTACCAGTTCGTCGTCATTGATGAATTCAACTGCGTATTCCAGCGACATCTGGATCGGTGGAACCAGACGTACTGCTTCGTCGGTGCCGGACGAGCGCACGTTGGTCAACTGTTTGCCCTTGATCGGATTCACCACCAGATCATTATCGCGCGAATGGATACCGATGATCATGCCTTCGTACACTGGGTCGTTGTGCACCACGAACATACGGCCGCGATCCTGCAGTTTCCAGATAGCGTAGGCCACAGCCGCGCCATCGTCCTGCGAAATCAGTACACCATTGCGGCGGCCACCGAGTTCACCCTTGCTATTATCGACTGGTCCATAGGCGTCGAACACGTGGCTCATCAGGCCGGTACCGCGAGTCAGGGTCATGAATTCCCCTTGGAAACCGATCAGACCACGGGCTGGAATACGGTATTCCAGACGCACACGGCCTTTGCCGTCCGATTCCATATTCTGCAGGTCGCCACGACGACGGCCCAGTTCTTCCATCACGCCGCCCTGATTGGCTTCTTCCACGTCAACGCTAAGTTGCTCAAACGGTTCATGGCGCACGCCATCAACCATTTTGAACACTACGCGTGGACGCGATACGGCCAGTTCGAAGCCTTCGCGACGCATGTTTTCGATCAGGATAGTCAGGTGCAGCTCGCCGCGGCCCGACACTTCGAAAGTGGTGTCATCTTCGGTAGGCGCCACGCGCAGTGCCACGTTGGCTTTCAGTTCTTTTTCCAGACGGTCACGCAACTGACGCGAGGTCACGAACTTACCTTCGCGACCGGCCAGTGGCGAGTTGTTGACCATGAAGTTCATGGTCAGAGTTGGTTCGTCCACGGTCAGCATCGGCAGCGCTTCAGGGGCATCCGGTGCGCACACGGTCGAACCGATGCCGATTTCTTCGATACCGTTGATCAGCACGATGTCGCCGGCCACTGCGTCTTCTACCAGCACGCGCTCCAGACCTTTGAAGTTCAGCACTTGATTGATGCGGCCCTTGATCGGGGTCGAGTCGGGACCATTCAGTACCACCACGTCCTGACCGGTTTTCACGCGGCCACGGTTAATACGGCCGATACCGATTTTACCCACGTAGGACGAGTAGTCCAGCGAGGTGATCTGCATCTGCAGCGGGCCATCCGGATTGTCGTCACGTACTGGTACATATTTGAGGATCGCGTCGAACAGCGGTTTCATGTCGCCGCCGCGTACCGATTCATCCAGACCGGCATAGCCGTTCAGGCCAGAAGCGTAAACAATCGGGAAGTCCAGCTGCTCGTCGGTGGCGCCCAGCTTGTCGAACAGCTCGAAAGTCTGGTTGATCGCCCAGTCAGCGCGGGCGCCCGGACGGTCGATCTTGTTCACTACTACGATAGGTTTCAGGCCCAGCGCCAGCGCTTTGCGGGTCACGAAACGGGTCTGTGGCATCGGGCCTTCCTGTGCATCGATCAGCAGCAGCACGGAGTCCACCATCGACAGCACGCGCTCTACTTCGCCGCCGAAGTCGGCGTGTCCAGGGGTATCGACGATGTTAATGTGGGTGCCTTCGTACTCTACCGCGCAGTTCTTCGACAGAATCGTAATGCCACGCTCTTTTTCGAGGTCGTTCGAGTCCATGACTCGGGTATCAACTGCCTGGTTTTCACGGAAGGTGCCAGACTGACGCAGCAGTTGGTCAACAAGAGTGGTCTTGCCGTGGTCAACGTGAGCGATGATGGCGATATTGCGAATTGCGCGTTTAGTATTGGACATAGTCGTTTATATTTGCTGAAAAACTGCGAGTACGTACAGGTTGTACGGGAAGTGCCAATTTCTGGAACCGCGTAGTATAGCATGGTGCGGTGCAACTCTCTGCCGAATCCTGAATATTTTCAAAGAGTTGCCGAATTGGCTGTGTTGCACAGGGCTAGACCGGCACGATGGCACAGGCTAGCCCGGTATTTATTGGGTAAATGCGATCAGGCGCTCCGGTGCCAGAATCTGGTATTCACCCAGCTGGGCCGTACCCAGCAGCTTGGCATCGAGGTAGACACGTACCCTGCCCTGTTCGGCAGGCAGCGCAATCTGTTCCTTGCCCAGCGCAAGGCGCTGGCCGTTGAGGAAGCGCTTGGCCAGTTCCGGCGTCAGCTGCACGGCAGGGAAGCTGGACAGCAAGGCATCGACCGGCGCCAGCAGCGACAGCGGCGCAGCGTGTGCGGCCAGGGTTTCCAACGTCAGCATGCCGTCCGTGGTCAGCCCGCCCACCTGGGTGCGGCGCAGTGCCTGCAGGTGTGCGCCCGTACCCAGCGCAGCGCCGATGTCCTGGCCCAGCACGCGGATATACGTGCCCTTGCTGCAGGTGACCACCAGTTTCAGCATAGGCGCTTCATACGACACCAGCTTCAGTTCATGGATCACCACATGGCGTGCTGCGCGCTCCAGCGTGATGCCGGCGCGCGCGTATTCGTACAGCGGCTTGCCGTCGCGCTTGAGCGCCGAGTGCATGGGCGGCACCTGCGCGATGGGGCCACGGAACTGCGCCAGCACGGCTTCGATCTGCGCCAGCGTCACAGCGACGGGACGGGTATCGATCACCACACCTTCGGTATCGCCGGTATCGGTGGTCACGCCCAGATGAACGGTGGTTTCATAAGTCTTGTCGGCTTCCAGCAAATCCTGCGAGAACTTGGTGGCTTCGCCAAAGCACAGCGGCAGCAGGCCGGTGGCAAACGGATCAAGCGTGCCGGTGTGGCCGGCCTTCTTGGCATTGAGGATGCGCTTGGCTTTGATCAGCGCATCGTTGCTGGAAAAACCCACTGGTTTATCGAGCAGCAGCACACCGTCCACCAGATCGCGGACCTTCTTGGGAGACGTAGGTTTCATTGCGACGCGGCTTACTCGCTAGCAGCTTTATCGGCGCCATCGCCTTCATCGTCGAGCGAACGGCTGCTGTTGGCCTGATCGATCAGGGCCGACAGTTCCATGCCGCGCGAGGTGGACATATCGTGCACGAAGTGCAGCGCCGGCAGCGTGTGGATGTGCAGACGCTTGCCCAGCTGGTTGCGCATGAAGCCGGCGGCGGCGGTGAGGCCGTCCAGCGTCTGTTTCACCTGCTCTTTGCTGTCTTTCAGCAGGGTGAAGAAAATTTTGGCATGCGCGTAATCGGGCGTCAGCTGCACTTCGGTCAGGGTGACCATGCCGATACGCGGGTCTTTCAGTTCGAAAGCGATAATTTCCGACAGATCGCGCTGGATCTGGTCGGCCACGCGCTGACCGCGCTGTGGGATGGTTTTGCTATGTTTTGCCATGATGATTCCATAAACGGCAAGTGGACGGGAGCGTTTGCCCCCGTCCACTTTGCCAGTACTGCCCAGTGCGCGGATTACAGCGTACGAGCGATTTCCTGAACTTCGAACACTTCCAGCGAGTCGCCCACTTGAATGTCGTTGTAGTTCTTCAGCGACAGGCCGCACTCCAGACCGGCGCGAACTTCTTTGGCATCGTCCTTGAAGCGTTTGAGCAAGTCGATCTCGCCGCTCCACACCACGATGTTGTTGCGCAGCAGACGGACCGAGGAGGTACGTTTGACCACACCGTCGGTAACCAGACAGCCGGCAATCGCGCCCACTTTGGACACCATGATGACCTGACGCACTTCCACCTGACCGGTAACGGTTTCGCGTTTTTCCGGTGCCAGCATGCCCGACATGGCGGCTTTCACTTCTTCAATCGCATCGTAAATGATGTTGTAGTAGCGAATATCCACGCCATTCGACTCGGCCAGCTTACGTGCCTGTGCATCGGCACGGGCGTTGAAGCCGATGATGATGGCTTTCGATGCCACGGCCAGATTGACGTCCGATTCGGTAATGCCGCCCACTGCAGCGTGCACCACTTGTACGCGCACTTCCGAGGTCGACAGTTTCTGCAGCGAACCAACCAGCGCTTCCTGCGAACCCTGCACGTCGGTCTTGATAATCATCGGCAGGTTTTTCACTTCGCCTTCGGCCATCTGGTCGAACATGTTTTCCAGTTTTGCAGCTTGCTGCTTGGCCAGCTTCACGTCGCGGAACTTACCTTGACGGAACAGACCGATCTCACGGGCTTTACGCTCGTCCGCCATGACCATGACTTCTTCACCGGCTTGCGGCACTTCGGTCAGACCTTGAATCTCGACCGGGATCGAAGGACCGGCTTCACCGATAGGCTTGCCGTTTTCGTCCAGCATGGCGCGCACGCGGCCATACGAGGAGCCAGCCAGAATCACGTCGCCGCGCTTCAGCGTACCCGACTGCACCAGGATGGTGGCAACCGGACCCTTGCCTTTATCCAGACGGCCTTCGACCACCAGACCACGGGCCGGCGCTTCGATCGGTGCTTTCAGTTCCAGCACTTCAGCTTGCAGCAGTACCTGTTCCAGCAGGGCGTCGATACCGGCACCGGTTTTCGCCGATACTGGCACGAATGGCGAATCGCCACCGTATTCTTCCGGCACCACCTGTTCGGCCACCAGTTCCTGGGTAACGCGATCAACGTTGCCGCCCGGTTTATCGATCTTATTGATCGCTACCACCAGCGGTACACCGGCAGCCTTGGCGTGCGAAATCGCTTCCTTGGTCTGCGGCATCACGCCGTCGTCGGCTGCCACCACCAGAATCACGATGTCGGTAGCCTTGGCACCACGGGCACGCATAGCGGTAAACGCTTCGTGACCCGGCGTATCGAGGAAGGTGATGATGCCGCGCGGGGTTTCCACGTGGTAGGCACCAATGTGCTGGGTAATGCCGCCAGCTTCGCCCGACGCCACTTTGGCGCGACGGATGTAGTCCAGCAGCGAGGTTTTACCGTGGTCAACGTGACCCATCACGGTCACCACTGGTGCACGCGGTACCGCCTCGAAGTGGGCGTGTTCACCCTGATCCGCCAGCAGTGCTTCCGGATCGTCGATCTCGGCAGCAAAGGCTTTGTGGCCCATTTCTTCGACCAGAATCATGGCCGTTTCCTGGTCCAGCACCTGGTTGATGGTGCACATCTGACCCAGCTTCATCAGCTGTTTGATCACTTCCGAGGCTTTCACGGACATCTTGTGTGCCAGTTCGGCCACAGTGATGGTTTCCGGAACGTAGACATCTTTGACGACGGCTTCGGTCGGTGCCTGGAAGTTGCTTTCGCGTTCTTCCGCATGGGCGTTACGACGGCCGCCGCCTTTGCCACCGCGCCAGCTATCGCGGCCCGTGCTGGCAGCGCCGGCACCGGCGCCACGGCCCTTGCTACCACCGGGTGCGCCACGCTTGCGCGCGTCGTCGTTCCAGGTCGAAGCCACATTGGCCGATTTGATGGATTTCTTGTCGTTGCCGCCGGCTTTCTTGTCAGCTGGCTTGTCGCCCGGCTTGGCCGCAGCCGCTGGCGTGGTCGCCGGCTTGTGCAGCGTACCTTCCGGGGCTTTCGGTTTGACTGGGGCTGGTGCAGGCTCAGGCGCTTTGATGGCGCGACGTGGCGCGTTCATCATGGCTTTGATCTGCGCCACTTCGTCCGCTACGGCTTTACGGGCGCGTTCGGTAGCGTCGGCTTTTTCAGCAGCTTCCTTGGCAGCCAGTTCGGCTTTCTTGCGGGCTTCTTCGGCAGCCGCTTTTTTCTTTTCCTGCTCGGCCGCATCGTTCACGGCTGGCGCAGCAGCGGCTTGGGCAGCAGCTTTCTTGGCTTCTGCTTCAGCATCTTTCTTGGCCTTGGCTTCGGCTTCGGCGGTGGCTTTAGCCTGCGCCGCTTTTTCCGATTCCAGCTTGGCCAGACGTTCCTGCTTCTCGCGCAGTTCCGCTTCCTGACGGGCGATCAGTTCTGCCTGTTTGCGCGCTTCTTCTTCGCGGCGCGCCACTTCGGCCGGGTCGATAACCGGTGCCGCAGGTGCTGCCGGCGCGGTGGTGACAGGTTCGTCGCGCTGTACGAAGGTACGCACTTTCTTGACGGCGACCTGAATCGTGCGGGCCTTGCCATTGGCATCGGCCTGCTTGATTTCGGTGGTTTCTTTGCGCGTCAGCGTGATTTTCTTCTTCTCGGTTTCACCCGAGGCGCCGTGGGTACGGCGCAGGTGTTCCAGCAGCTTATCCTTATCATCTTTCGACAATGGATCTGACGTCGAACTTTTTTCGACGCCGGCAGAACGCAGCTGCGTCAGCAGCAAATCTGCAGGCATCTTCAGTTCGGTGGCAAATTGGGCTACGTTGTTACTCGCCATTCAGTCCTCTTTTCTATGTGTCGCGGAGATGATAAAGATACTCAAATTAAGCCTTTGCAGATTCGAC
>Ga0187842_1000828_pt1 | contig 14807 bp, 10 predicted proteins | sample SpaLakP09_SKY_41_FD_134514 | JGI IMG/M metagenome (GOLD analysis project Ga0187842, IMG submission 134514) | Oligotrophic lake water microbial communities from Sparkling Lake, Wisconsin, USA - SP09_SKY_41 | ecosystem: Environmental > Aquatic > Freshwater > Lake | place: USA: Sparkling Lake... | reverse complement strand
GTGTATTGCCTATCACGTAAAAAAGTGGAAGAAACAGCTGAATTTTTAAATGAAAACGGCATCACTTCCCTGCCCTATCATGCAGGCATGGACTTGCAAGACCGCAGCCGCAACCAGGCACGCTTCCTGCGTGAAGACGGCATCGTCATGTGCGCCACCATCGCTTTTGGCATGGGTATAGACAAACCCGATGTACGCTTTGTCGCTCATCTGGATTTGCCAAAAAGCATAGAAGGCTACTACCAGGAAACTGGTCGTGCAGGCCGCGATGGTGCCAGCGCGAACGCCTGGATGGCCTATGGCTTGCAAGATGTGGTGCAACAACGCCGCATGATCGATGAGTCAGAAGCGAATGAGACTTACAAGCGAGTGCAGAGTGTCAAACTCGACGCCATGCTTACGCTATGCGAAACCCTGAATTGTCGTCGCGTCCACATTCTTGAATATTTTGGCCAAAAGGCTGAACCCTGCGGCAATTGCGATACCTGCATGAGCCCGCCGATTTCCTTTGATGGCAGTGTGGATGCGCAAAAAATCCTGTCTACTGTATATCGTGTCGACCAGCGTTTTGCGGCGGGCCATGTCATTGACATCTTGCGCGGCATAGATACTGAACGTGTGCAGCAATGGCGGCATGAAAAACTCTCGACTTATGGCATAGGTTCAGATAAAAGCGAAGCTGAATGGCGCGCCCTGTTGCGTCAGTTGATTGCCCTGGGCCTGGTAGCGGTCGATTATGAAAATTATAGCTCGCTGAAACTGACTGAAGCATCACGTGCCGTGCTGCGTGGTGAGATCAAGGTACAGCTGCGGCAGTACAAAAAAGCCGAAAAAGCCGTCAAACACAAGCGCCAGTCGGCCAAGGACTTTGCTGAATCTGACCTCGACAGCAAGGCGCAAAGCGTCTTCGACAAGCTGCGCTGGTGGCGCGTAGAGACTGCGCGCACCCACAATGTACCAGCCTACGTCATCTTCCCTGACGCCACCCTGCGCGAAATCGCCCGCCAGCAACCCGCCAGCCTACCCGCTTTGCGCGCGATATCGGGTGTTGGTGACAAAAAGCTGGAAAGTTATGGCAAAGAGATCATTGAATTAATTGAGGAATTGCAGCCTTAGGCGCAAGTCTTGCAAGCATTAAAAATGTCAGGGTACGCAAGCACTGGTGTGAAGCTGTCTTCTCACGCCCCCAGTAAGCAAACTGCTCCTATCTGACGAACCTGCTGATGGTGATCAGATGCGACCTGGTCGCCCGCACCACTCCGTCATATGTCTCTTGCATTCCATTCATTTGTTGTGCTCGCATTTTATTTTGGTTATTCAACCAAATATCTCTTGCACTTCAGTGTGACGTCATCTATATTCCAATTATTGGTTAAACAACCAATAAATTATCGAATCAATTTCATAGAAGCAAGCCATAGCCATCATGAATTCTCAAATTGCACTTGAAAAGGACGACACTCCCGGTACATCGTCCATTAGCAGCGTCTATGGAAATCGTGGCCGGACGATTATGCTGCTGGTATTTCTGACTTTGCTCAATATTCTGAACTTTGCCGACCGTTTTCTCATGCAGGGCTTCGCCGTCGACATGATCCATGACCTGCAGTTGAGCAACCTTGAATTTACCCTATTGACTGGTTTTGTCTTCACTACGTTTTATACGGTGATGGGTTTGTTCATGGGCGCACTGGCAGACCGTATCCACCGACCACGCCTGATTGCCATCGGCATCTTTAGCTGGAGCGCGCTGACTGCTGCCACCGGCTTTGCCAATAATTTCATGCAACTGAGCTTGCTACGCATGTTTACGGGCGTGGGTGAAGCAACCTTGACGCCTGCGGCATTGGGCTTGTTAGGGGATAGATTCAAGCCGCACCACCGCGCTTTTGCCGCAGGCTTTTACTATCTGGGTGCGCCAATAGGCATAGGCATGGCTTTCATTATTGCTGGCACGCTTGGGGCAGCAATAGGCTGGCGTAATTGCTTTTTCACTCTAGGGGCAATCGGCGTGGTATTGACTGGCTTTCTGCTTTTCTTGCGTGAGCCGCGTGAAGAACAGCAAGCAAAGCAGGCCGCCAGCAAGCGCCCTATCAATGCTATTTACAAAGAAATTCTGCAGACCTTGCGTGCCTCGCGCGCATTGTGCCTGCTCATACTTGGTGGCGTACTGGTCATCTTTGCTCAGGGTACGTTCGTGCTTGACCAATTATGGCTGGTGCAAGAACGGCACATGGGTCAAAAATCTGCCCAGCAACTGGCAGGAATCATGTTTATCTCAGGTGGTATGCTGGGCTCGTTGCTGGGTGGTTATCTTGCTGATCTGCTGCAGGCACGTCGCGTTGGTGGACGCCTTTGGTTTCTGGCGCTGATTTATCTGCTTGGAGTACCCGTCGGCTTTATTTATCGCTTGCTTGATACAACAGGCATGGCATTCTATATCTGCATGTTCATCGGCAGCATGATGATCACCATAGGCTATGGTCCCATATTCGCCTGCTTGCAAGATCTGGTACCTGCACAACTACGCTCTACCATGACTGCATTCATGATCTTGTGCATGACTTTGTTTGGCACTTCACTTGGCAATTTGACGGTGGGTGGATTGGCGGACGTATTCAGGGCCGCGAGTGACAGCGCACCCATCACAAAAGCCGTCATAGTGGGGATGACGCCCTGGCTACTGGCAATTCCTTGCTTTGCCCTGGCAGCAAGAATGATGGAAAACAAGGCTGAATTACATGATTAACAGCGCCCGCACAAAAGTGAAAAGACCTTTGCATGACGGAGGGCGAGCGTACAGGTCTGGCAATGGCGAATGAGAAAGGTTTTTGCAGCCTATACACTCTGATGAAGGGAATAAAAATTGCCTGCCAAGTTGCTTGATTAATTGATTGATAAATCCGGGCAGGAGCCGTCACTTCAATGCTATTCAATACTCAAAAACTGCCATCACTCTCATGCCTCGATGAGCAGCGCCGCGCAAGCGTATTGCGCCTTTTTCGCTAAACCGGTATTCCAGCCAGATGAGGTCCTTCCCGCTGGGAGAATAATGCAGGCCCAAACGGGATAAAGTGTCTGGATGCTCCTTCCTGACAGGGAGGCTGGCAGATTGACTGTAATACTCTTTCGTAACACGGGTATACAAGTCTTGCCCATTTGCTGACTGGGTAATGCCTGCCCTGCCAGTCAACTGCGCATCAGAAACAGATGGCACTGGCGGGCCATTCAGATCAGCCGGGTTTGCTGCACGATCCTGTGCTGTCTTGTCGTCCGCCAGGCGCGCATCGGCAGGCGATGTCCTGGGTACACTTTTCTGTTGCACTGTATTCTCCATACTGGCAGGAGCTTTAACATCCTGCGCACAGGCGTATTGTGCACACATAAAGAGGCTGAAAATGAACAGAGCTAAATCGTAGGCGCTCATGATCATCTCTTCATAAAAACTGAAGTCAGCAAGACCAACGCCAATACCCCATACAAGATGACTTGTGGCGTACGCATGATCTTCTCCTTCTGGCAAACACGATTAATTTTCGACCAGACTCATATGTCCTGGCAACTTGGAATACGAACGCCCTTGTGGCAACTCTATCCTGATATGGGCGTATTCCCATTCAACTTCATTCGCTTCTGCCGCTGCCTTCGCGGTCCGTAATGCAACCATGAGCCATTGGTGTGCAGGCGCTTTATTGATGGCGATGATGATCATGATCTTGCCTATGCAAAAAATGTCATATGTGTTTTTGTCTTGTTTTTTTAAACTCTTGCTTTACTAGAACTCATTTCATAAATAGGGTGAGATGCGTTTGCCTCATAACGTGGGCTGGCAAGGCGGACGAGGCAGTCAATAGGTTTGCCTATTGACAACGAGTCCAACACAGTCCAGCACGCGTTATGAGGCAAACCCTTCGGGAACTGACGAGTTGGGCGCATTGCAGCGTTGTGCCGCTTGCAAAGGCGGACGCCTTAGCTGCGCGTCACGTCTCGCACTGCATCCCAAATCGTCTTGTTCGCACTCATCCTATTTATGAAATGAGTTCTACTTGTTACGCTTGCCGTAATCCACTGCCAGTTCCAGTTCAGCCTTGTTCATGCTTGAGCGGCCCTTGATATTTTTCTTGCGAGCTTCCTGGTACAACTGTGCATAAGTGCGTCCCATTGGTCCGCTATGCGAATGAAGCCCGCCACGCCTACCTGCAGGCATATCCTGCAAAGAGGTTTTGCTCGCCTCCTTGCTTTCACCGTGCTGCGCTCTCTCTTTGTTAACGGTACGTGCAGCAATTTCTGTAGCCAAGTCTGGCTCACGGCCACTTTTAATCAAACCATCCTTGATATGTTTGAACTGGCGCTCTCTCTTTGCACTCCAGGTGGCTTGTGGCATTATCAAATCCTCATGACTGGTTTTTACTTACTTCGCAACTTCAGCACGTTATCTTGCTTCCATGATCTGTATAGTAGTCGCCAGCCTCGTAGAACAACATCGGACCAGGATGAAAGTGATGTAAGACTATGCTGACGAGGTTGCTGCCATGTAGCGCAAACTCCACAAGGCACAATACCAATGTGCGACAGGGTAAAATTGTGCAAATTACTACTGACCGATTAATCACCATGCCCCGAACAACAACAGACTATCCGCATGTCACGCACTGAGCGCCTGTTGCAACTGATGCAAATCCTGCGTCGCCACCGCTATCCCGTCAGCGGTGCAGCCTTGTCGCAAGAACTGGGTATCAGCCTGCGCAGCCTGTACCGCGATATCGCCACATTGCAAAGCCAGGGCGCAAAAATCGCTGGTGAAGCAGGCATAGGCTATGTCTTGCAACCCGGCTTCACATTGCCACCGCTGATGTTTAGCGAAGAAGAAATTGCTGCGATTGCCCTGGGGTCAAAATGGGTAGCACAGCAGGCTGACCATAAACTGGCACTCGCCGCCCGTGATGCATTGGCAAAAATCGCCTCGGTCTTGCCATCAGAATCCAGAAAGGAGCTGGAAACCAGCGGCCTCCTGATCGGCCCCAGCAGCAAGAACGCAGGCAATGATGAACAGCTACGCCAGATACGCCTGGCCATACGCAAGCAGCACAAACTCGTGCTCGACTATCAGGATGAAACCGGCCAGGCCAGCCAGCGCACCATCTGGCCCTGCGCACTGGCTTTCTTTGATAGCCTGCGCGTCATCGTGGCCTGGTGTGAATTACGCAATGACTTCCGGCATTTTCGCACTGACCGCATACAGCACTTGCAGGTGGCAGAGCAAACCTATCCACGGGCGCGCCAGGCGCTGTTGAAGGAATGGCGTGAGCAACAGGGGATCAGGGCTGAACGTTAACAGCTACTTGACCGCATAGTTTCCGCTCTGGCTGATTTCGGTTTTATAATGAATGTAAAATACTTCAGCCATACCACATTCAAGCCAAGAAAAAACAGATGAAAGCCAAGACGGACACCACAATAGACGTACACAAGTCCGCCAGCAAAGAACAGCGCCGTTTACAAATGGCGGATATTGCACGGCTGGCTGGGGTCTCCACCTCGACGGTGTCGCGTGCCCTGAGTGGCAGTACCCTTGTTAATGACGAGACTCGTCAGCGCATTGCTGAGCTGGCGCGCTCGCTCAAATATTCCATCAATATTGATGCCCGCAATCTGCGCCTGAAGCAAACGCGCACGATTGCCGTGGTCGTGCCTTTTGACTCTGAAACCCGCCAGCATTTGTCCGACCCTTTCTTCCTGGGCATATTAGGAAGTCTGGCAGATGCATTGACTGACCGGGGCTTTGACATGCTGTTGTCACGCATTGATGCCGAACATCTCGACAATGCCGCACAGATTTTTGATACTGGCCGGGTGCTGGGCGTGATCCTGATAGGCCAGTGGCGACATCATGATCAGTTAAACCAGCTGGCGGCACGCCATGTGCCCATCGTGGTCTGGGGTGCGCAATTACCGCAGCAATTGTATGTGACTGTGGGCAGTGATAATGTCACTGGCGGTCAAAAAGCGACGGAACACCTGGTGCAAAGCGGGCGTAAGCGTATCGCCTTTTTTGGTGACACGCAATTACCCGAAGTAGCGCAACGCTATGAGGGTTATTGCAGGGCGCTGGCGCAGAATGGCATTGCCCTTGACGAGAAACTGGTGGTGCCCGCTTCATTCATAGAAGAAGGTGGTAAGCTGGCGGTGGATGAATTGTGCAGCCGCAAAACCAGCTTCGATGCCCTGTTTGCCAGTAGCGATTTGTTGGCCATGACCAGCATCAACAGCCTGCGCGAAAATAATTACCGCGTACCGGATGATGTCGCCGTAGTTGGTTATGACGACATAGAACTGGCACGCTACTTTCACCCGCCACTGACTACGGTACGCCAGCCAATGGCACAGGCAGGCCTGGCGTTGGTTGATGCCCTGTTGACCCTGATAGAAGATGGCAATAGCAAAGCGCAGTTGTTGCCTACCGAATTGATCGTCAGGGCAAGTAGTGTTTCCGTCGGGTAGTGCAACTTGTGCGGGATAGCTCCTTCACTGACCAAGTTTCTTGTCTTCAAAATTTTCTTTTGAGGTGCCGCTATTCCGTGGTGCTTTGAAACATACCGCGGAATACGGCATACATCGTCTATTTAGCAAATGGCCCTACATTGCAACCGATTGCAACAAATTATGAAAGTCGAAGCGTTCGCACAGAAATCCTCAAGAATTTCTCATAAATTCCATTGTGCGCCGCAACATGCGCAGCATTTTCCAATCAACCTGTTGTCCACAAAACACAAAGATTGATCGATAATTTCGCCCTGCCTTATTTGAAATAAAGGCTGTGATTATTTGGCGAGACCTCATAGTACGCAATCCTTTGCCCTACCCCCATCTCCAGCCCTTAACTTCGCATTATGAAATTTACTAGAAAGAAATGTTGCACCATTTTATTGCACTGCATCTTTGCAATCGATTGCAATAAAATTCTTTTTACCCGATAATTCTCTTCACCTGCACTACAAAAGATCTTCAACAGCGTTTGCCTTGGCAAACCAGGGATCGCAAAAAAGCGCCATAGAGTACGACGGCTGATTTCGAATTGAACCAGCCTGAACGTCCAAAGAGCGCGGCGAAAATTGTTGGAGGTCTTTTGTGACGGCACAGCATCACCGCTATGAGCGTGGTGCCTGAGCTAAGGCAACAAGGTACTAGACATGCGTGCGCAGACTTGTTCTGTGCAGCTTTATAAAATGATGACAGCGGAGACAGCAATGAAATCATCACACATCAAAATGACGCACATGGCCAGCGTCATTTCCCTGGCCTTACTGCACATGAATGGTGCATGGGCGCAAGACAATACTGCAGTATCGGACAAGGATAAGAATTCCCTGAACTTGAATTCAGTCATCGTGACGGGCACCCCCACAGGTACCTCCAAGATGAAGGCCAGTGTATCCATCAGTACCATTGATGCTGACCAGATTTCCCAATCAGCCCCGACCAACGCTGCAGAAATTTTGCGCTCTATTCCAGGCGTACGGGCAGAATCATCCGGTGGTGAAGGCAATGCCAACCTGACTGTGCGTGGCGTGCCTGTTTCTGCCGGTGGTGCGCGCTATGTGCAATTCCAGGAAGATGGTTTGCCACTGCTGCAATTTGGTGACATAGCCTTTGTCACACCAGACATGTATTTGCGCGCCGACGGCAGCCTTTCGCATCTTGAAGTAGTACGCGGTGGTACGGCATCGACAATGGCCACCAATTCACCCGGTGGCATCATCAACTTCATCAGCAAGACTGGCAAGGAAAAAGGCGGCAGCTTAGGCATCACCAAGGGTGTGGACTTTAGTCAAACCCGCTTTGACTTTGATTATGGCGCGGCACTCTCTGCCAAGACACGCGCTTTCATCGCAGGCTATTATCGTAGCGGCGACAGCTCGCGCCCAGCTGGCATGACAGCTGAAGAAGGCGGCCAACTGCGCGCCAATATCACGCATGAAATGGACAATGGCTACCTGCGACTGAGCTTCAAGCATCTGGATGACAAAACACCGATGAATATGCCAGTGCCAGTCAAAACCGTAAATGGCAATATTTCTGAATTGCCAGGTATAGACCCGCGCACCGCCAGTTTTTATTCCCCCTACTGGACACGCGACATAGTCCTGGATAAAAACAATAACAAGATAGCGACCAATGTGAATGACGGCCTGCATGTCGTCAACAATGCCTTTGGTGCAGAAGCATCCCTGAAGCTGGGTGGCGGCTGGACTCTGGATGAAAAATTCCGCAAGTCGAATAACACTGGTCGCTTTATTTCCATCTTCCCGGCTGATGCAGGCGTGACCGGGGCGGCAGCAACGAACATGACTTACGCCACCGGCCCCAACACAGGCAAGGCATATACAGGTGCGGCATTCACAGCAACTGTGTTCAATACCTCAATTGATGACTTGGGCAGTACCGTCAATGACATGAAACTGTCCAAGGCATTTGAGACATCTGGTGGCAAATTCACCACCACGCTGGGCTGGTATTCTTCCTTGCAAAACCTGGGTGTGACCTGGAACTTCAATCAATACCTGATGCAAGCCAGCGGTGACAAGCCAGCTCTGCTGAATTCAAACGGCACGGTCGCTGGTACGCCGGGGCTGGTCGCACAAGGTACGGATACCTGGGGCGGCTGCTGCAATCGCAATATCGATGCACAATACAAGACCAATGCCATGTATGCCAACCTCGGCTGGGAAAGCGGCGACTGGAACCTGGATGGCAGCCTGCGCTATGATAAACAAGATGCCAGCGGCACTTTCAATCAGGCAGTCAATCAAAGCTATCGTGCTGCCAATACCAAATTTATCAACTATGGCGTAAACCATACGTCTTACTCTTTCGGGGCGAATTATCGCCTCAACAAAGACATCGCCGTCTTTGCCCGTGTCAGTGAAGGCATCGCCTTCAATGCCGACCGCATCATGTTTGGAAACCCGCTCGATGGCAGCACGCCGATCAGCACCAATATCGTCAAGCAGACCGAGGCAGGTGTGAAGTGGAAAGCAGGCGACTTCAGCAGCTTTGTGACCCTGTTCCAGGCCAAGACAGAAGAATCGAATTTTGAAGCAACCACACAGAAATTCACCGCCAATAACTATGATGCCAAGGGTGTGGAAATTGAAACCAGCTATCGCTACAACGCCTTCCGCGTCACTGGTGGCCTGACCTACACCAATGCCAGCATCACTGCAGCAAACGACAAGTCTGTGGTCGGCAAGACCCCACGCCGTCAGGCCAGCTACACCTATCAAATTGCTCCAACTTACACCATGGGCGATGCCGTCTTCGGTGCCAGCCTGATAGGCACCAGCAAATCTTACGGTGACGACGCCAACACCTTGACCCTGCCCGCCTTCCATGTCCTGAACGCCTTTGTCAACTACAACATCAACGACAAAGTGCAGGTCTCACTGAGCGTCAACAACCTGACGAACAACATAGGTTACACCGAAGTAGAAGGCGACGGACACGCAGCAAGATCGATTAATGGCAGAAGCATCAAGGCAGCATTGAAATACAGTTTTTAACATTCACGATGGAGCGCAGCGAACATCCGCCTCCCGGTGCGTAGGAAGCGTGGAGGGGGCGTAGCGAGCGGCGTCAGTTTGGGTTGAGAAGCGCAGTCGTACTTGAGTACGATGAGCATCGCAGGCCCAAAATCACGCCGCGCAGTAGCCCCATCCACGCTTCCGGCAAAGTCCCTGGTAGCACTTAGGCTCCCCTACACCCCCAACATGTGGGGGAGCCATTTTTACTGACCCGTTTTTTCTAAGGCACTGCCTGCACCATGTCTGTCGCATCGAACACAGTACCATTCACCCACACCTTGCTCGCCAACATCGCGCCGGGCATGCAAGCAAGCATTAATGCCAGACTGACAAAGCACCTTCCCGATTTATACCAAACACTGCAGGCGTTGTACGGCGATCAATTCAGCAACGAGCAAGCATTTGCCACATGGCTGGCAGAACTCTTGCAAGTCGCAGGCGAAATTATCGCTGTACGCCCCCAGCCATTACAGGAACTCGACACAGCCAGAAGCACAGACAAGAACTGGTTCGCCAAAGAAAACATGCTCGGCTACTGCTGTTATGTAGACCGCTTTGCAGGTGACTTGCGCGGTGTACAACAACGTATCCCGCACCTGCAAGAACTGGGTGTGACTTACCTGCACCTGTTACCTTTTTTAAAAGCCCGCGCTGGCGAAAATGACGGTGGCTTTGCCGTAGCCGATTTTGATGCGATAGAAGCGCGTCTCGGCAACATGGCAGACCTGGAAGAACTCAGCGCCGCTCTACGTGCAGCAGGTATTAGCCTGTGTTCTGATTTTATCCTCAACCATGTGGCGGACGATCACCCCTGGGCTATCGCCGCAAAACTAGGCGATCCACATTATTGTGATTATTTTTATCACTACCCTGATCGCACAATTCCAGATAACTTTGAAAAGCATCTTGGTCAGATCTTCCCGCAAGTTGCTCCTGGCAATTTCAGCTTTGTGCCTGACCTGCAAGAATGGGTGTGGACTACCTTCTACCCTTATCAATGGGATCTGAATTACAGCAATCCAAACGTCTTTGCCGACATGGCAGCAGCACTGTTGCGCCTGGCGAACCGTGGCGTAGAAGCTTTCCGGCTGGATTCAACCGCTTTTTTGTGGAAGCGTACAGGCACAAAATGCATGAACCAGCCTGAAGCCCACCAGATCCTGCAAGCCTTGCGCAGTCTGGTAGAAATTGCTGCCCCTGGTGTTTTACTGAAGGCAGAAGCCATCGTTGAAACGGCAGAACTGCCAGCCTATCTTGGCAGCAAGGATGAGATAAATTTAAAACAGGAATGTCACCTCGCCTATCACAGCAGTCTGATGGCAGCCTCCTGGGTGGCCCTGACAGAACAAGACACCCGCCTGTTGCGTCACGTATTTGCGGGCACGCCAATGCTGCCAGAGCAAAGTAGCTGGCTGACTTATGTACGCTGCCATGATGATATAGGCTGGAATGTGCTGCGACCAGAAGCCAGCATGGAAGCAGAAGACGTACAGCAAAGGCTGGCCAGGGTATCCCGCTTTTATGCTGGCGATGGCAGTTATGCGCGGGGTGCCAGCTTCCAGGCAAATGATCCCGCGGCAGTGCACGGCACAGTCGGCATGGCGGCGGCACTGACTGGCTTTTCCAGCGCACAAACAACAACAGAAAAACATCTGGCCAGGCAACGTCTGCTACTCTTGTATGGATTAAGTTTTTGTTTCGGTGGCATGCCGCTGATTTATATGGGCGATGAACTGGCACAGACGAATGACGAGGCTTACCAGCAAGTGCCAGCACAGGCAGCAGATAGCCGGTGGCTGCACAGGCCAGTCTGGGATGAAGAATTATATGGGCAGCGCCATTCCAGTTTGCATGATGCGGGTGAAGTATTCAATGCGCTTGCTCATATGTTGCAGCAACGCCGGCAATTGCCACAACTGGCAGCGCAGACAGCAAGGGATTTACTCAATGCAAAAGATTCTGCCGTGCTGGCTTTTATGCGTGGCAACCCGGATGAAGCATTGCTGTTTTTGGGGAATTTCTCGGAGAATAGCATCAGCCTGAATATCGCGGAACTGCTGGTGGACTATGATATTTCTGGGCAAGGCTGGGTAGATCAGTTGAGCAAAATTGATGTTGATGTCACCGTAACATTGCAAGCATATTCGCAATTGTGGCTGGTAAGAAAATATGGAAATATAGTTTAAGCACTAGCTCCCTCCCCTTCAAGAGGAAGGAGAAAAACTGGATATTGCACAAATACTCGCCATTCGTAATTCAAGCTCGTTATTGGAAAAAACCCATGTCATTGCAAAGCAAACCCATCATCGTCTTTGGCGAAACCCTGATCGATGACTTCCCTGATCAGCCTGTAGTTGGTGGTGCGCCTTTTAATGTGGCACGCAGCCTGGGTTATTTTGATTGTGCTCCCCTGATGATTTCACGCGTGGGCAATGATGCCACTGCAGAATTGATACGTGCTGACATGCAGCGTTTCAAGCTGTCGGCTGTTGGCTTGCAGACTGACCGGCACTACCCCACTGGACGGGTCAAGGTGACTCAGGACGATAGTGCAGACAAGGCCAAACACCATTTCGAGATCTTGCCTGAGCAGGCATATGACTATATTGATAGCCAGCTTGCTATCGCTGTCATGCAACAAACCAGCCCTGTACATGGCCAGGGCATCTTTTACTTTGGCACACTGGCACAAAGAAATCCTGTATCACGTGACGCTTTGTATAGCCTGCTGAAACAAACACAGGCGCTCAAATACGTGGATCTCAATTTGCGCGCCATGCAATACAGCCTGACGACGATAGAGCAATCATTACAGTTTGCCGACATACTCAAGGTCAATGAAGAAGAATTGCAGATATTGGCAGAAATTTACCTGGACAAGCCAAAGGCAGAAAGCGAAGCCGCACTGGATGATGCAGATATTCAGGCACATGCAACAGCATTGATCAAGCTATTCAAGTTGCAAGCCATCATCATCACGCTGGGTGAACGCGGTTATGCTTATCTGGATGAGGCTGGGGCCTTACTCAGTAGTGCATCGGAGCCTGTCAAAGTTGAAGTCGTGGATACCGTCGGTGGTGGCGATGCCTTCTCCGCCATCTTTTTACTTGGCATGCAGCGCGGCTGGCCATTACACATCAGCCTGCAACGTGCCCATCAATTCGCAGCAGCAATCTGCGGCGTACGGGGTGCAGTAGCCAGCGATGCTGGCTTTTATGACCAATGGCAACAACGCTGGGATGCTGAAACCCTGCCAGTCATTGAAAGCAGCGGAGCGAAGCCATGAATCCAGCCGCAAGCAGCGCACAGTCACTGACAGGCAAACCCCGTCTGTCATTCTGGCAAATTATCAACATGAACTTTGGTTTTTTTGGCATACAGTTCAGTTTTGGTTTGCAGCAAAGCAGCATGAGCCCCATCTACGCCTATCTGGGTGCTGACGAAGCCAGCCTGCCCTATTTGTGGCTGGCCGGGCCGGTGACAGGTTTGCTGGTGCAACCGCTGATCGGTGCCATGAGTGACCGCACCATCAGCCGCTGGGGGCGGCGCACGCCATACTTCCTGATTGGTGCCGTCCTGTGCAGCCTGGGCTTATTGATCATGCCGTTCAGTTCCACACTATGGATGGCTGCTGGTTTGTTGTGGATACTTGATGCTGCCAATAATGTGACGATGGAACCATACCGTGCCTTTGTCAGCGACAAGCTCGATGCCAGCCAGCATTCTGTCGGGTTCCTCACACAAAGCGCCTTTACTGGCCTGGGACAAACTCTCGCCTATCTCACGCCATCGATCCTGGTAGTAGCGGGCATGAACAGCAATAGCGTCAACAGCCATCACATTCCCTATATTGTCATTGCGGCTTTTATCATAGGCGCAGTATTTTCCATCGCCTCGATCTTGTGGACTTTGAAGACAACACCCGAAATCCCTTTGACGGCTGAACAGTTGGCACAGATCAGGCAACAAGCAACAGGCTGGCGTGCCACCCTGGCTGAAATAGGTCTCGCAATAAAAGAAATGCCGCCGACCATGCGCCAACTGGCGCTGGTCAAACTGTTCCAGTGGTATGCCATGTTTTGCTACTGGCAGTACATCATGCTGTCGCTGGGACGCAGCATATTTGGCACCAGTGACCCCAGTTCTGCCGGTTTCCGCGAAGCGGGATTATTGAATGGGCAGATAGGCGCTTTCTACAATTTCATCGCCTTCATTGCTGCCTTTGCGCTGGTGCCCTTTACCCGCCGTTTTGGCCCCAAGATCAGCCATGCTAGCTGCCTGACTCTGGCGGGCTTGTGCATGATAAGCATACCGGCCATACATACACCAGCCCTGTTATTCATTCCTATGCTGGGCGTGGGCCTGGCCTGGGCCAGTATCATGGGCACCCCCTATATCATGCTGGCAGGCAGCATACCGGCAGAGCGCACAGGGGTCTATATGGGCATCTTCAATATGTTCATCGTCATCCCCATGATCATACAAATCTTCACTCTGCCGCTGTATTACCAGGCATGGCTGGGCGGCAATCCTGAGAACGTGATCAGGCTGGCTGGTGGCTTGCTGATTTGCGCGGCAATGGCGGTGGGCCTGGTTAAGTTGCAGAAAAAGTGACCGTGAGCATAAATCGGCAACACAATTAGCCTGTACAGCCTGAGTATTTCTTTTTCCTGCAAATTGACTTCAATCTTGCTTTTGATTGCAAATCGTCATGCATGGCGGCCTGGGCATACCATATACTGGCCTTGTCGAGATCCACAGCCTGGCCTGCCATGCCCTCATCATAAATTGCGGCCAATGCGCGCTTGGCAATCATGTCGCCTTGCGCAGCTGCCAGCTCATAAAAATATACTGCTTTGTTCACATCCTGATTGACCGTACTCAGGTAAAAATTTCCCATCATCACTTGCGACCTGCGCTCGCCCTGCTTTGCAGCTTTTTCATACCATTGGTGGGCTTGTTTCATGTCCTTGGCAACGCCATTGCCCAGGTCGTACATCCAGGCCAGCTGATATGTTGCCTCAACATTGCCTTTTTCAGATGCCATTTCCCAAAAATATACGGCTTCAATCACATTGCGAACTTTGCCCCCATGTCCGCTAAAATATTGGTCGCCTATTTCCTTGAGCTCTTTACCGCTTAACAGTAAGTCTTGCTGTTTGCGCTCAACTATACTCAAGTAACTATTATTGAGATAGGTAGTTTGCTCGTGCAATGGGACAGGAG
>Ga0187842_1000827_pt1 | contig 14811 bp, 13 predicted proteins | sample SpaLakP09_SKY_41_FD_134514 | JGI IMG/M metagenome (GOLD analysis project Ga0187842, IMG submission 134514) | Oligotrophic lake water microbial communities from Sparkling Lake, Wisconsin, USA - SP09_SKY_41 | ecosystem: Environmental > Aquatic > Freshwater > Lake | place: USA: Sparkling Lake... | reverse complement strand
GCCTTGTACAGCTCAATACGAGTATGGTCACGCACATACATCGTGGCATATACCGCAAGGATGAAGAAGCGAATCCATAGCTTGTTAACGCCTTGGAGTAATTTCGGATTAGCACGCATGATTAACGCAAAGGATTCACCATGGCGGAATTCATCATTGCACCAGCGCTCAAACCATAAAAAGATCGGATGAAAGCGTGTTTCAGGGCGATTTTCAAGTTCACGGAAAATAGTGATGTAACGGGCATAACCAATCTTCTCAGAGAGATAGGTAGCGTAAAAAATAAACTTTGGTCTAAAGTAAGTGTATTTCTTGGATTTTGCTAAAAAGCCTAAGTCAATACCGATATTGAAATCTTTAAGCCACTGGTTAATAAAGCCAGCATGACGACTTTCATCTCTAGCCATGTAACCAAACAACATGCGCATATCTGGATTAGTTACCTTACGCTTGATCTCAGCATACAAAATACAGCCAGAAAACTCAGAGGTAATAGAACTGATTAAGAATTCAACGAACTCGTCATATAGGGCTGGATGAAGATTGGAGTAATCCTTGTCCATATCTGCGGGGCGCTGAAAGTGATCGTGATTATTATCGCCTTCATACTCTGCCATCAATGCATCCCACTCTGGGCGCAAAGAATCAATGCTGATGCGATCCATCTCTTTAAAATTGGTCGTATAAAAGCGCGGGCTTAATACAGCGTCTTCCAATGCCATCTTGGTAGATTCATTCACTTCACCCTTTGCAGGGATTTGACTTTGCAACATGCTTTCTGCGCTATCTAAATTCATTTCCTACTCCAAATAAAAGAAAAATTATTTAACTTTTGCTGCTAAATACACTGGGTCAAGCAATCTGTAAAATGATCCAGCATTGGTGGGTCCAAAAGACTCCAAATCCACCATACGACCCGTTGCTGTATCCGATAAAGTTAAGCGGCCATCTGCTCTATAAATTAATTCAAAGGGTGGACCGCTATCCAATCCCCTCCGCTTTCTTTCCTGCGCAAGCCCACGCAAGGTACCCCTCACAAAACCTGCCTCGCCTTGCACAGCGTCAATTTGTTTACCAGTTTTATAATCGATTATCGCGATTGAACCGTCAGGACGATCTTCAAAACGTAACTGCAGTACTTTGGCAGGTTCTGCATCTGGCTCTCTGACTTGACTCAAGTCACGGCTATTAATGAATACTAATAACAACATAATGACAATGCCAGCGGCCACTAGTATCTTAGCCACGGGTGACAGAAAATCCTTGTTTTCTGGAATGCTCATGCTGTTTGCACTCCCGCTTGCTCAACTTGAATCTCTTGTGCTGCTTTTTTGCTCAGGCCAGTCGATGCAATCCAGGCTTCAGTCAGGATTGCTGCTACCTGCTTTGCCTCTGGAACACAACGCATCATTGGTTCCGGGGTAGCTAGACGCCATGGACGTGCATGAGGCCATAAATGAAAGTAAGCAATCTTATCCTTGGTCGCAATTTGCATTGGAATATCACCTGTGCCGTCTTTGTATAACTTGAGACCGGCACTGCCTAGAGTTTTGTACGGGAGATTAAATGTCACGGTCAAAACAATACCGACCCTCATCACGATACGACGGTTCGTTAGGGTGTACAGAGCTTCAGTAGCAGACCAATAAGCCATGAGACCAACTAATATCAGCCCAATCACAGCCAGGGCAAAAGCAAGTGCTACGCTACTCCATCCAGCGGCTAAGCCACCCTCACTGCCGGCTACAGAAATCAATTGCCAAACCACAATTACAGCAAAGTACAAGCTAAGCCATTGCAAACGAAATACATGCTTTGCCATGGAGATCCAATTGGGAGCACCCTGCCACAAGATCATTTCATCTTGTGGCAATGGTTCGGGTAGCCCTAAAGCAGCCTCAAACTCATACTCTGCTGATTGATGTGGTTTTTGATTCACAAAATACTTTCAGTTAATAGTAATTAAATGAGAGGTTCTTGACGCTCAGGAGTTGCATATAGAGTGCCTCCACCGTAGTAAGCCATGATCTTCTCTTCTTCTAATAGGGTAATTTGATCGTGACTCTTTAAACCAGGCACTAAAGCAAATTGATTGCCTAAGATCGATTTAACATTAATATGGTCGCGACGAATTCGGGAGAAATTCATTGGTAGCAATACTCTCCTGCCACCAAACTCCGGCAAGGTCTCAATTTCTAAATAGCGAATCACCACCTCAGCCTGATCAATCCATAGCTCTTTCACGGTGCCGGCTATCACCCCGTCGTCACCCATGACTTCCATACCAACTGGATTTCTATCTTGTTTGGCGACACTAAATTGACCGAGTAAACGCCCTGGCAGAATGCGTTTTTGACCTTCCGATGTCATATCAGGAATATCTGCACGCATCGTAAATGCACCCGGCCCAACCCCATCCAACATCGGATTTCCAGTTGGAATTAAAGGAGCGCCGTTTAAATAGCTTGAAGGTCGAGCGGCCACTTTTTCAAGGGGCTCATATTTTGGCTGGGTCACATCACCAAAATACTCAGTATGAAAAGTCTTCGGTGCTGGCATACCCGCTATTCCGGTCGCTCGTCGCGTTTCGCCACGAATGTCGTACTCCAGCGGAAAACCTTCACGCTTACCCTCTAAAGTGAGGTAATACACTAGACCGAAAAAAAATACCCAAAATGCGTATAGAACTAATTGCGCAACATCAATATATTCTGTAATTGCTCCGGTTGCCATCTTGCTCTCCCTTTTAACAATAATGCTTATTGTGAAAAAACATACTTTGCCACTATCTAACTAGGTAATTCATCTAAACCAAACTTCTGAGAAACATTCTTCACGGGCTGCTTGTTCATAACGACCAAAGGCCCAATTGCGATCAATGTAATAAACAACAAATAAAATTCAATGTGATACACAAAGCTATAGCCTGTAGCATTAGAAATAAGGCCATCACCTAAAAGACCGCTAGTAGCCAAACTAGAAATCACATCACGGATCACGCCACCAGCTGCAATGGCAATACCCGATGCAGTAGCGTGCACTGCACCCCAGGCACCAAGAACCAAACCATTCATACCTCCTGATTCAAAGCTCATTGCGGCAGTTAAAGTGCTCACAGAAAATAATCCGCCTCCGAAGCCAATCAAAAATGCACCGCAACGAAATAGCGATGGAGAAAGTAAAGGTTCAGAAAAAATGACGCAACTAAATGCCAGAATGCCAAACAAGGCGCCAATAGAGGCAAGGCGGTATGGATCGATAGAGCGATTTAAATAACGTGCAGCTACGCCAAAAGCAGCTAGAGCGCCTAAGGAAGTAAGGCTTGTTAATACTGTTGTAGCGCTAACTGATAGACCCAATACTTCGGCGCCATAAGGCTCCAAAATAATGTCTTGCATGCTAAATGCTGCAGTACCTAGACCTAGAGCCACCAAGAAACGAATTACCTTGCCTTGCTTAGAAAAGGTAGCCCAAGTTTCTTTAAAGCTTGGAGTTTGGATGGAGTGCGCTGTTAGATGGGGCTGACGAGGCTCTTGCTTCCAAACGGCAATTAAATTCAGTATCAAGGTAGTTGCTGCAACACCCTGAACCACACGAATCAACAATATAGGTGTGATGTCAATGAGCAAATAGCCAAAGATGGCGCTACTCACTGCCATACCAACCAACAGCATCATATACATTAGCGCCACTACTCTAGGCCTGGCCTCAGGCTCAGCAAGGTCTGATGCTAAGGCGAGGCCAGCAGTTTGCGTAGTCTGCATACCAGCGCCTACCAATAAAAAAGCGAGTCCCGTTGCACCTTGCGCAAACCAAGCAGGCCACGTGGTGTCACCAGACAAAAGAATTAATGCAAAAGGCATGATGGCAAAACCACCAAACTGCAACCAAGAGCCAATCCAGATGTAAGGCACTCTGCGCCAGCCAAGAAAAGACTTGTGGCTATCACTCTTAAAGCCAACCAGCGCCCTAAATGGAGCGAAAAGAAGTGGTAAGGCAACCATAATCGAAACTAAAGCAGCGCTCACTTGCAACTCAACAATCATCACGCGATTAAGGGTACCAATCAGCATCACCATTGCCATACCTACCGAGACCTGAAATAGCGATAGTCTTAAGAGACGGCTTAGGGGTAACTCTTTAGTGGCGATATCAGCAAATGGCAAGAACCTTGGACTCACTCTCTTCCAATTTTCAAAAAGTTCTTTGCCGCGCCAGGTCAGAGTAAATATTTTCATTACTATCGCACCGTCTTTTGATCAGCCTGCTTCTTACTGAGACGCATAGCCTGGGAAAAATAAAAGGCACGCTGTACTTTTTGAGTGCTTACTGGCATCCACTCTGTCAGACCATCATGATTGCTAAAGGTTCTCGTGAGGGAGTCAATCGAAATAGGCTGAATAAATGGTGATCGATCGCTTCTTGGGAATAAGCTACCCAGAGTCAACAATGTGCTCAGTACTGCATTGTTAGGAGCAAAAGTAAAAGCAATATTGGCGCGGGTACGGTCAGCCAGTTTGGCCATCGCATCAGCGATATCTAAATGGTGATAATGAATCATTGAGTCCATACAAACCACATGATCAAACTCACCCAAGGCTGGATCCAACATATCACCAGAGCGAAACTCAATAGAGCCCGCTCCAAAATCATTACCAATTCTCTCGCGAGCCAGATCTACTAATGTGGGTGATAAATCAATCGCGACTACATGCGCTCCTCGCTTTGCTAAATCAGCAGCCAAGACTCCAGTTCCACAGCCAGCATCCAACACGCGATGACCAGTCAAATCACTCGGTAAATAGCTGAGCAATACGTGCCGCATTTCTTCACGTCCCGCTCTGACCTTGGCACGAATACCGCTGACCTTTGCAGTTGAAGTGAGTTTCGCCCAAGCATCAACCGCAGTCCGGTCAAAGTATTCCTCTAACTGGCTACGTTTTTGGGTGTAGGAGTTTTTTTGCATTAGTAAATGAAGTCTTTTAAATTATTTCAGCCAAGGGGAATAAATATAGGCAAGGAGATGGGCAATCACAGCAATAAATCCAAAAAATTGTGTACCTTGAATGAGGTTGCGATGCAGCTCCTCCGCCGCCTCCATGTTTAATCCGGTTAAGCTTGCTTGAGAGCTGAAGTGCCTTGCTGCTTGGGCAGCCTCTAAGCGAATAGCTTCAGAACCGACGATAGACTCTCGCTGCTTCTTTTCTTGGTCTAAGCGCGCCATGCGTAACTTCCAAATAAATTGGCCTGCATTCACCACATAAGTTGCATATGCAGCCAATGCCAAAATCATTAATTGATATTGATCTAAGTACCCTGTTGCCAAAGCCACCAGATACAGGGTGTGCAAAAGCAATACCAACATACTGAATACATCTTCCCAAAAAAATGCTGGCGCGAATAAATAGCAATTGAAAACGACTTTTTCCCAAATGCATCCCGTAATCATGATGGTGTAAAGCGTTAAGGTTTTAACCACCACCGAGACATTGGCGGAATACTCTCCCTCTCCCGTAAACAAAAAACGCAGCACCAAATATAAGCTGACTAAGAAAACTAAGAATTGCACAGGCGCTAAAATTCCCTGAACCAGAGTCCATTTAGTTGCATCTCTTCTTACCCGCTCTTCTGGGGTGTAGAGTGGCTTATATGTTTTTTCCATGCAGAGTCTGATATTTTTTCTAAAACAACCTTTAAACAATCCTTAATGCGCTTTTTGAAGTAAAAAGTGTCAATGAAAGTTTACGGTATTTAGTAAAAGAAAGTCCTCGGGATAACCCTATTGCTAGTACTTTCCCTATGGCAAGTTATTGAAAAAGAATGCTAAATAGAACCGTTGCTAAATAAACCTTTTTTGACATAAATTAGGTCATTTATTTTTGCGGTGCAGCATATTTTTTGGTGAGCATTTAGCGCCCTTCATTTTGTCTTAAGAATTGCATCATTAGGAGATGGGCTTTGTCGGAATCGCTGAAAAAAACATTCCAATCTAATTTAGGCGAATTAGATAGCGCAGAAATGATGCTCTGGCTTAATAAAACCATCGAATCTGAAATAATCCCCCGCTTACTCATGGGGCATAAGCTGGAATCAGGTAGCGATCTGGCTGTGGACCAAGCTAATGAGCTGGAAGTAAAACAATCTGAAATTATTGACTTTTGCCAGACACTTCTAGACGGACCTGTTGAGGAGTGCTTCTCCTTCATAGAGCGAATGCAGAAATCGGGACATTCCCTTATTTCTCTCTACATGAATCTGATCCCAGCATCGACAAGGCGCTTACAGGAGCTCTGGGAAAGCGATGAAAACAGTTTCACAGAAGTCACATTTGCTCTAGGTCGAGCTCAGAACCTCATTCACCAGCTCAGCCCCATCTTTGTAAATCAGGCTAATTTCAGTGATTTCAAAGGAAATGCCCTCCTCATCAATGTACCTGGATCCCAGCACACCTTAGGCATCCTAATGTTGGGTGAATTTTTTAAACTAGCCGGCTGGAATACAGCGGTCGAAATTGAAATTTCCAGCGACGAATTAAAGGATCGAGTTCGCTCGCAAGCCTGTGATTTAGTTGCAATTTCTGTCTCATGTGAGGCTCAGTGGGATACAATGGAATCGTTATTGAAAGATATAAAAAGAATCTCAAAAAATAAAGGGGTACTGACGATGGTAGGTGGCCCGCTATTCGACTTCAAACCCGAGTTAGTCAATGCCTGCTCAGCAGATGTTTGTGCCCTAACGGCAGAAGAGGCTCTTAAGAAAGTTTCTGACCTGCTATCGAAAAGAACGCGCTTAAATTAAGATGCCGATCTCACAAGAACCGCAGAAGCTGTATCAAAACTTAAGCAATAATGAGCTGAGTCATATTGCGCAAGCATCGGCTGATATATCCTTTGTTTTAGATGATTCTGGATCGATACAAGATATCTATTCCCATAATCAAAGTTTAATCAAACAAATTCCAGATGACCTGATTGGGCGATTATGGATTGATGTAGTAGAGACTGATAGTAGAAAAAAAGTGCAGTACTTGCTAGACGATGCCAACCTAAATCAGGTTTCCAAATTCAGGCAAATTAATCTCACTAGCAATGAGAAAAATTTATCATTGCCAATCATGTGCGCCTCAATCAAGGCGCTGTCGAATCAAAAGATTATTGTTATCGGCAGGAACCTTGCTGAAGTTGCTCAACTGCAACAAGATTTAGTCGCAGCTCAGAAAAAGATTAGCCAAAACTATCTACAAATAAATCAGTTAGAAGAACGCTTTCGATCTATCTTTGAAATTGGCACTGAATCCAACATCATTCTTCAAGCAGATGGTGGATACCCCATCATTGAGATGAATAACAATGCCATCAAGCGGCTACTGATTGCAAAAAATAATTACATCGGAAAATCATTTCTGTCACTCCTACCTGCTGATGAACTCAGTAAAGTAACAAGTCTCTTTCAGGAGATGCTGGCAACAGGTGAGTCTAAGGACTTAGACGTATCTTTTGTAGGTGATAAAAAAATTAGGGTCAGCGCAAGCTCTTTCATTAATAGCGGAAGACCACACTTACTACTGAATCTGAAGCCCTTAGAGCTAGCTCAATCAGCCCAGTTATTAGAGTCCGATTCTTTAACCGTAAAAGCCATTGAAAATAACTCCTACGGTTTTGTTGTTTGCACTCCAGAAGGCTTGATTCTGAAAGCAAATAAAGCCTTTATCAAATTAAGTAACGCTAAAGGTGAGCAAGAGTTAATTGGCACTGCTATACAAAATTATCTAGGCTCGGAAACGGCAGATTTTGCTCAGATGATGCAATCCTTAAAAGGCAAAGCCAGCGCTCAATCCTGCATCTCTTCGATTAGTAACAATAGTAGCGGCATTAAATTGGTCGATATTTCAGCAGTATCTGTGGCTCATCCACGTGCCTGTGTTGGCATGATCTTCCGTCAAATGGATTCGAGACAGAATAAAGATAAACGCATTGATAAAAAACTAGTACGTAGCTCTGAAGAATTATCCATGCTGGTTGGAAAAGTTCCCTTGAAAGATATCCTCACTGAGACAACTGACTTGATTGAGCAGCTCTGTATCAAAGCTGCTTTAGATTTAAGCAATGACAATCGCGTTTCAGCCTCTGAAATCCTAGGCTTATCACGACAAAGCCTATACATTAAGCTTAGAAAATATGGCTTAGTAGATAGTGACGTTAAGGCTATTGATTAGAAAGACCGTAATGAACGGCCAAGTAGCATTAATGGTTCTTGTAGACATCCAATTATCAGCAAAAATCAGCGGCATTCTAAGACTCATGTTTGCCCGCTTAGGGCTCTGGAAAACCCCAGGACTGAAGTTCTATAAACATATGGGTTCAGGTAAAAATGGTGGCTTCTCAATTTATCCAAGTGGAACTCATCAGGCACTATTTTGTGTATTTCAAGATATAGCCAGCCTAGATAAGTTCTACCAATCATCTAGATTAATTCGCTGGTATCGGGAGCATGCTCAGGATTTTTTTTCAGTCAAACTGAAGGCTTACTCCATCAAAGGTCAGTGGTCGGGCTTTGCTCCGCACATTACAGCTGAAACGCCCGCTGCCGGTCCAATCGTATCTATTACTAGAGCATCCATTAAGCCGCTGTATTGCGTACCCTTTTGGCGCAAGCAACCTGCTGCAGAAATTTCTCTAGAGCAATCCTCTGGTTGCATCATTGCTGCTGGAGTTGGCGAAGCCCCTTTCTTTCGGCAAGCAACCTTTACTATTTGGGAGTCCCAAGCGGCGATGGATCAATACGCTCGGCACGGCGCTCACCAGAATGCAATTCGCGCTTCCTTAAGTGGACATTATTTTTCTGAGTCTATGTTTTCTCGCTACATCCCCTTTGATGCAGATGGTAGCTGGAAAGGTCGCACCCTTGCCTAAACCGCCGATCATTATTATCGGTGGCGGTATTGGTGGCTTGAGTTGCGCACTCGATCTTGCATCCTCTGGAGTTGAAGTTATTCTGATTGAAAAAGAGGGTCAGCTAGGGGGTAAGATTCGGCAATTAAATTGCTCTAGCGATCCTCTCGCTCCTGCGCTGATAGATTCTGGCCCTACCGTCTTTACCATGCGCTGGGTTTTTGATGCGCTTTTCCAAAAAGCAGGCACTACTTTAGAGTCTGAATTAGGCATTACTAAGTTAGATGTCTTGGCTCGTCATGCCTGGAGTAAAGATGAACGGCTTGATTTATTTGCTAATACGGATCAATCTGCGGAAGCCATCAAAGAATTTTCTTCAGCAGCGGAAGCTGGCCGCTTTCTTCAATTTTCCAAACAATGTCGCAAGCTCTATCAGTCGCTTGAGAAACCCTACATGCTCTCTGAAAAACCCAGCTTTGGGGGCATGATTAATGATCTCGGCATATCGGGATCTAAAGTCTTATATGACATTGGCTTATTCAATACTCTCTGGAAATCACTTGGTGACTACTTCCATGACCCCAGATTGCGCCAACTATTTGGAAGATACGCGACCTATTGCGGCTCTTCGCCGTATCAAGCCCCTGCCACCTTAATGTTGATTGCTGACGTTGAGGCACAAGGAGTGTGGGCTGTGCAAGGTGGAATGTATAGCTTAGTCAAAGCTATACAGAAGTTGGCACAAGATAAAGGCGTCCAAATCATGACTGGTCAAGCTTGTGAAGAAATCTTAATAGAACAAGGCCGCGCTAGTGGGGTGCGATTGGTTGATGGTACAACTATTCGAGCGCAAGCTGTGATTTTTAATGGGGATCTGGCTGCGCTTCAAACAGGTTTACTAAACCCCTCTAGTAAACAATCATTGAATACCAAAATGACTCCACCAAGCCCTGCCAAAAGATCACTGTCTGCTGTTACTTGGTCGATCAATGCTAAAGCAGATGGCTTTCCTTTACTCCGACATAATGTATTTTTTAATCAAGATTATCAAGCTGAGTTTGATGATATTTTTCAAAAGAAACGCCTTCCCAAAAAGCCAACGGTATACGTATGCGCTCAAGATCAAGGCGATACTTATGAAGCTAGAGCGAACTCACAAAGACTGCTCTGTCTAGTCAATGCACCAGCAAAAGGCGATCAGTCAGAATTTAGTGAGCAGGAAATAGCTGCTTGCGAAAGGGAAACTTTTGGTCTTCTACAACAATGTGGTCTTAATATCGACTTGGATAGCGCAATATGTCAACGTACAACGCCCTCTCTTTTCAATCAACTCTTTCCAGCGACGGGGGGAGCCCTTTATGGTCAAGCCAATCACGGTTGGATGGAAACCTTTGGGCGAGCTTCAGCACAAAGCCCGATTCCAGGTCTCTATCTAGCGGGGGGCAGCGTGCATCCTGGTCCGGGAGTACCCATGGCGGCACTATCGGGACGAATGGCGGCCGCAACCCTGATGGATCACCTCGGTTTGATCAAGCTGTCGGGGAGAACGCTTATCTCTGGTGGTACATCGATGCTCTAAGTGATGATGGAAAGCATGGCATCGTACTGATTGCATTTGTTGGTAGTGTTTTCTCACCCTACTATGCCTGGGCAAGAAGAAATAATACGGCAGTTAATCCTGAAAATCACTGCTCTTTAAATATTGCTATTTATAGTCCAGGAAAAAATCGTTGGGCGATGACTGAGAGAGGAGAAAAACAAGTCTCCCGCAGCTCTACCGAGTTTGTAATTGGTCCAAGCAATCTTCGCTGGGATGGCAATAAGTTAATTGTTCAGATACAAGAACGTGCAGTTCCTTTTGGGCAAAAAGTTTCCGGTACTGTTGAGCTTTATCCCAATACTTTATTTAACTTTAGTACGCCATTAGATGCCGCAGGTAAACATCGTTGGGGCCCTCTTGCCCCTTCAGCACGGGTTAAGGTGCACTTAAATTCTCCTGATTTACAGTGGGAAGGTAATGCTTACTTAGATTCCAATGAAGGGGATGAACCTATCAGCCAAGCTTTTCATGAATGGGATTGGTCAAGAGCAGAGATGAGCGGCGATAGGACTTCGGTAATTTATGATGTGCGAGAGAAAAATGCTCAAGAAAATGTGTTGGCATTAACTTTTAATCCTAATGGAACGATTGATCATTTTGAGCCTCCTCCAAGGCAAGCTCTGCCAAAAACAATTTGGGGAATTCAGGGGCATATGCGCAATCAAAGCGCTGAGACCTTAGCGGTACATCGGGTTTTAGAAAATACGCCTTTTTATACCCGCTCTGTTTTAAATTCTGAACTATTAGGAGAAAAGGTCCTCTCGTTTCATGAGACCTTAAGTGTACCAAAGTTAACTTTGACTAGCACTCAATTCATGCTCCCTTGGAGAATGCCGCGTATTACGTGGTGACTAGCGCTAGTAGTTACTGTAGGGCTCTACCATGAGTGGGAGTATTACGGCGTCGCTCTTGTCGCTCCATGAGATCAACGAACCATAGCAAATGATCGTGTGTTGTTCCATCAAAACGCTTGTCATGGGGGATCTCAATCACAGAATCTACTAAATACTGAATGGCTTTATCTGCATCAACCTGATGCTGCCTAGAAAATATTTTAGAGATCGCTGTAAAGGCTTCTGCCAAAAGAATTACTTTTCTCTTTGAGGGAACATACGCTCTTGTAGAAATAGAATCTAGATTCAGCTTTTCTACTTCTCGACCAATCTCAGCATAGATCAGCCTCGCCGCCTGAATCGCTGGACGGCAATCCCAAGGTAAATCAGAAATACCATCCTCTGCACGAGAATACAAAATATCAGCATGCTTTAAGAGGCGTGCAATCACTCTAGCAATTTGATCATTAAACTCTGGTTTTTGTAACCAAACTTGCGGGTCGAGTCCTGCCTCTCTGAGCCAATTGAGGGGTAAATAGATCCTGCCATTTGCAGCATCCTCACCCACATCGCGCGCAATGTTGGTGAGTTGCATTGCAAGACCAAGCTCGCAAGCTCTTGCTAAAGTCTCAGACTCTCTGCGATCCATGATCACACACATCATTGCGCCCACTGTGCCCGCAACGCGTGCACAGTAATCTAGTAGATCTTCTAAGCTATCATAAGTTTTAAACTGGGTATCCCACTCATAACCCTCAATAAGTGCGAGCGGTAAGCTGATAGGTAAATCAAATTCTTTAACGACTATCGATAAGGCGCGATCAGCCGCAATGTCATCGGGTATACCTTGATAGATTCGGTCAAGCCGTTCACGTAATTTTGGTATCGCATCTGGCTCAGCATCTACTGCATCAGCGACATCATCGGTAATTCGACAGAATGCATAAAGCGCAGTTGCTGGATCTCTGACTCTCTGCGGCAAAATTCTGGAGGCAGCAAAGAACGACTTTGAACCATCTCGCATCGTTGCGACGCACTCTTGAAGGTCTTTCATATTTTGAGTCATGCTGAGACTTTTCTAGGCTCAGCTACTACTGACATCAATGCTTTTGCTGAAGATAAAACGCCAGGAATGCCTGCACCCGGGTGAGTACCAGCTCCAACCATATAAAGCCCCTGAATATCTTCACTACGGTTGTGTGGTCTAAACCAAGCACTTTGAAGCAAGAGTGGCTCAAAACCAAAGGCAGCACCTTTAACAGACAAAAGACGATCCTGAAAATCTTGAGGAGTCATGAGAAAGGATGTTTTAAGATGCTTTTCAAATCCAGGTAAAACACTTTCATCTAAGTACTTGGCAATTGCTTGACGATAGGGCTCAGCCTCTTTAGCCCTGTCCGTTCCACTTTCTAAATTCGGCACTGGCGCCAACACATAGAATGCATCGCCGCCAGTAGGCGCTAGGGAGGGATCTGTAGCAGTTGGTCTATGTAAATACAGACTAAAGTCATCTGCCAAAACATGCTTCTTAAAGATATCCGTGAGTAACTCTTTATAGCGCTTACCCAACAAAATCATGTGGTGAGGAACGTCAGGGTATTGATTATCTGTACCGAAGTACCAAACAAATAGACTCATGGAGTATTTACTCTTATTCACCTTAGCGTCGGTCCAAACTTTGCGATGTTCTGGCGCGATGAGCTTTTGATAAGTCCATGCTGCATCCGCATTTGAGACCACAATATCTGCAGGAATAAATTCACCATTGGCTAGCGTAACGCCTTGAGCTTTGCCATTCTCGACCTCAATGCGTTTGACCTCAGAGTTCAGGCGAATTTGCACTCCTCTGCCAGCTAATAAACCTACTAAGCCCTTAATTAAGGAGCCTGTGCCACCCATTGCCGAGTGCACCCCATGACGTCGCTCCAAGGAGTTGATGAGTGCATAGACAGCTGTCACAGAAAAAGGATTACCGCCAATTAAGAGCGGATGAAAACTCATCACTTGACGTATCTTGTCATTTTTTAAATGGCGCGCAACTAATTTATAGAGGCTCTCCCAAGCCCGCATCTTCACCATTGATGGAATGGCTCGAATCAAATCTCCGATTGAGTCAAATGCAGTAGAACTTAACTCCTGAAAACCAAGCTTGTAGCATTTTTCTGCTTCTGCTAAAAATCGCTCATAACCTGGTAAGTCCTCTGGCGCAAACTTAGCCACTTCAGCGCGCATTCTAGCTGGGTCACCCGTGTAATCAAAATGAGTACCATCATCAAAACGGATCCGATAAAAAGGATCCATTGGGCGTAGATCAACATCATCTGACATCTTCTTACCACACAATTCCCACAATTCACTCAGCAAGAATGGTGCAGTAATGATGGTCGGGCCAGCATCAAAGGTATAGCCATCACGATGGTGTACGTATGCCCTACCACCGGGTGCATCTAGCTTCTCTATAACAATGACCTTGTAGCCTTTACAAGACAAACGAATCGCAGAGGCCAATCCACCAAATCCACTTCCAATCACAATGGCAGTCGATACTTCATCTTCTTTAAATACCGCTTTTTTTAACATTTACCTAAACCAACTTTTCTACAAAAAAATAGCGTCATATTCACCGTATGACGCTATTGGTCATCACAAAATATAAATTACTTCATTGCAACCGATTTTGCCGGAGCAACCGCGTCTGAAGATTTCTGCATTGACTTAGCCGGCCCGTTCAAATAAGGATAATTGGGAGCTTTCTGTGTTGTCATTGCGGGTCCGGTCAAATAAGGATGGTCAGATAGCATCGATACCCCATAAAGCGGCTTATAAGCACCTTGGTGGCAAGTAGCGCAATTATTTTTAGCAACATCACCATTAGGGCCTAAACGATGCGGAGGAAAAAGTCCTTGAATAGGCTCCATGTAGTTATTGTTGAGATCCTGCGCCATCCGAATGGCATACCAAGCTTTCGTTTTTTGTGGCGGACTTTCTTCCCAAGAAGCTACGGATCGAGTGTTATGACAATATGTACAGTTAACACCCAAAGATCTTGAGAAATGCATCATTAATCCATAGGTTCCCTCGGTTGCATTAATACTGCTCTTGTTCCCCGTGGGTAATGCAGTCTCACCATTGACGCGAATCTTCTCATTATTCAGTAAATATGATGCAAAGGTATTATTCGGTAATGATGCATAGCCAGAACCTTCAACTGGCGTATTTTGACCATTCTTATTGCCCAACATGCCATTACCAACTTTTTGTGCGGGGTCTTTAAACCACACATTTTGTGGAATATTGTTACCACGATGACAGGTATAGCAAGTAACACCCGTCTGAGCGACGTGGTTTTGCCATTGGGTGTTCACTCGTTGTGTCATTAAAATCATATTGCGAGCTACACTCTTGGTATACAAAGATTCATCTGCAAAATTGTTCACATTATGGCAATAAGCACAACCCTGCTCAGGTGCAACCCAGCTAGTCATGG
>Ga0187842_1000824_pt1 | contig 14819 bp, 14 predicted proteins | sample SpaLakP09_SKY_41_FD_134514 | JGI IMG/M metagenome (GOLD analysis project Ga0187842, IMG submission 134514) | Oligotrophic lake water microbial communities from Sparkling Lake, Wisconsin, USA - SP09_SKY_41 | ecosystem: Environmental > Aquatic > Freshwater > Lake | place: USA: Sparkling Lake... | reverse complement strand
GGGCCGGCACGGTCTGGCAGGTGGTGGGCGGCGGCTTCATCGGCTGGCTGGCCTGGGGCTGGGCCAACGAGCGGCGCGGCGTGGCGCGCACCGCGCCACTCATCTACCTGATGCCGCTGGTGGCCGGCCTCACCGCCTGGGCGTGGGGCGGCGAGCAGTTCACCGCCCACAAGCTGCTGGGCGCTGGCGTCATCCTGGCCGGTGTCGCGCTCGCGCAGTTCAGCCCGCCGCTGCCGGCACGCACGCCGGGCCTCAGGAAGGCCGTGCCAGGCGCGTGACCAGCCGGTACTGGAACTCGGCCGCCTCGAACAGCGACCGCACGCGCAGCCGCTCGTTGAGCCCGTGCGCGTTGGAGCCGCCCGGCGGATGGAACAGGCCCGTCACACCGTAGGTCCAGATACCGCCCTGGTTGAGGAAGCGGCCGTCGGTCGCGCCGGCCGTCAGGCTCAGCACCACCGGCACGCCGGGCCAGAGCTCCTCGTTGACGGCCTTGATGGCCTCCAGCAGCGACTCCTTCATGGGCGGCATCGGCGCCTCGGTCGCCTGGCCGATGGGCGTGACCTTGATGCGAGCGTCGGCCACCACGCGCTCCAGCGTGGCCTGCACCTCGTCCACGCGTTCGCCCGGCAGGATGCGGCAGTTCACGTTGGCCTTGGCGCGCTGCGGCAGCGCGTTGATCGCGTGGCCGGCGTCCACCTGGGTGGCGACGCAGGTGGTGCGCACGCTGGCGTTGTAGCCCGCGCTGAACTGCCACAGCCGTGCCTGGGCCTCGGGGTCTGGCGGATCGCGCAGGATGGCGCGGATGTCGGCGGCCACCTCGGGTCTCTCGGTCTTGGACAGGTGCTCGAAGTAGGCCCGCGTCACCGGCGAGAGCTTGAACGGGAAGCTGAAGCGCGCCAGCCGGGCCAGCCCGTCGGCCAGGCGGTAGATGGCGTTGTCGGGCTCGGGCACCGAGCTGTGGCCACCCTTGTGGACGACCTCCAGCTGGAAGCTCTGGAACACCTTCTCGCCCGCCTGCACGCGATGGAACAGCGGTCGGCCCTCGGCGGTGAGCGCGCCACCGCCGCCCTCGTTGAGCGCCAGCTCGGCGTCGATGAGTCCGCGGTGATGCTTCAGCAGGTACTCGACGCCGTTGAACGGGCCGGGGACCGTCTCCTCGCCGCAGGTGAGCGCGAGGATGAGATCGCGCGCAGGCTTGAAACCTTCCTTGCGGAAGCGAATCATGTTGGCGACGTAGATCGCAGCCATGGACTTGTCGTCCGAGCTGCCGCGGGCGTAGAAGTAGCCGTCCTGCTCGACGAGCTTGAACGGGTCGCGCACCCAGTCCTCGCGCCGCGCCTCGACCACGTCGACATGAGCCAGCTGCAGCAGCGGCCGCAGCGCGCCGGTGCCCTTGAGCCGGGCCACCAGGTTGCCGTGCTTCTCGCCACCCGGCGGCACGACGATCTGCAGCTCGTCGTCGCGAAAGCCCCCGGCTTTGAGCCGCGCGGCCATGGCCTTGACCGCCACGGTGCAGTCGCCCACCGAGGGCGTGGTGTTGATCTCGACCAGTTCCTGGTAGACGCTGCGCAGCAGGGGCTCGTCGGTCTGGGCCGAGGCCGCGAGGCCGAGCGCTGACGTCAGCGCAAGGACGAATCTTTTCATCGTGGGCACTCCCTGGGGTCTGTCACGCCCCAGGCCTCATCGTGGCGCCGCCGCGCGTCACGCACCAGCAGGGCAACTACCCCCGCGCCTCGCGCACGTCCGCCACCGCCAGCGCCGTCATGTTGACGATGCGGCGCACGGTTGCCGACGGGGTCAGGATGTGCACCGGGGCGGCGGCGCCCAGCAGGATGGGCCCGATGGTCACGCCCTGGCTGGCGCTGATCTTCAGCACGTTGAAGAGGATGTTGGCCGCGTCCAGCGTCGGCAGCACCAGCAGGTTGGCCGCGCCGGTGAGCTTGCTGTCGGGCATGAAGGCCTGGCGCACGCTCTCGGACAGCGCCGCGTCGCCATGCATCTCGCCGTCGCACTCGACTTCGGGGCGGGCGGCCGCGAACAACTCGTGCGCGCGGCGCATCTTCAGGGCGGACGGACGCGTGCTGGAGCCGAACATCGAATGGCTCACGAACGCCAGCTTGGGCGGCAGGCCGAAACGGCGCAGTTCGTCGGCGGCCATCGCGGCGATGTCGGCCAGCTCTTCGGCCGTGGGGTCGTCGTTGACGAAGGTGTCGGTGATGAACAGCGTCATCTTGTCCAGCATCAGCGCATTCATCGCCGCGAACTGGCGCACGCCGGCCCGCAGGCCGACGAGTTCGCGCACCTGTTGAAGATGGCGATCGAACTTGCCCACCATGCCGCAGATCATCGCGTCGGCGTCGCCCAGTTCGATGGCCAGCGCACCGATGGCGGTGTTCGAGCGCCGCACGGCCGACTTGGCCATCTCGGGCGTCACGCCGTTGCGCTTCATGCGCTGGTGGTAAGCCTCCCAATACTGGCGGAAACGCGGGTCGTCCTCGGGGTCGATGACGGCCACATCGGCGCCAAGCTTCAGGCGCAAACCGGCACGCTGGATGCGCGCTTCGAGCACGGCCGGGCGCCCGATCAGCGTGGGCTTGGCGATGCCCTCGTCCAGCGCCACCTGCACGGCGCGCAGCACGCGCTCGTCCTCACCCTCGGCATAGATGACGCGGGCGGGCGCGGCCTTGGCGGCCGAGAACACCGGGCGCATGAACATGCCGGTCTGGTAGACGAAACGCTCCAGCGACTGGCGGTAGGCGGCCAGGTCTTCCACCGGGCGCGTGGCCACGCCGTCGGCCGCAGCAGCCGCCGCGACAGCGGGCGCGATGCGCAGGATCAGGCGCGCGTCAAAGGGCTTGGGGATCAGGTATTCCGGGCCGAAGGCCAGCTCCTGGCCGGCGTAGGCGGCGGCCACCTCATCCGACGTTTCGGCCTTGGCCAGTGCGGCGATCTCGCGCACGCAGGCCAGCTTCATGCCCTCGGTGATCTTGGTCGCGCCGCAGTCCAGCGCGCCGCGGAAGATGTAGGGGAAGCACAGGACGTTGTTGACCTGGTTGGGGTAGTCGCTGCGGCCGGTGGCGACGATGCAATCCGGCCGCACGGCCTTGGCCAGCTCGGGGCGGATCTCCGGCTCCGGGTTGGCCAGCGCCAGGATGATGGGCTGCGTCGCCATCGTCTTGACCATCTCGGGGCTCAAGACGCCGGCGGCCGAGCAACCGAGGAAGACGTCTGCGCCGTCGACCACATCGGCCAGCGTGCGCGCCTGGGTCAGTTGGCAGTAACGCTGCTTGGACTCGTCCAGCTTGCCCGCCTTGGCGTCCTCGCGCTCAGACTGGATGACACCGCGCGAATCGCAGACGAACACGTTCTCGCGACGCACGCCCAGGCCCACCATCACGTCCAGGCAGGCAATGGCCGCCGCACCGGCGCCGGACACGGCCACCTTGACCTTGGCAATGTCCTTGCCCACCAGCTCCAGCCCGTTCAGTAGCGCGGCCGACGAGATGATGGCCGTGCCATGCTGGTCGTCGTGGAACACCGGGATGTTCATGCGCTTGGACAGCTCGCGCTCGATGTAGAAGCACTCGGGCGCCTTGATGTCCTCGAGGTTGATGCCGCCCAGCGTCGGCTCCATCGCGGCAATGATGTCGATGAGCTTGTCCGGGTCGCGCTCGGCCAGCTCGATGTCGAACACGTCGATGCCGGCGAACTTCTTGAACAGGCAGCCCTTGCCTTCCATGACCGGCTTGGCCGCCAGCGGGCCGATGTCGCCCAGGCCCAGCACCGCCGTGCCGTTGGTGATGACGCCCACCAGGTTGCCGCGCGACGTGTACTCGGCCGCGAGCGTCGGGTCGCGCTCGATGTCCAGGCAGGGATAGGCCACGCCCGGCGAGTAGGCCAGCGACAGATCGCGCTGGTTGGAGAGCGCCTTGGTCGGCGTGACCGAAATCTTGCCGCGCGTGGGGCTGCGGTGGTAGTCGAGGGCGGCTTCGCGCAGCGCGGCTTCGGCTGGCGACAAGGGAGCGTTGTTCTTTTCCATGACAGCGGGTCTGCAAAGAGGAGCCCGCGAGGTTACGCCGCGTTTCATCGCCTGCCGATGCAGGTTTCTTGGCGATCTATGTCGAAGCCGACATCACCTGGTCGCGGCCGGCGTGCTTGGCGCGGTACATGGCGTGGTCGGCCTCACGCAACGCGGTGTCCACATCGGCAGCCGCCACAGCCTGGGCCACGCCCCAGCTCGCCGTCACCTTCAGGCCGGCCGGCCATTCAGTGCGCGCCAGCACCTGGCGCAGCCGCCCGGCGACGGCCATGGCTTCGTCGGCAGGCGTCTGCGGCATGACGATCACGAACTCCTCGCCACCCCAACGCGCGATCAGGTCGTCGCGCGGCAGGTTGGCGCGCAACGTCTGCGCCAGCAGCACCAGCACCTGGTCGCCCACCTCATGGCCATGCGCGTCGTTGGTGTCCTTGAAATGGTCGACATCGAGAAAGACCACCGACAGCGGGAAGCTCATGTCGCCCTGCACCTGGAGCAGCAATTCGAGCGCCCGATCCATGCCGTCGCGGTTGGCCACACGGGTCAGCGGGTCGCGCAAGGCCATCTGTTCCAGCGCCCGCGAGCGCCGCATCGACAGCCGCAGCCGCCCGCGCACCGTCCAGCCTTCCCAGGCCAGGTAGCCCAGCAGGCTGAACATCCACAGCCCCACCAGGCCGAGGCGGAAGGTCTCGGGCGCAATCCAGTCGCCCACCAGTTCGGCGCGGTCAACGCGGATCACATGCCTGCCCGGCGCCACCTGGCCACTGGTGCTGAAGCTGATGACGCGGATGCGGTCCAGCTCCGGGCCGACCAACGACACCGGCAGCGCATGGGTCTGTGCCCACCATGAGCTGACGACGAACTGCGACAGCCGCAGCTCGACCGGCTGGGGCTGGGAACCCGGCGCAAAGCTGACCTCCTGCGGCTTGAGGTCCTCGGCCTCGCCCTGGCCCGAATAGACCGGGTTGAAGTTGCGCAGGAAGACGCGCACCTGGGCCGCTCCCCCATCCAGCGTCGGCCCTTCTGCGTGCAGCCACAAGCGGATATGGCTGAAGTTGCGCAGGTCGAGGTCGCGCTCCTTCATCTCGATCTGCAACTCGCAGAACGGCCACTCGAAGCCGTGTTGGATTTCGCAGCGCATCGTCAACGGACCGCTGGCGGGCGCCTCCAGCGTCGCTTTGCTTTTGCCGCCACTGCCGGCGTCGTCAACGATTTCCAGGTGCTGCCCGGCCCCGCGCCCGTCGAGCGCAAGTTGGCGCTTCATCCAGTGCGCGTTGGCGTAAAGGCCCAGCAGCGTCGAGCCGACGAGCAGGGCGAGCAGCCAGCGTAGGACCATCGGCCCATTTTGGCGGCCGATGGCCCCGGGCGGCCATAGCGGCCACCCCTGGATGTGAAATCAGGCCGCGGCGCGCTTGGCCAGGACCTCGAACGCCGGCAGCGTCTTGCCTTCCAGCACCTCCAGGAAGGCGCCGCCGCCGGTGGAGATGTAGCCGACATCCTTTTCGATGCCGTACTTGGCGATGGCCGCCAGCGTGTCGCCGCCGCCGGCGATGCTGAAGGCATCACTCGCGGCAATGGCGCGGGCAATGGCCTCGGTGCCGTGCGAGAAGGCCTCGAACTCGAACACGCCCACCGGGCCGTTCCAGACGATGGTGCCGGCGGCCTTGAGCTGCTCGGCGAGGATGGCCGAGGTCTTGGGGCCGATGTCCAGGATCAGGTCGTCGTCGGCGACGTCAGCGGCCGCCTTGACGGTGGCCTCGGCGTCGGCCGAGAAGGTCTTGGCGCAGACCACGTCCACGGGAATGGGCACGGCCGCGCCGCGCGCCTTCATCGCTTCAATGACGGCTGTGGCCTCGCCGACGAGGTCGGGCTCGGCCAGGGACTTGCCGATCTTGAGCCCCGCCGCCAGCATGAAGGTGTTGGCAATGCCGCCGCCGACGATGAGACCGTCGACCTTGGCGGACAGCGCCTTCAGGATGGTCAGCTTGGTCGAGACCTTGGAGCCGGCGACGATGGCCACCAGCGGGCGCTTCGGAGCCGCCAGCGCCTTGGTGATGGCGTCGATCTCGGCGGCCAGCAGCGGGCCGGCGCAGGCGATGGGCGCGAACTGGGCGATGCCGTAGGTCGTGCCCTCGGCGCGGTGGGCGGTGCCGAAGGCGTCGTTGACGAAGATGTCGCACAGCGCCGCCATGTTGCGGGCCAGCTCCTCGTTGTTCTTCTTCTCGCCCTTGTTCAGGCGGCAGTTCTCCAGCATGACGAGCTGGCCGGGTGCGACAGTGACGCCGTCCACCCAGTTCGCGACGACGGGGATCTCACGGCCCATCAGCTCTCCCATGCGCGCGGCCACGGGGGCCAGCGAATCCTCGGGCTTGAACTCACCCTCGGTCGGGCGGCCCAGGTGGGAGGTGACCATGACGGCGGCGCCCGCCTTCAACGCGGCCTCGATGGCCGGGATGGACGCGCGGATGCGGGTGTCCTCGGTGATGTTGCCGGCATCGTCCTGCGGCACGTTGAGGTCGGCGCGGATGAAGACGCGCTGGCCGGCCACCTTGCCGGCGGCGATCAGGTCGGAGAAGCGGATGACGTTCATGGTGGGCGGGCAGTGAGTAGAAAACTGCCGCGATTCTCGCCCCTCCACTTCACCGTACCGCACTGAAACCGCGGACCGGTGCCGGGCCGCCCCAAGCCGGCCCGCAGGCGATGTGCTTGCGGCCCAATGCCGCAAGCATCGCCGTCCGCTCGGGGGACCGATCAGGCTTGACCGCGTGCAGCGCGGCAAGACTGAGCGAGGGGCTCAAGAGTTACCAGCCGAGGCCGAGCTTGAGCGGAAGCATGACGGCCATGCCGACCAGGATGGTGCCAAGGATGTCCTTGCGCCAGAAGTAGTAGAGCGTCGCAGCCACAGCAGCGGGCCAGCGCGCGTCCTGCCAGGTCGTGATGACTTGCCCTTGCGTCATGAAGATCTCGGGCGCCACGACGGCAACGAGAGCCGCCAGCGGTGCCACCTTGAGCAGTTCGCGCAGCCAGCCTGGAATGGGCAGCGGCTTCTCGCCGATCATGAAGAAGCTGCGCGTCAACACGGAAATGCCGGCCAGGCCGAACAGGGCCACCCAGGTGAGCGCGTCACTCATGCCTTGGCCTTTCGCGTGTCCAGCCACCAGCCCACCGCCCCGGCCGCCGCGATGGCGCACAGGATGTTGAGCTTGAGCGGCAGGGCATACGTCGCAATCGACACGGCGCCCGCCGTCAACGCCACCCACCACAACATCCGCTCGCTCAGCAGCGCATAGGAAAGGCCCAGCAGCGCCAGCACACCGGCAAAGCCAATGCCCCAGTGCGTCGGGATGCGGTCCGCCAGCAGGATGCCGGTGAAGGAGCAGACCTGCCAGGTCGGCCAGTTGACCGCCACGCCGCCCCAGAAATAGCGCTGCTGTCCAGGGCGAGGCACCGGGTCCGGGTAGCGCTTCACGAAGTAGACGAAGTTCAGGTCGGCCGACAGGTAGCCGCTGAGCAGGCGCCGCCAACGGGGCAGATGCGCCCAGTAACTGCGCCACTGCGCGCTGAAGATGACGAAGCGCAGGTTGACGCAGAACGCCGTGGCCAGCAGCACCCACAGTGGCGCGCCGGAGGCGATCAGCGGCAGCGCCGTCAACTGCGCACTGCCGGCAAACACCAGCAGCGACATGCCACAAGCCAGCGGGATGCTGAGGCCGCTCTTCACCATCGTCACGCCGGTCACCAGGCCCCAGGCGGCCAGGCCCAGCGAAGGCGAAGCCATGTCACGCGCGCCTTGCCTGAAGTCGGGATCGCCGACGAGCGCGCGCAGCTTTTCTGTCAACTGCATGCCGACATTGTCGGCGGGGGAGCAGGCGCTCTGCCTACTTCTCCAGGCGGCGGACCTTGCCGCTGCCGGCGATCGAGGAGCTGATCTCCGGCGAACCGGCGTAGCGCACGTCACCCGAGCCGGCGATGGACACCTTGAGCTTCTTCGTCGCCTGCACCTGTGCGTCGCCGCTGCCGGCGATGGTGACCTTGACCTCCTCAGCTGCCAGCTCGGCCGCCTTCACGTCGCCGCTGCCGGCAATCGAGACGCTGGCATTGCCGGCACGGCCGGCCGCGACGATGTCGCCGCTGCCGCTGACGCTCATGGCCAGGCGCTCGGCGTCCAGGCCCGTGAAGCGGATGTCGCCCGAGCCCGCGATGCTGGCGTCGACGCCGCCGGTCTTCATGGCCTCGACCTTGATCGTGCCCGAGCCGGCCACCGACACCCCGCGCAGCGCCGGCATCTCGATGACGAAACTGGGATTGTTGGACGTCGACAGGTTGGTGTTCTTCTTCGGGCCGATCTCCAAGGTGCGGCCCTTGCCGCCGTCGACGACGCGGGTCTCGATGTAGGGCAGCAGGTTGCGGTCGGCCTTGATCTCCACCTTGTTGCCTGCCCCTTGGCGGATGACGACATTGAAGCCGCCGGTCAGCGACACGCTGTCGAAGCTGCCGGTGTCGCGCGCCTCGGTGGCGACGTCGCCGTTGCCGGTGATGCGCTCGCCGGTGTTCCAGGTCCAGGCCTGGGCGGCGCCGCACAGGCTGGCGGCGACGAGACTCACGGCAAAAAGGCGGCGGGTGGTGTTCATGTCGGGCTCCATCAAGGTTGCGATGGACGGCATGTTGCCAAGCGCGCGGGCACCAGCCGAGGGCGGCGCGACGGCCCGCAGGATCCAGGGCTTGAGATGCGCCTGGGAGCGCTGAGGGTCTGCTCACGCCACGGCCACAACCCGGAGGGAAGGCCCATGGCCGTGGCGTGAGCAGACCCTAGTGCGCCTTGGCCTTGTCGCCGGCCTTCTCGGCCGGCTTGGCCTCAACCTCTTCGTCCTTCTCGACCGGCTTGGCCCCCGGGCGCGGCACGACGGGCGCGACGCCTTCCAGCTTGTTCTCGCGCATGTACTCGTCCATTTCGCGCCAGCCGGTGTAGACGGCCGCCTTCTGCGCCTTGGGGTTCAGCACATAGCAGTCCTCGATGGCGCGCATCGCGTGCCGACAGGCGCTGCCAATGGCCTTGCCCTCGGCCTCCTTGTTGGCCGCCGTCTTGACGGGGTCTTCAATGCCCAGCTGTTCGCAGGCGGACAGGGCTGCGAGCAGGGGCAGAGTGAGGAGAAGACGCTTCATCTGCTGAGGTATCGGCGGCCGGGACAGGAACTTGAGTATCAGCGCCGGACCATGGCCAACAGGCGCGCCACACGCTCCTCGGTCGCCGGATGCGTGGAAAACAGCCCACGCAGGCCGCCGCCGGACAGCGGGTTCATGATCATCATCTGCGCCGTCTCCGGGTGGGCCTCGGTGGCGGGCAGCGGCGTGCCCTGCGCGTAGCGGTGGATCTTGTCCAACGCCGAGGCCAGCGCCTGCGGGTCACCAGAGATCTCAGCGCCGCCGCGGTCCGCCTCGAACTCGCGGGCGCGGCTGATGGCCATCTGGATCAGGCTGGCCGCCAGTGGCGCCAGGATCGCCACGGCGATGCTGGCGATGACGTTCGTCTGCCGGCCGTTCTCGTCGCGGCCGCCGAAGAAGCCGGCGAAGTTGGCCAGCATGGAGATGGCACCCGCCATGGTCGCGCTGACGGTGCTGATGAGGATGTCCCGGTGCGCCACATGCGCCAGCTCATGCGCCATCACGCCGCGCAGCTCGCGCTCGGACAGCACGCGCAGGATGCCCGTCGTCGCGGCGACGGCGGCGTTGTCGGGGTTGCGGCCGGTGGCAAAGGCATTGGGCGCAGGCTCGTCGATCAGGTAGACCTTGGGCATCGGCAGGCCGGCGCGCTGTGCCAAGTCCTGCACCATGCGATAGAACTGCGGCGCCGAGCTCGCATCGACCTCGCGAGCGTTGTACATCTTCAGCACCAGCTTGTCGGAAAACCAGTAGCTGTAGAAGTTCAGGCCGACAGCGACAGCCAGCGCGACCAGCATGCCGGTCTGGCCACCGATCAGGGCGCCAACGGCCATGAACAGCGCCGTGATGGCGGCCATCAGGATGGCGGTCTTCACGAGGTTGAACATGCAACGGACTCCGGTGAGTAGACAACGGCGTGGCAGATGGTGCCACGTGCCCCGGATTTCAAGCGACGTCGAAGTGCTCGCCGACGGCGATGGGCCGGGCCTGCAGGAACGTAGACGCCGGGCCGCGCTTGCCGCCGGCGCGCTGCAGCTCGGTCAATCTCAGCGCCCCTGCGCCGCAGCCGACAACCGGGCCAGGCGCGATGACCTCGCCCGGCGTGCCGCTGCCTTCAACAAGCTCGGCACGCCAGATCTTGACCGCCTCGCCGGCCAGCGTCGCCACACCACCCGGGAAGGGGTCGAAGGCGCGCAGTCGGCGCTCGATGTCGGCTGCTGGCAGGCGCCAGTCGATGGCGCTCTCGGCCTTCTCGATCTTGTGGGCATAGGTGATGCCCTCGGCGGGTTGCGGCGTGCGGTGCAGCGACGCAGCCTGCAAGGCCTCGACGATGAGCCGACCTCCCAGCGCCGCCAGCCGGTCGTGCAGCACGGCCGTCGTGTCATCGGGCCGAACAGCCTCCCGGCCGATCAGCAGCATGTCGCCGGTGTCCAGGCCCGCGTCCATCTGCATGATGGTGATGCCGGTCTCGGCGTCGCCGGCCTCGATGGCGCGGTGGATGGGCGCGGCGCCGCGCCAGCGCGGCAGCAGCGAGGCGTGGATGTTCAGGCAGCCGCGCCGGGGCAGGTCGAGCACCCACTGAGGCAAGATGAGTCCATAGGCGGCGACGACCATCACGTCGGCATCCGCCGCCAGCAGCGCTTCGCGTGCCGCTGCGGCATCGACCCCGTACTTGCCGTCCAGCCTCAAACCTTGCGGCTGCGCGACCGGAATACCAGCGGCAACAGCGCGCTGCTTCACGGCGGACGCCTGCAGCTTCATGCCGCGCCCGGCCGGGCGGTCGGGCTGGGTCAGCACCAGCGGCACCGTAAAGCCAGCGACCAGCAGCGCGTCCAGCGCGACGGCGGCGAACTCCGGCGTCCCGGCAAAGACGACTCGCATCAGAACCTCTGGTTGCGCTTCTTGGCCTCGGCCTCGTCCTCGCGCGTCTTCTTGATCATCTTGGTCTTGATGCGGTCGCGCTTGAGCGGGCTCAGGTATTCGACGAAGACCTTGCCCTGCAGGTGGTCCATCTCGTGCTGCACGCAGACAGCCAGCAGGCCCTCGGCGTCGAACTCATAGACCTCGCCGTCGCGGCCAGTCGCGCGCACGGTGACCTCGGCGTGGCGCGGCACCTTGTCGTAGATCTGCGGCACCGACAGGCAGCCCTCCTCGCCGTCCACCATGCGTTCGCTGGTCTTCACGAGCTCGGGGTTGATCAGCACACGCGGCGTGTCACGCTCCTGCGAGGTGTCGATGACGATGACGCGCTCGTGCACATCGACCTGCGTCGCCGCCAGACCCACGCCGTCGGCGGCGTACATGGTTTCGAGCATGTCGTCGACGAGCCGGCGGATGCGTTCGTCCACGGCCGTCACGGGTTTGGCAACGGTGTGCAGGCGCGGATCAGGGTAGCGGAGGATGTGGAGTTGGGCCATGGCGCCTTGTAAGCACTCGCAAACGAGCGCTCGGTGTTATTGGTTGGGCCCGGGGAATGCGGGCAGAATCGCCCAGATTTTCGCCGATCCGGCAATCCCTTCGGAGACCGCGCCTGATGCACGCTGCCTGCACCGCCCATCTTTCCGTCCTTGCGGCCTGTCTGACCCTTGCGACGACCTCGGCATGGGCCCAGGCCAGCACGCTGCCCGTCAGCCAGGAACAGCGCCGCGTGGCCGAGCAGGTCGCCGTCAACGGCGTGCCGCTGTCCGAGCTGGCGGCCAACGCGCCCGACAGCCACACCGTGGTGGCCGGCGACACACTGTGGGACATCTCCAAGCTGTTCCTGAAGAGCCCCTGGCGCTGGCCCGAGCTCTGGGGCATGAACCGCGACCAGATCCGCAACCCCCACCTGATCTACCCGGGCCAGATCCTGCATCTCGTCAAGGTCGACGGCCGCGCGCGGCTGCAGTTCGGCCAGCGCGTGGGCGGCGACGCGGGAGACACGCTCAAGCTGCGCCCGCAGATGCGCATCTCGGCGCTGGACAGCAGTGCCATCCCGACCATCCCGCTGCACCTCATCCAGGCTTTCCTGACGGATACCGTCGTCTTCGACACCGACGTGCTCGCCACCGCGCCGCGCGTGGTGGCCGCGCAGGAGGGGCATGTGGTGCTTGGCAAGGGCGACCTCGCCTACGCCCGCGGCAACTTTGCCGGCGCGACGGACTTCCGCCTCTTCCGCAACTCGCGCCCGTTGGTCGACCCGGCGACCAAGCAAGTCCTCGGCTATGAAGCGCCCTACATCGGCACGGCCGACCTGATCCGCCCCGGCGAGGACCGCCGTCTCGCCGACGGCAAGACCGAGATCGTGCCGGCGACGCTGCAGATCCGTGAGGTCAAGCAGGAAGTCGGCATCGGCGACCGTCTGGCACCCGCCCCACAACGCAATCTCGACCGCTACGTGCCGCATGCGCCGGAGCGCGCGCTCAGGGGCCAGATCGCATCCCTCTATGGCGACGCCCTGAACGCCGGCCAGAACCAGATCGTGGCCCTGAACCGCGGCAAGCGCGACGGCGTCGAGCGCGGGCACGTCTTTGCGCTGTGGCGCGCCGGCGATGCCGTCATCGACAGGACCCAGGACCGACCCCAGGAGATCAAGTTGCCCGACGAGCGCCACGGCGTGCTGTTCGTCTTCGAGGTCTATGAGCGCGTGTCCTATGCGCTCATCATCTCGGTGAAAGAACCCGTAAAGACGGGCGACCACTTCACCCAGCCCTGATGCTGACTTCGGCCGAGCTGGCCGCCTGGCTGCGGCTGACCGAAAGCGTCGGCCCCGGCGCCGCGCGGCGGCTGCTGGCGATGGCAGGCAGCCCGGAGGCCGTCTTCGAGTTGCCGGCCGTGGCGCTGGACCAGGCCCTGCCGGGCAAGCAGCGCGAAGCCTTCAACAGCCCGCCCGAGCATCTTGATGAACTGATCGCCAACGCGCAAGCGTGGCTGCAGGAGCCCGGCCACAGCTTGCTCGCACTGGGCGACGCCGATTACCCGGCTCAACTGCTCGCCACCGCCGACCCGCCGCTGCTGCTGTGGCTGCAAGGCCCGCGCGAGCTGCTGACGACACCGTCGCTGGCCATCGTCGGCAGTCGCAACCCCACCGCCCAGGGCGGCGACAACGCCCGCGCCTTCGCCCGCGCGCTGGCCCAGGCCGGCTACACCATCGTGTCGGGCCTGGCCCTGGGCGTGGACGCAGCCGCCCACGAAGGCGCGCTGGATACCGGTGGCGCCACCATCGCCGTGGTCGGCACCGGGCTGGACCAGGTCTATCCGCGCCGCAACGCCGCACTCGCCGCACGGCTGCTGGCTGCAGGCGGCCTCATCGTCAGCGAATACTCGCTGGGCACGCCGGTCATGCAGGCCAACTTCCCGAAGCGCAACCGCATCATTGCCGGGCTGAGCCGGGGCTGCCTTGTCGTCGAGGCGGCGCTGCAGTCGGGCTCGCTCATCACGGCCCGGCTGGCGGTCGAAGCGGGCCGCGAAGTGTTCGCCATTCCCGGCTCCATCCACTCGCCGCAGGCGCGCGGCTGCCATGCGCTGATCCGCCAGGGCGCCAAGCTCGTCGAGTCGGCCGAGGACGTGCTGGAGGAGCTTCGGCCCCTGAACGCAACGGTTGCAACAACGCCCGAGGTGGTCGAGACGCCCCACGAGCAGCAGGCGCTGCTGGATGCGATGGGGTTCGATCCCGTCAGCCTGGACGCGCTGATGGCCCGCAGCGGCTGGCCGGCGGCCGAGCTGAACGGGCTGCTGCTGGAGCTGGAACTGGACGGCCTTGTGGCTCGCCTGGCAGGACAGCTGTTCCAGCGCAGACAGCGAGGATAGCCTGCCTGGCTGCCCTTTATCAGAGCCCGATCCTGGGGGTTATTCGCTGCCGGGTCGACCGAATCGCTGGGCTATCATCCCCTCACGATGTTCGATGTCCTGGTTTATCTCTACGAGACCTATTGGCGCCCGGACGCCTGCCCCGACCATGCGCAGCTGACGCGCAAGCTGACGGCGGTGGGCTTCGAGAACGACGAAATCCAGGAGGCCCTCTCCTGGCTGGACGGGCTGGCTGCGGCCGGCGAGTCCTACCAGGGCGAGCAAAGCGAGAACGCCATGCGCGTCTACTCGCCCGCCGAGGTGGAGCGCCTGGGTGAGGCTTCTGTCGGCTTCGTCAGCTTCCTGGAATCTGCCGGCGTTCTGCCAGGCCCGATGCGCGAGATGGTCATCGACAGAGCGATGGCCATCGGTGGCAATCCGATGGACCTGGAAGACCTGAAGATCATCGTGTTGATGGTGTTCTGGAGCCTGGGCGAGGAGCCCGACGCGCTGATCCTGGACGAACTCTTCGTCGCGCCGGAAGACCGGCTGATCCACTAGAACAAGCGGCGCCCTCGGCGCCGTTTTCAATTGCCGACCCGCAGCAGTTACTTGAGCAGTTGCTCGGGATCGGCATCCAGCTTGGCCAGCGCCTTGCGCGTGGCCTGCACAGTCAGCGCCTCGTCCTGGGCCGGCAGCAGCAGGCCGGCCTGCAGGAAGGCGGCCATGCGGTTCAGCGAGAACAGCACGCCACGGCCCTTGGGCGTGACGAACAACGCCAGCTGCTTGCGCAGGCCGCGCCAGGCCAGCTGCACCTGCTCGTTGCGGCCGCGGTAGTCCAGCATGAACCAGCCGC
>Ga0187842_1000821_pt1 | contig 14850 bp, 16 predicted proteins | sample SpaLakP09_SKY_41_FD_134514 | JGI IMG/M metagenome (GOLD analysis project Ga0187842, IMG submission 134514) | Oligotrophic lake water microbial communities from Sparkling Lake, Wisconsin, USA - SP09_SKY_41 | ecosystem: Environmental > Aquatic > Freshwater > Lake | place: USA: Sparkling Lake... | reverse complement strand
TGGCCGTCATGGACGGCAAGACCCCCAAGGTCATCGAGAACGCCGAGGGCAATCGCACCACGCCCTCCGTCATCGCCATCCAGGACGGCGGCGAGACCCTCGTGGGTCAGCCGGCGCGCCGGCAGGCCGTGACCAACCCGACCAACACCTTCTTCGCCATCAAGCGCCTGATCGGCCGCTCGTTCGATGACCCGGTGGTGGCCAAGGACAAGAAGATGGTCCCCTATGAGATCGTCAAGGGACCGACCGGCGACGCCTGGGTGCGCGCCAACGGCAAGGACTATTCGCCCCAGCAGATCTCGGCCTTCACCCTCAGCAAGATGAAGGAGGCCGCGGAGGCCTATCTCGGCGAGACCGTGACCCAGGCCGTCATCACCGTCCCGGCCTATTTCAACGACGCCCAGCGTCAGGCGACCAAGGACGCCGGCAAGATCGCCGGTCTGGAAGTCCTGCGCATCATCAACGAGCCGACCGCGGCCGCCCTGGCCTATGGCCGCGAGAAGAACGACGGCCAGAAGATCGCCGTCTATGACCTCGGCGGCGGCACCTTCGACGTCTCCATCCTCGAGATCGGCGACGGCGTGTTCGAGGTGAAGTCGACCAACGGCGACACCTTCCTCGGCGGCGAGGACTTCGACCTGCGCCTGGTCGACTATCTGGCCGACGAGTTCAAGAAGGAGCAGGGCGTCGACCTGCGCTCGGACAAGCTGGCCCTGCAGCGCCTGAAGGAAGAGGCCGAAAAGGCCAAGAAGGAGCTCAGCTCCACGACCCAGTACGAGGTCAATCTGCCGTTCATCACCATGAACGCCTCGGGTCCGCTGCACCTGAACATCAAGCTGTCGCGCGCCAAGCTGGAGGCCCTCGTCGAGGACCTGGTGGCCCGCACGATCGAGCCCTGCGCCAAGGCGCTGAAGGACGCGGGCCTCAAGGCCTCGGACATCGACGAAGTGGTGCTGGTCGGCGGCATGACCCGCATGCCCAAGGTGCAGGAGGCCGTGAAGGCCTTCTTCGGCAAGGAGCCGCACAAGGGCGTGAACCCCGATGAAGTCGTGGCGCTGGGCGCGGCCGTTCAGGCCGGCGTGCTGCAGGGCGACGTCAAGGACGTGCTGCTGCTGGACGTGACCCCGCTGACCCTCGGCATCGAGACCCTGGGCGGCGTCTTCACCCCACTGATCGAACGCAACACGACCATCCCGACCAAGAAGAGCCAGGTCTTCTCGACCGCCGACGACAACCAGTCGGCCGTGACGATCCGGGTCTTCCAGGGCGAGCGTCCGATGGCCTCCGACAACAAGGTGCTGGGCCAGTTCGACCTGATGGGCATTCCGCCGGCACCGCGCGGCATGTCGCAGATCGAGGTCGCCTTCGACATCGACGCCAACGGCATCGTCCATGTGACCGCCAAGGACAAGGCGACCAACAAGGAACAGTCGATCCGCATCCAGGCCAACGGCGGCCTCTCGGACGCCGACATCGACAAGATGGTCAAGGAAGCCGAGGCCAATGCCGCGGCCGACAAGGCCAAGAAGGAAATGGTCGAGGCGGTCAACGCTGCCGACAGCCTGATCCACTCGACCGAAAAGGCCATGGCCGAGCACGGCGACAAGGTCGGACCGGATGAGAAGGCCGCGATCGAAACCGCCCTGGCCGAACTGAAGACGGCCAAGGACGGCACGGATCCGGAAGACATCCGGACCAAGACCAACACCCTCGTCCAGGCCTCGATGAAGCTGGGTGAGGCCATGTACGCCTCGCAGCAGGGCGCCGGCGACAGCGATGACGCCACAGCCACCGCCGACGACGGCGTGGTCGACGCCGAGTTCGAGGAAGTCCCGGGCGACGACGACGACAAGAAGAGCGCGTAAGCCAAAGCGGCCCGCAACTGTCACGGCCCCGCCTGTCCCGAGACGGGCGGGGCCGTTTCACGAAACTTGCATCATTCGGCCGGGCGCCCATGTCAGTCTGGTCAGCCGTCCGGTCGCCGCCCAGCAAGAGGCGCGGGCCATCGGCAAGGGTAAGAGGACGAACGCCGCATGGCGACGCGTGACTATTACGAGGTTCTGGGGGTCGAGCGGACGATCGACGCTGCCGGCCTGAAGGCCGCCTATCGCAAACTGGCGATGCAGCACCACCCTGACCGCAACGGCGGGTGCGACGACTCCATGGCCCGCTTCAAGGAAATCTCCGAGGCCTATTCGGTCCTCTCCGACGATCAGAAGCGCGCGGCCTATGACCGGTTCGGCCATGCCGGGGTCAACGGCGGTGGCGGCGGCGGGTTCGGCGGCCAGGGCCAGGGCTTCACCGACGTCAACGACATCTTCTCCCAGGTCTTCGGCGACGCGTTCGGCGATGTGTTCGGCGGCCGTGCCGGCGGCGGCGCGCGCCAGCATGGCCCGCGCCGTGGCTCGGATCTGCGCTACGACCTCGAGATCACCCTGGAGCAGGCCTACAAGGGCTCCGACGTCGAGATCGCGGTGCCCACCACCGCGGCCTGCGACACCTGCGAGGGATCCGGCGCGAAAAAGGGCGCCAAGGCCTCGACCTGCACCACCTGCCAGGGCGCGGGCCGCGTCCGCTCCGCCAACGGCTTCTTCCAGGTCGAGCGCACCTGCCCCCATTGCGGCGGGCAAGGTTCCCGTCTGGCCGCTGCGGATGCCTGTACGGCCTGCGCCGGCCACGGCCAGGTGCGCAAGAACCGCAAACTCCAGCTCAAGATCCCGGCCGGGGTCGATGACGGCTCGCGCATCCGCCTGTCGGGCGAGGGCGACGCCGGCACGCGCGGCGGACCGCGCGGCGACCTCTATGTCTTCATCTCGGTCACACCCCACGAACTGTTCGAGCGCGACAACCTCGATCTGCTGGTGACCGTGCCCGTACCCATGACCACGGCAGCCCTCGGCGGCGAGATCGACGCCCCCTGCCTGACGTCCGAGGCCTGCGACGGCCGCTGCCGGGCACCCGTCAGCGTCCCCGCCGGGGCCCAGACCGGCAAGACCGTCCGCATCAAGGGCAAGGGTATGCCGCATCTGAACGGCAAGAACCGCGGCGATCTGGTGGTCGAGCTGTTCGTCGAGACCCCGACCGACCTGACCGCGCACCAGAAGGAACTGCTCCAGGAACTGGCCGCCTCGCTGGGCGAGAGCCAGACGCCGCGCAACTCGTCCTTCGCCGGCAAGGCCAAACGCTTCTGGGCCGACATTCTGGGTTCGGAAGCACCGCAGTAGGCGGGTTGATGACGGCGCCGACGAATGGCGTCACAATCAGGGCGAACTGAGAGGGGTCTGAGTTGAGCGCGATCTTCCACGCCGGCATTTCCGGCGCACGTGGCCGGATGGGCCGGGCCGTCTCGACCGTTCTGGATGCCCGCGAGGACGTCGTCGTCGCTGCCCGCTTCGACCGCGGCGAGACGCCCGACCTGTCGCTGTGCGACGTGATCATCGACTTCTCGACCCCGGATGCCTCGGTCGAGCTGGCCCGGACCTGCGCCGAGCGGGGCGGACCGGCGCTCGTCACCGGCTCCACGGGCCTGACGCCCGAGCAGGAAACCGACATCCACACGGCGTCAGACAAGATCGCCATCGTCCGCAGCGGCAATTTCTCGCTGGGCGTCAACATATTGATCGGACTGGTGGAACACGCGGCCCAGCGGCTCGACGCGGCCGACTGGGACATCGAGGTGCTGGAGACGCATCACCGCCGCAAGGCCGATGCGCCCTCGGGCACGGCCCTGATGCTGGGCGAGGCCGCCGCCAATGGCCGTGACGTCGACCTGGCCGACGTCCGCTCCGCGCCGTACGACGGCATCACCGGCGAGCGGGAGGCCGGCCGGATCGGCTTCGCCTCCCTGCGCGCCGGCGGGGTGATCGGCGAGCACACCGTCCTGTTCGCCTCGGAAGACGAGACCCTGACCCTCAGCCATTCGGCCATCGACCGCTCCCTGTTCGCCAAGGGTGCCGTCGCCGCCGCGGCCTGGGTCCGCAGCCGCAAGCCGGGCCTCTACGACATGCAGGACGTCCTTGGTTTTCGGCAGGCCTAGGCCTTGGCAGGCTGTCGCCTGCCGGGGACGCTACGTTCGCGACGCGGTCGCTCACTACTTGAGCGCCAACTCAGGCGTTGCTCGGCCAGCCCGCGCGAAGCGCCGGGCCGCGTCGGGTCGACAGGGCGGCGCCCTGTGACCGCGGCCCAACATCAATGCGCGTGCCGCCGGTGACCATGCCCGCGGCCCACGAACAGCGACTTGATGAAGAACATCACGGCGATGACCACGGCGAAGCCGAGGAACAGGGCCAGCACCGTCATCCAGAAGCCCATCGTCAGCAGGGGCGGCATCACGAAGGCGCCGCCGTCCAGCATCGGCCGCACCAGTCCCACGAGGATGAAGGCGAGCGCCGCACCCAGCGAGGTCGCCCACAACCGGCTCCAGGCCGGCATCATCAGGGCCGCGATCACCGCGATGACCAGGCCGGTGACCTGGTTGATGGTGTCGAAACCGCCCTGGGCGAGGCCGAACAGACCGCTCAGAAACGCACCGATCGAATCGAACAGGGACTCCATACGCCAACCTCCTGGATGCGGCCCAAGCTTGGCCGGACGCGGGGTTAACGCCAGTCGGCGGGAATGGCTCCCTAGCGCCCGGTCGAGCCGAAGCCGCCGGCGCCGCGCGCGGTTTCATCCAGTGCCGCCACCTCGACCATGGTCGCCTGCTCGTGCCGGGCGATGACCATCTGGGCGATGCGTTCGCCGCGGCGGATGACGAACGGCTCCTGCCCATGGTTGATCAGGATCACGCCGACTTCGCCGCGGTAGTCGCTGTCGATGGTGCCGGGCGAGTTGAGGCAGGTCAGACCATGCTTCAGCGCCAGGCCCGAGCGCGGCCGCACCTGGGCCTCATAGCCGGGCTCCAGCGCGATCTTCAGTCCGGTCGGGACCAGGGCCCGCGCCCCCGGAGCCAGCGTCACCGGCGCGTCCTCGGCCATCGCCGCGCGCAGGTCCATCCCGGCCGAGCCGCCGGTCTCATAGGCCGGAAGGGGCAGGTCTTCGGCATGCGGCAGGCGTTCGACGCGGACGGTGGTCATGCGGGCAAGGCCTTTCAGGCTTTGAAATGGTCGGCGATGCGGGCGGCCAGCTTGCGCGCCACCTCGGCCTTGGACTGGCGCGGCCAGGTTTCGGCCGAGCCATCGCGGGTGAACAGGGTGACCGTATTGCCGTCGGCCCCGAAAACGTCATCGGAGACGTCATTGCCCACGATCCAGTCGCAGCCTTTGCGCGACAATTTGGAGCGGGCATTGGCCTCGAGATCGGTCGTCTCGGCGGCGAAGCCGACCACCAGCTTCGGCCGCTTCTTTCCGGGGGCCGAAATGCCCGCGAGGATGTCGGGGTTCTCGATCAGCGACAGCAACGGCGGGCCGCCGGGCGCCTTCTTGATCTTGCCCGAGGCGACGCCGTCGACGCGCCAGTCGGCGACCGCCGCGCTCATCACCGCGATTTCGGCCGGCAGGGCCGCCGCCACCGCGGCCTGCATCTCCCGGGCCGTCTCGACCCACACCCGCTCGACGCCGACCGGCGTGGCGAGGGCGACCGGTCCGGACACCAGGGTCACCTTCGCCCCCAGACGGGCCAGGGCTTCGGCGATGGCATAGCCCTGTTTGCCGCTGGAGCGATTGGTCAGGCCCCGCACGGGGTCAATGGGCTCGAAGGTCGGACCGGCGGTGACCACGGCGCGGCGTCCGGCCAGCGGCCGCCCGTCAGGTCCCGCCAGCAGGCCTTCGATCGCTGACAGGATCGCCGCCGGCTCCGCCATCCGGCCCGGCCCGAACTCACCGCAGGCCATCTCGCCCTCGTCGGGCCCGACCACGGCCATGCCGTGAAAGCCGTCGAAGCTCTTCAGACGCTCGACATTGGCCTGCACCGCCGGGTGCAGCCACATCCGCACATTCATCGCCGGGGCCAGAAGCACCCGCTTGTCGGTGGCCAGAAGCGTGGTCGAGGCGAGATCGTCCGCCAGGCCGTTGGCCACCTTGGCGATCAGTCCCGCCGTCGCCGGCGCCACCACCACCAGGTCGGCCCAGCGCGACAGCTCGATATGGCCCATGGCCGTTTCGTCGTCCGGCATGAACAGGTTCTGGCGCACCGGCTGGCCAGTCAGGGCCGCCAGGGACATCGGCGTCACGAACTCGGAGCCCGCCGCGGTCAGCACGCTCATGACCTCTGCGCCGGCCTTTTTCAGCAGCCGCACCAGTTCCAGCGCCTTGTAGGCGGCGATGCCGCCGCCGACGATCAGCAGGATCTTGCGTCCGGACATCGAGGCTGGGGTCATGCTGCTGATCTAGCGATGCGGCCGGGCGACGTCGAGAGGAAACCGTCCCGACTGGAACATTGCAGGAACACATGACCTGTGGTTATGTTGCGTTTGGCGGATTTCAATCAAGGGAGGATTTCATGATCGCCAACAAGGGTTCGGCATGGCTGGCGGCGGGGTTGCTGGCGCTGGCCGGGTGCGGCAACGGCGGCTCGGCCGTCGAGACGCGGGAGCGCGAGGCACCGGGGGCTGAAGCGTCGTTGACCAGCGCGCCCTCGCAAGCCGCAGAGGCCGTCCCCGAAAAAGCGCGGCCCGTGCTGACCGCCAACCGGCACGAAACCGTCGACGCCAAGATCACCCGACTGTTCGAGCGCAACGGTGCCGATTTCGGCGCGGAGACGCCCCGGGACTATCTGGCCAAGGTCCAGGCGTTCGTCGCGCGCCCGCCGGCCGGGACGGACCGGGTCGAGCGTCCCAATGGCGATGTGCTGCTGTATCAGGCCTCGACCAACACCTTTGCGGTGGTGTCGCGGGACGGCGTGCCCAAAACCATGTTCAAGCCACGCGACGGCGCAGCCTACTGGGCCGAGCAGAAGGACGCCGCGCCGAATTTCGGCCGGCGACGTTCCTGATCATCAGAAGAATAAGTCGGACCGGAGAGCGACCGGCGGGACGAGGAGTCAGTCCTCGTCCTGCTCCTTGCGCTCGGCCATGTCGCGGATCAGTTCCAGGGCCAGCTTCTGCTGACGAGTGGACAACTGGGGTGCCAGACGGCTGATTTCGATGGTGTAGCGCGTGGCCGGGAAGTCGTGCTCGAAAGCACCGCCACCCTCTGCCATGCCCGCTATCTGGGCACCGGTCAGGCCTTCGAAGAAATAGCCGATGTCGACCTTGAAGAAGCGGGCGATGTCCCAAAGCTTGGACGCCGAGATGCGGTTGGCACCCTTCTCGTATTTCTGGATTTGCTGGAACGTCAGGCCAAGCGCGCGACCGAGGTCACTCTGGTTATAACCGAGCGCGAGACGTTTCTCGCACACCCGCCGGCCCACATGCCGGTCCACGGGATGAGGACCATCCTCGCCCTTGCCTCTCGCCATCGTCCATTCGTCCTTCGGTTGCTTACCGCCAAGCCTGAATGCGCTTGCGATTCGTCCCTGTCATCAAAAAATGCAAAAACGACGGCGCCCTGCACAACAGCGGTTGCGTAACCGGTTCTACCCTGCCCGCATGGCGCGAATCAGGCGAACGCCGGGCCAATTTACTGACTGATTCGGCGCCCTCGCAGCCGGGCCCAGGGGGCCGCGATGGCCAGCCCTGCCAGCGTCGCCAACCAGAACAACAGGTCGCCGAAACGCCCGTAGAAGGTCGCCGACGTCGGCCGGGGCAGGCGGGCGTCGATCACGCCGCTCTCACCCGGCTCCAGCCGCTGGTCGTCGATCACCCGACCCCAGGGGTCGATCATGGCGGAGACGCCCGTCGGTGTGGAGCGCACCACCGGCAAACCGGTCTCGATGGCGCGGTAGCTGGCGAGATTCAGATGCTGGAGCGGCCCGGAACTGCGCCCGAACCAAGCGTCATTGGAAATATTGACGATCCACTCGGGCCGGGCCGCGCCACCGGGCGTGAAGCCCGGATAGAGGCTCTCGTAGCAGATCAGGGGCTGGGCGCGGGGCGCACCGGGAATGTCGATCGGCGCGGGACGCGGGCCGGCGCTGAAATCGGTCGGCATATGCGTCAGGCTGCGCACGCCCAGCGCGCCCAGAAGCCCGCCGGCCGGCAGGTATTCACCGAACGGCACCAGCCGGTATTTGTCATAGACCGCGCTGATGTTCAGCCCGTCGCCGCCCTGATCGGTCAGGACGAACAGGCTGTTGAAATAGCGCGCGCCGTCGGGGGCCGACGGGTCGGCAAGGCCCCGGCCCAGCCCCATGATCAAACTCTGGCCCGGCTGAACGGCGCGGGCGATGGCCACGGCCTCCGGCGATCCGGAGGCGAACACCTGGTTGGCCGAGGCGGGCAGCGCGCCTTCCGGCCAAATGATCAGGTCGGGCGTCACGGCGCCGGGGCGGGCGGTCAGATTGACGTAGCGGTCGACGATGCCGCGATAGGCTTCGGGCGTCCATTTGGACTCCTGGTCGACATCGGCCTGGACGATGCGGACCACCGTAGCGGTCAGCTCAAGCCGGGCCTGAGACAGCCGGACCGCGCCGCCGATCAGCAGGGCGGCAATCGCCAGCCCTCCCAGCACGGCCGCACCGATGCGGGCCTTGCGCGGGCCGTCGCCCAGAAGGGGCCCGAAAGCGGCTGAGGCCGCCACGGTGACGAAGCTCAGCCCGTAGACTCCGGCGACGGCCGCGAACTGGGACGCCGCCGAACCGGCTTTCCAGCTGGCTCCCGCGGGATTCCAGGGGAAGCCGGTCAGGACGTGGCCGCGGAGCCATGCCAGCAGGCAGAAGAGGGCGGCGAAGAAGAGGGCCCGCTTGACCCCGCCGGGCAGGAAACGGCGGTAGAGGGCCGTCGCCGTTCCCCAGAACAGCCCCAGGCTGATGGGCAGGAGCGAGGCCGCGAAGGGCGCCATCCAGGCCTGGGCCGGATTGACCAGAAACGCCTCGGCCACCCACCAGCAGCTGATGAAGAAATAGGCGAAGCCGGCGAGCCAGCCCATCCAGAAGCCGCCGCGCACGGAGGTGGCGCGCTCGGTCAGGAACATCAGCAGGGCATAGCCGAGCAGGCCGGGCAGGATGCCGAACGGTGGGTGGGCCAGCGCCGCCGCCCCGGCGGCCAGCGCCAGGCCGATCCGGCCGAAGCGCAGGATCAGCCGCGCGCGCGGGCCATCGTCGTCAAGCGTCGCCGGGAGAAGGTTCATGGGGCCTGTATGGGTCCGCGACGCCAAGGCTGGCAAGAAGGGTTCGCTCCTCGGCCTCCATCGCCTCGGCCTCGGCGTCCTCGATATGGTCGCGCCCCAGAAGATGGAGCACGCCGTGGACGGTCAGGTGGGTCAGGTGATCCGCCAAGGTCTTGCCCTGCACTCCGGCCTCGGTCGCGCAGACCCCGAAGGCCAGCACCAGATCGCCCAGATGCGGAGCCTGCCCCGGAATCGTCATGTCCGCGGCCGGAAACGACAGGACATTGGTCGGCTGGTCGCGATCGCGGAAGCGGGCGTTGAGGTCGTGCACCGCCGCATCGTCGGTCAGCAGGACGACCACATCCCCCTCGACCGACCCCAGGGCCGCGGTGGCGGCCCGCTCGACCACGGCGACGGCGTCCGGCAGGGCGTCCGTCCAGGCCGTCTCCTCGATCTCGACCTCGATCACGAGTCGGGATCCTCAAGGTCGGCGGCCGGGCGGCGGCTGGCAGCGTCGGCGTCATAGGCGTGCACAATCCGCTCGACCATGGCGTGACGCACCACATCCCCGGCCTCGAACCGCTGCACCCCGACCCCCTTCACATCCTCGAGGATGCGCAGGGCGTGTTTCAGGCCGGAATCGCGCGGGTTCAGCAGATCGACCTGCGACGGGTCGCCGGTGACCACCATCCGCGCGCCCTCGCCCAACCGGGTCAGGACCATCTTCATCTGCAGGCGCGAGGTGTTCTGGGCCTCGTCCACGATGATGTAGGCGTGGGCCAAGGTCCGTCCGCGCATGAAGGCGATCGGGGCGGCCTCGATCTCGCCCTTGTCGCGCCGGCGGCGGACGTCGTCGGGGCCGAGTATGTCGTTCAGCGCCTCCCAGATGGGGGCCAGATAGGGGTCGACCTTTTCATTCAGGTCGCCGGGCAGGAAGCCCAGCTTCTCACCCGCCTCGACCGCCGGGCGGGTGATGACCAGCCGGTCCACCTGCCCCCGCCGCAGCAGGGAGGCGCCATAGGCGGCGGCGAGGAAGGTCTTGCCCGTCCCTGCCGGGCCGACGCCGAAGGTCAGTTCGCACTGGCTCAGCAAGGCCAGATAGTTGGCCTGGGCCGCCGTCTTGGGCGCGATGGCTCCGCGCCGTCCGACCGGCAGGGCGATGGCGTCCGGGGCCACGCTCCCCTGCCCTGCCCGCGGCTGCGCCATGGCGGCGCCGAGCGCGGTCCGCACGTCTGCTTCGGTGATCTCGGCACCCGTGTCGGCGCGGTCGGCCAGGGTCTCGATGACCCGTTTGGCCTGGGCCCGGTCGCGGGCCGAGCCGTTGATGGACACCCCGCCGCCGGGCGTCTCGACCAGAACCTTGAAGCGGTCCTCGATCAAGGCCAGGTGCCGGCTGCCGGGACCGATGACGGCGCGAAGGGCGGTGTCGCCCAGGGCCAGAAACTCACTCTCACGCGCCATCAGGCCGCCTTCTGTTCAACAAGACAGCCGGTCAGGGACTTGAGCCCGCCGGCCTCGATACGGACCGGAACGATCTGTCCGATCAGATGATCCGCGCCCTCAACGTGCACCGGCTGCAGCCAGGGCGAGCGGCCGGTGGCCTGGGTCGCGAACCGGCCGGACTTCTCGAACAGGACCGGGACCGTCATGCCCACACGCGAGACATTGAAGGCGGTCTGTTGCTCGAACAGCAGGGTCTGGAGCGCATGCAGGCGCTCGCGCGCCACTGCCTCAGGAACCTGGTTCGCCATGGTCGCGGCCGGCGTACCGGGGCGGGGCGAATACATGAAGGAGAAGGCCGAGGCGTAGGTCACGCGCCGGACCAGATCCATCGTCTGCTCGAAGTCCGCGTCCGTCTCGCCGGGGAAGCCGACGATGAAGTCCCCGGACAGGGCGATGTCGGGCCGCGCGCTGCGGATCCGGTCGACCAGATCGAAATATTTCTGCCGCCCGTGCTTGCGGTTCATGAGCCGGAGGATGCGGTCCGAGCCGGCCTGCACCGGCAGGTGCAGCCAGGGCATCAGGGCGTCGAGCTCACCATGGGCGGCGATCAGGTCGTCGCCCATGTCATTGGGATGGCTGGTCGTATAGCGGATGCGGTCGATGCCGGGGATCTCCGCCAGCGCACAGGCCAGCCGCGCCAAGGTCGAGGGAGACCCGTCCGGCCCCTCCCCGTCATAGGCGTTGACGTTCTGGCCCAGCAGGGTGACCTCGTGCACGCCCTTGCCGGCCAGCTCGCGCGCCTCGGCCAGCACCGCCGCGACCGGCCGCGACCATTCGGCGCCGCGCGTGTAGGGCACGACGCAGAAGGTGCAGAATTTGTCGCAACCCTCCTGCACCGTCAGGAAGGCGGTCGGACCGTCCACGCCACGGGCCTGCGGCAGGGCATCGAACTTGTCGACCGGCGCGAAATCGGCGCCGATCCGCTCGCCCCGCGCCCGCGCCGTCCGCGTCAGCAGTTCGGGCAGCTGGTGATAGGCCTGCGGGCCGACGACCAGATCGACCGCGGGCTGGCGACGCATGATCTCCTCGCCCTCGGCCTGGGCGACGCAGCCGGCCACGGCGATGGTCATGGCCCCCTGCCCCGCCACGGCCCGCGCGTCCTTCATCTCCCGGAGTTTGCCGAGTTCGGAATAGACCTTCTCGGCCGCCTTCTCGCGGATGTGGCAGGTGTTGAGGATGACGAAGTCGGCACCCTCGGCCGTGTCGGTCGCGGCATAGCCCAGCGGACGCAGGACATCGGCCATGCGCTCGGAGTCATAGACGTTCATCTGGCAGCCGTAGGTCTTGATGAACAGGCGCTTCGGCGCGGCCTGTCCGTCCTGCGGCGGGACGAGGGTTTCAGTCATGGGGCTGTCTGGATAGCGTGGAGACGGGCCGCGCGCCATATCGGCCCGGATGCTCAGAGATCCAGCTTGTCCGGATCAACGCGGTGGGCGTTGCGGGTGAAGATCAGGCCCTCGCGCTTGGACGGCTCGGCACCGTCTATCGGCTTGCCGTAGAGCTCGAGCTTGTGGCCGATCAGTTCGAAACCCAGCCGTTCGGCGATCTCGGTCTTCAGCCGTTCGATCTCCGCGTCGAAGAATTCGATGACCTCCCCGGTGCGGGTGTCGATCAGGTGGTCGTGATGGTCGTCGCCGGCCTCTTCATAGCGGCTGCGTCCGTCGCCGAAATCGTGCTTCTCGACCACGCCGGCCTCTTCGAACAGGCGAACGGTCCGGTAGACGGTGGCGATCGAGATATGGGGGTCGATGGCGGAGGCCCGACGATAAAGCTCCTCGACGTCCGGATGGTCGTCCGCGCTGGACAGCACCCGGGCGATCACCCGCCGCTGCTCGGTCATGCGCATGCCGCGGTCGGCGCAGAGTTTCTCGATCCGGTCCATGGCGCACAGGATAGGCGGGCCGCCCCCGCTAGGGAAGCGTCGCCGGCAAGTTAAGCGCGAGGATCAGCGCGTCCTGCCGGCCGCCTTCCGGACGGGCGTAGTAGCCGCGCCGGCGGCCGGCCTCGGTGAAGCCCGCGCGGGCGTAGAGGGCAAGGGCGGCGGGATTGTCGTCCGCGACTTCGAGGAACAGCCGTGTCGCCCCGCGCGCCGCCGTTTCCGCCGCGCCTTCGCGGACCAGACGGGCGCCGACGCCCCGTCGCCGCGCCGCCGGGTCCACCGCCAGGGTCAGGATCTCCGCCTCGTCCGCCACCGAGCGGATCAGGATAAAGCCCTCCAGTGCCTCGATCGCGAAGACGCCGGCCTGACCGAGCAGGGTCTCAAAGGCCGCCACGTCCCAGGGGGCGGAAAAGGCCAAGGCGTGCAGATCGGCCAGACGGGCGGCTGTGGCGGCGGTCACGGGGCGCGAGCCGGGCCGCGCGCCTGACCCGGCAGGCGGGTCGGCGGCGTCGCATCGGGCGCGCGCAGATACAGCGGCCGGGCCGGCGCGGCGGCAGGATCCGCCGCCGCCAGCCGGGCCAGGGCCTCGGGCGCGGGTCCGTCCAGCGACAGGCACGCCCTCCCCGCGGCGACATCGGTGAACAGGGCCGCGCCGGACCCGACCAGCACCGCTCCGGTGCGCATCGCCCCGATCCGGGCCGCCGCAGCCTCGAGGGTCAGAGCATCGGCCGCGCCGTCCGCCTCGCCGTCGCGCCAGAACCGGGCATAGACCTGTCCGCGTCGCGCATCGATCAGGGCCGCCACCTCGCTTGCCCCGTGCGCCGAGGCCGCCAGGGCATCCAGCGCCGAGACCCCGACCACCGGCCGGTCAAGAGCGGCACCCAGGCCCTGGGCGAAAGCCAGGCCGACGCGCAGGCCCGTGAACGAGCCGGGGCCGACGGTGACGCCGATGCGGTCGAGGTCCGTAAAGGCCACACCCGCCTCCGCCGCCGCATCACGGGCGAAGCCGGCGATCCGTTCGGAATGGCCCTTCACCATGGGCTCGGAGCAGAGGCCCAGAGGGCGGGCGGTGCCGTCGAGAACCTCGAACACCCCGACGGTGCACAGGCCAAGCGCCGTATCGACGACCATCAACTTCATGCCGTCGCTCCGGCATGGAGGATCGTCAGTCGGTCCGGGCCAGGGCCCGCACAATACGCGCCACCGCCCGCCGGACGTCGCGATCCTCGATCAAGGGAAATCCGGACGCCACCGACCGGCCGTCGACGGTCGCGGTGAGAAGCCGCAGCGTCTCCCAACCCTCGTCTACCACCCCCTGCGCCGTCTCGACCGGCGGGAAGAAGGTGTCGACCGAGGTTCCCAGCACGGTCGCCGCCCGGTGCAGGCGCGAGGCGGAGATGCGATTCTGGCCGGTCTCGTATTTCTGGACCTGCTGGAAACTGATCCCCAGTTGCTGGGCGAGCGCGCTCTGGGACAGACCGAGTGCGGAGCGCCGCAGCCCGATGCGCGCGCCGACATAGGCGTCGACTTCGTCCCGTCCGCCGATCCTCGCCATGACCGTCCAGCGCCTCCCTTTCGGAAGCCGACTGTTTCATGGAAACGAAAACGTTGCAATGATTTCGTTTCATCAGAACTCCAGTCGGGCGGTGACAGCGGAGACCGCGCGGGTTTCGGATCGGGCGATCCGCTCTTCCGCCACCAACCCGCCCGGGCCGCCGCGGACGGTCAGCGCATCGGCGTCGGCGCTCTCATAGACCCGGACGCGGACCTCCCCGTCGGCCATCTCGATCACACAGCCCTGGTCGCGGCGCGGCCAGCGGCCGGGCTCAAACTCGACCACCACGCCGGAAGCGGCCCAGGGCGCGAGGTCGTCATTGGACAGCTGAAGCCGGCGGGTCGCGGCGGGCGGGGCATGGACAAAGGGCCGCCCTTCGCTGGCCATGCCGGTCACGGGCGAGTCCTGCCGCTGCAGCAGGTCGTCCGGCGTCGCATCGAGGGCGGCGGTCAGGCGGCGCTGGACGTCCGGACGGTACAGGCCGGAGCGTTTGCCGGTCTCGTACAGACCCCAGCCCTGGCTGGTCATGCCCGCCCTGCGACCGGCCTCGGCCTGCGACAGGGCGCGGTCGCGGCGCAGGGCCGCGAGGGCCTCGCCGAGACGTCGGGCGTCGCTGTCACTCTGGAACCGGGGCATGGGTCGATGATGGCGCCATCCAGCGGGTGATGCGAGGACGAATTCGTTTCAGATAGTGAGAGCGCTAACGCTCGCCGCGCGGCGGCTCGCTGCCTGAGCGCGGGTTTTAGGGCGCTAACGCTTGCCGCGCGGCG
>Ga0187842_1000820_pt1 | contig 14853 bp, 12 predicted proteins | sample SpaLakP09_SKY_41_FD_134514 | JGI IMG/M metagenome (GOLD analysis project Ga0187842, IMG submission 134514) | Oligotrophic lake water microbial communities from Sparkling Lake, Wisconsin, USA - SP09_SKY_41 | ecosystem: Environmental > Aquatic > Freshwater > Lake | place: USA: Sparkling Lake... | reverse complement strand
ATTGAAGTCATACGCAATCAAATCTATAATTTCATTTATTCAAAGAGTTTGTTTAATAATACAGTAAAATTTGTAGTATTAGACGAGGTTGATTCTATGACAAAACAAGCACAGCAGTGTCTGCTATCTCTTATTATAAAGTCGGATGTTATGTTTTGCTTGATTTGTAATTATTTCAGTAAATTAATCCCAGCATTACGAGATTATTTGTTATTAATTCCTTTTTATAATACTTTCAAAGATCAGGAGTATATCAAACATATTATTCAGTCAGAAAACCTTGCCATTGAAGAGGAGGTATTAGAAGACATTAAATATAATTATTTTCCAGACATTCGTTCGTGTGTAAATTGTTTACAAATATATCATTCTTATCCATTTCCGGTGATTAGAAAAAAAATGATTATACAGAATTGTGAGAACTATAATTCGGGTGAAATAAAAGAATATATCAAAACGCATTCCTTTAAAGAGTATCTATTCAAGTTATTTTTAATGATGTTTCAATACAATATTGATTCGGAGTTGGTTACTATGATGCAAGAACTCATATTCAAACCAGACTTTGAATATTTTGACCGTTTTTTTATGACAAGGTTTATATTATTAAATAATTGATTTGAAAACAATTAATTATATTATGTAGAAAATGAATTTAAACGATGAATGGAGTAAGTTCCTTTTGTCAGATGAGCACGAGACGGTAGAAAGAGAAGCAAGAGATACTACGTTGAAGGTACCTAAATGTGGCGAGATTTCTATCTCCACCAAAACCAAAATTGTTTACTTGAATATTGAGATTGATCTTTTCAAACTGTTTTGGGATTTTCCAATGATTTCTTATGACGACTTTGGGGAAGGAATTATCAAGAAACAGATCAAATTTAACTTCAATACCAAGGAACAGGTACAAGAGTTTGAAAAAAGAATTAGCGAGGTTAAGTTATTCAACACAGTTACCGTCATTAATAAAATAGATAATCCGAATGGTCGCATCTTGTTTAAAGATATACGGAAAGTTGATATCGGTATTTGTAAAAAGGACCTTTTAAAAATGAACAAAAAGAATGAAAAAAGTGCCTTTTATAACTGTTTTGTTTTCATTTATAGAATTCAAATTGAAAACAAATACAAGGAATTTCATATAAAACTGTTTAATACCGGTAAGATTGAAATACCAGGCGTTCAGAGCGAGGTGAATGTGGATTTAGTGATAAAACATATTATACAGTTATTGGCTCCCTTTTATAAGACGGAGGTCCTTGAAAAAAGAGAGATGCGCGAGACGATCCTTATCAACTCTAACTTTATTTGCAATTACTACATTAACAGAGACGAACTATTCAACATTTTAAAAACAAAATACGCAGTAAAATGCAGTTATGATCCGTGTAGTTATCCTGGTATCCAATGCAAATATAAACTACCTAATTCCGAGGTATCTTTCATGATCTTCAGAACAGGAAGCGTGTTAATTGTTGGAAAATGCGAGGACGAAGAATTGTATAAAATTTATAATTTTATCAAGACCATATTTCAAGACGAGTTTTATAACATCTATGAAAAAAATAACGAGGTTTCTAAGAAAAAAATTAAAAAGAAGATTAAAAAAATATATATATTAGAAAATAAAATTTAAAGATAGAGACAACTATTCAAATATATGGCAACCGAAAAAGTAGAAATGGTATTACCAAGCGCAAAAGTGATGCAACACGCGTGTAAGTTGGCTTGCACGGATGACAAGCCAATTTTACTTGATTATTGGTTGGAATCTCACACTGGAAAGGTTATTATTGGAGTTAGAGATGGAGAGGATAAAATACTTGTTCGCAGTCAAGAAGAGTACACAAGTCCTATTGTAAAAATTTTTAAGGTAACAGAGGAGTTGATCGTCATTACCGAAAATTCTATTTACATTGTCTCTTCCAAAATTCCAAGCAAAAAGATTACCTAGTTATTTGTTAGTATATGTATAAATTAATATACACATACTATAATGAGTTTATTAACTGAAGAAACAGAAACGGTAACTGTATTAGAGTTTATACAAAAAACCATAAGAGAAAATGATAATGTAAAGGTTATACTGAATAGTATTCCTTATATTGAAGGTAAACTAACAGAAATAGTGGAATCAACCAAAGAGGAAGTAACCGAAGATCGGTCGTCACAAGGTTTTTATTATGAACGTTTATGGGATTTATGTATAAAGTTTGGTGCAACCAACTTAACCTTACCTGCAATTAAGGGTATTCTACAAACGTCGCATATTATTAATGAAAATCCAAACAAGGAAGGAATAGATTTTAAACTAAATTGTTGGGATAATAATGTATTGAATAAAAATCCTGGAGGATATTTATTAAATAAAGTTAGAAGTGGAAACTCTGGCGGATACTCTGATATCACATTTTTAAATAAAAGATATGACGAACAAGGAAATAAATATGAAGAATTAATTTTTATTTCTGTAAAATATTTCAAAGAAGAAAAGCAAATTAGTGAATATGATATTGGTAAATTGTGTAGTTTAATAAGAGAACACGAAAAGGAAAATAGAGATATAAAATTATATATTTTTGTTAACAATAAAAGAGCCGCGATTGAGAAGTTTAATGCACAACACACTTCCAGTAATATTTTAATAAAATATATTAATCCTCATGGTAATCACGAGCATATTTATGATTTAAATGATTTACAAGATGCATTTTTTAAACTAAAAAAAATATTAGAATCATATAACTATTTACAAACTCCAGATAATATTGGTGATTTTCAAAAAAATTACTTAAACGTATCAAAGGACGTTTTTATTCCACGTTTCCATCAAAAATTATTTATATCAAAAATAAACAAATTAATTGAAGATGGAGAAAATAACGTTTTGGTTGGTGCGATTCCTCGTTCTGGAAAATCATATATAATGGCTGGAACCATACTTGAATATATAAAATCACAAGAAGATTTAGATCCAAGTAAAAGAGTAAAAATATTAATGATGACGCCTGCTCCAAACGAAACATTTGGTGAATACGAATTAATTTTTAATAAATACAATGATTTTGACAAACTAGACGTTGTTATCCATAAAGATGGTGTAAATTCAAAAAAGATTTTTAAAAGCGATAAACATAGTGTTGTAATAATATCAAAACAAAAACTTGGTTCGTCTTCGGAGGAAGAGAAAGATAAGGAGGAAGAGGAAGATATGTTAGTGAAACGTATCATAAAATTATTTGGTTCAAATCCTGATATTGATATGATGTTTTTAGATGAAGCTCATTTTGGAATGAGTACAGAAAAGGCCCAAAAAATTGTAAGCTTTTTAAATAACACTGCTTCAAATACAATTAAAATTTATGTTACTGCAACTTATAATAAACCATTACACGTATATGGTGTTAAAGAGAGTTGTAAAATTACTTGGGATATGAATGATATTAAAATAATGCAAAATATAAGTGAAAAAGATATAAATGATAACGCAATACGCCAACAATTTGGCACACAACTTTATGATAAAACATTAAAATACTTTGGATACGGTCCTAAGTCTAATTTAATAGATAATCTAAAAAAAGAATATGGAATTTTTCCAAAGCCTTATATGATTACCACTATATGGGACAAAGATTATTTAAATGTTGAAAAGTTAAAAATAGGAGATACCGAATTTGGATGGGATATGAATAAATTATTTGCTACGGTTGACAGTACATTTGCAAATGAAGAACAAATGAAGGAAATGATGCGTTATTATTTTGGTTCTCCAGATAAAAAAGAAGACTACAATAGACAACCTTTTTATAGGACAAGAGGTATCATGCCTCGTATACGTAATATTTGTTTGAACCAGTGTAGAACCTTACAACCACAACATAAAACATCCCAACTATGGTTTCTGCCTCTTGGAAAGGGAAATATAAAAGATAAAACAATTGCATTGGTTACTTTATTAACAGAATCTAATGAATTTAAAGACATAAAAAATTCATATCATTTTTTTGTTGCAGTAGATGTAGAAGATAAAGCAAAAAAGGGGAGGACCATTAATGGCGTAACCTATATGGGCGATCAGCATAACATTAAGGATGAAATAGAAAAAATTGAAAAAAAGATAGAAAAGGGTGAGTTAAAACAAGATAATCTAATTATTTTATCTGGTAAGAGATTACAACTAGGCATTTCTTTAAGAAACGTAGATATCGTAACATTATGGAATTCTATTACAAGTAGCGATGCAATTTTTCAAATACTATTTAGGTCTATGACTGAAGTTGAACGCCCTGAATGCACGCCAAGTGATTATTGCAATAAAAAAAAGTTTGGATTTATGGTTGATATGAACCCGCAAAGATCAATGACAACTACAACTTTATTCGGGGAAAATATATCTAAAAATCTATCTAAGACGAATAAAGAAATATTTACACAAATTACAGACCTAATAAATATAGATGAAGATGTATTTCTTGATAAATATCAAGATGATACAAGAGACAAATTTGTAAATGACCTTTTTAATAAATTCTATCAGGCTTGGAATATAAGTTCTGATGATATAAAAAGAACTGTTTCTAAATTCACATTTGATATCGCTAAGTTAGAAAAAATGAAGAATTCTTTACTAAAAATAAATACAAATACAGGTACAACTACTTATGTTAGTGAACCAGAAGAAAGCATTGCTCCTGCAAAGAAAAAAACATTATCAAAGGCACCAAAGGAAAAAGAGCCAAAGGACAAGGAAATTAATTTAAATGAAAAGGCCGCAGAAATAATGTCAGAATTTATAACGCTGTTAAACATTTTTACTCTTTATGAAGATAAAGGAGCAAAATGTATTTTATCCGATAAAACAAAAGTAAACTCAATTGAAGTAAAAAATGATATAAATGAACTAAAGGATCAGGTTTATAGTGATGATAAAATAAAGGACACGTTTTTAAAAATTTTAAATGGACGTCTTTTAGGAGATAGTAGTGTTTTATTTCCAGAACTTATAATAAATGAGGTATTGGATGCAATGAATGTTCCTAATGATAAACTTCTTATAAATAAAATAATTATGTCGCAAAAAAAAGAATATTATACAATCAACGAACCTGAAGAATTATTAAATTTTATTAATGAACAATTAAAACCAAAAGAGAAGGAGAGAAAGGAAAATGGTGAAGTATTTACACCCATAATGTTAGTAAAAGAAATGTTGAATAAATTAGATGACTCTTATATAAAGGAACACGGGAAAAGTATATTTACAGAAGCTGGGTTCAAGTGGTTTGATCCTGCAGTTGGTATTGGCAATTTTCCGATTATTGTTTATCAACGATTGATGAAAGGATTGGTCCAAATACCTGAAGAAGAAAGAAGAAAACATATTCTTGAAAATATGATATACTCTTCGGAACTCACTCCAAAGAATGTATTTATTTATAAGAAAATATTTTGCGGAGAAAAATACAAGTTGAACATATATGAAGGTGATACATTAAAAATGGATATAAAAAAGGAGTTTAAATTACCTTCTGATTTTGTTGTATTTGATGTAGTTTTGGGAAATCCGCCATTTCAAGAAAAGGTGGGTCCAACAAATACAAAACCTATATGGAATGATTTTGTGATTAAATCCTTAACAATATTAAAATCAGGCGGATATTTAGTGTACGTCCATCCGTCGGGGTGGAGGAATGTTGATGGTAAGTTTAAAAACATTCAACAAGAGATTTTAAAAAGAGATTTGCAATATTTAGAAATACATAATGAAAATGATGGATTAAAAACATTTAGTAGTGAAACAAGATACGACTGGTATGTATTAAAAAATACCAAGGTTGATAGTACACAAACCATTATTAGATTTCAAGATGGAACTACCAAGACGATTAATGTAAATGGATTAAAATTTATACCAAATGGAGAATATGATAAAATTGTGTCTATGATTACGAAAAAAGAAGAAGAAAAAATTAATACTTTACATAGTGAAAGTTTATATGCACATCGTCAAACTTGGATGTCAGGTACAGAGACAAAAGAATATAAAAATCCGTGCGTTTATACTGTAAATTCTAAAGGAAATCCAACATTTTTATATTCATCAAAACAACACGGACATTTTGGAGTTCCAAAGTTTATATGGAGTAATGGTCGTATATCATCAATCGGTAGTTATATAGATATTAATGGCGACTATGGACTTTCAGAATACTCATATGCGATTGTGGACGAACCAGAAAATTTGCCAAAAATAAAACAAGTATTTGATAGTAAAGAATTTCGTAATCTAATGGAATTGTGTGCGGTAGGAAAAGGGTCAGTTAATTATAAAGTAATATCAATATTCAAAAAAGATTTTTGGAAGGTATTTAAATATTTTGATTTAAATAAAGAAGAAGTCTCTAAAATAGAAAATACACAAACAAATACTCTTGAGATACGTAATTCAAAAAAAAATACTTTAAAACTTAAAAATAATATTGCAAAAAGAAAGGCTGAAAACCCAAATTATAGACGTAACGGTAAAACCCCTAAAGAGCGAAAACAACAAAACGCTTTAAAAAAAAAACAAGCCTCTAATAAAATGAAGAAATCTTCACAAAAAGCATTAGGTACAATAGTTAATGTAAACTCAAGAACACAAAAGAATACATCTCTTTAAAATTGAATACAATCTTTTTAATTTGTATTACTTCAAAAATGGATATCCGTACACCAGATTCGTTTGTTACTGAGAGGCTTGTAGACTATGACAATAATGAGGCTGATGTTGAAATGGCGCTAGCCATTAAAGAAAGTTTGAAACTATTTGAGGTTAGAAAGGAACGCGAATCCTCTTGCAGTCGGCTTTTAAATACTTTGAGGCGCGTCATTCCATACGACAATAGCGTTAAAAAAGCATACGAATATTTATTGGAATCTTTAGATGCATACTATGAAGGTAGGCCATGTAAAAAGGATAATGCGGATTTTATTCGCGATCAATTAACCAAAGTAAGATTACATCAAGAAGATGTCATTTTACTTTCTAACATACTATAATATATTTTTAATATATATGGATGAACTTAAAAAAAGAATAGAAGAAGGAAGAAATATGGAAAACAAAAAAACTAAAAAATCGCGTAAATCTAAAAAGGGTTTAACTTTAAAACAAAGAAGACAACAGGAAGAACATTTAAGGGCTATGCATAAAAGGGGTCAGGCTGTTACCGGAGAAATGGAATTAAATATAGAATTAAGAAAACAAGAAAGTCCTTCACTGCTTTATGATCCTCAACCTTCGCCGCCCTATAATACCAGTGATATAACAAAAGAACAATCTAATAAAATGTTGGCGAATACTAGAAATTTTAATGAACTTAGAGAATTAGACTTAATGAGAAGGTTCCAAGAAGAGCAAGCAAACGGTTCCCCTTTACCACCTCGTTCTGACTCGCCTTTATACCTTGTTTCTGACTCGCCTTTACGTACTCCTTCTGAATATGAACTCCTAACTGCAGAATACCCTCCTCTTGTATACGGAAAAGAGGCGGAAAAAATATGGAATGAAAAATTTGTTTATAAACCAAATGCTCCTAGAAGACCTCAACCCTCTGTACGAAAAACAAATGCTCCTAGAAGACCTCCACCTTCTGTACGAAGAACAAATGGTCCTAGAACAAATGCCCCTAGAAGACCCAAACCTGTAACTCGTAAGGTTCAAGCGCCTGCACCTGAAGTTCCAGTGCTACGAAAAATGCCCGCCGCACCTAAACCAAAACAATCAAGAAGACGGTCGTGAAATATAAAATAAAATAATATATTATATGCCTAAGCCTATACCAAAATCAAGAAGGGACGAACTAAATAATCCATTTATTAATACTTTAAATACGTTAAAAGGAATTTATTATCCGTCAAGAATGAAGAGGTTAATAGAAAAAACCAATAAAAAGGAAAGTCAAATAAAATCCCTTAGACAAAAGGTTTTAGAAAGAAAGAATGAGTCACAAAAATACTCCCAACCAGTAAAACATACTAGAAAAAGTAGAAAGAAATATGTTGCTCCTCCATCTACAATTATTACGCGTTCTATGAGAAGGTCGCAAGAAATTCCTTTTAGTGGATTAGAAGCACTTATTCAAGAAAATATAAAATCGGCGAGACCCAAACCTTCCAAAAAGCGTTCTAAAACGGCTAATGTATCCTTATAATTCATCCTCGTTTCTTTCTCTAAAATAATTCATAATATCTTCTAGAAGACCCGAAGGAAACTCTTCTGTTGGAGTGATCAATCCATTCTCTAATTTTATATGTTTTACTGGATCGTAATTATGTTTAATGAGTATTTGTGATCTACTTATGTAATTACGATTTACCTTTTTTCCGTGAAAGAAATGTCTAATGACACCGGGAACATAGCCAAATCTTAATCCATACATTTTTTCTTGAAACTTAAAGATTGAGTTTTTATAACTCTCCGTATTGTTCTTGTCAATTACTTTGTGTACGTTCTTAATTAAGGACCACAAGATTAGGTTGTCTCCGGAACCTAAAATGGCGTACTCATAAAGCCCGCCGATTCTTTCATAGGCTTTGCGTGTGATCGCCCACGCGAATCCCGGGTGCCAAAAGTTGGGGCCGTTCTTAACGGGGTTTCCTTTTTCGTATTGATATCCACCACTATTAAAGACTGACATTGTCAGTTCGTCGTTGTCCATGTCCAACGCATGGCTAAAGAGTTGGACAATATCCGAATGTCCATTCAAAATAGAAAGAGTATCGGTTATCCACGTACTGGATTCAAACTCAATATCCGCATCAATCCACGCGAATGCCTTCCAGTCTTTAGGTAAAAGAGTTACCCCGCAATTAATCATGTTTTCTTTATGCCATAAAGGGTGTTCGGCTCGTAACTGTAGATGTCTTGGGTTATCTTCTGTAATGACAAATGGCTGTTCTCCGTAGCATAATTCAACAATATACAATTTAACTCTTTCTTCTTGATTCATTCTCATCATAAATTCCTTTGCTAGTTTGTATCTTCTTTTAAAATTACACGGATTTGAAATCACCATGATCACGTGAAGAAATTCTTCAATGGGCGCGTTGTTTCTTATTGCTTCTTTATTGTAGTTTCTTTTGCACGTATCCAACTCAATTCCGTCTACAACCGTCATTGTTTTTAATAAAGATAATAATTTATAATATTTTCTTTATTATATGTGTCTCAGTGTATTTCAAAACAAAAAGAAAAGAATGACTGTTGCGAGTTCCTTATATGTACTCAAACTTAATAACTGTAACAATGTTAATAGTAATAAAGTGGACCAAAAACTTGATAAAAAGCATAGTTCTTATGAAAGAGTTTTGCAACGTAAAAGATGTATTAAGACAACACCCTAACTATTTTATAAAAGGATAGATCTGAGACACAGCAATTTTCATTTAAAATATAATTTACCGAGTTTTCATTTATTTTCGCATACAATTCGTCTTTCATATCGTGAAAGCGACTGGTAAAATTATTTTTCGCAATCTCCGAAAATGGTTTCAAAAAATTATATGGAAATAAATAAAAATTATCGCATATCAAATGTGGCTTTTCTAAGATGCTTACCATGTTAAACTTATCAAACTGTATATTACTTTGATTGAAATCTTTTTGGAAGAGTAAATCAAAGCGCGTGATCAAAACTAAATCATAGATGTTCCCACTTTCAAGACACAAATCTACAACGTTAATAATTTTTGAGTTTCTGCCTATGATATGATGTGGGTGATTTTTTATAAAGTTGCATTTAACGGGATTATATTTTTTGATAATTTCATTTCTGTCTTCATCGTTTAATGCATTTGTTGTAAAATAGACATCTATGTCGTATCCTTTACTTTTAAAAAAATCAAATATATATTGTTGATAATTTTCATAACTTTTCTCGTAATCTATTACATATCTTGTTCTGTACCAATAATTATCATATTCTGCTTTTGACATACCAAAAAATAGTACTGCTAATTTCATTAATTAATTTAAATATTACTTTCTAAATTAATTGATTCTCTAGTAAATTAATATATTTTTTATTTATCTCTCTAGTGTTAAATAACAATTTCAAAGGGCCAAAAGTTAACCTATTTAGGGAATCCTTTGTTTCATAAACAATTTCATCAAAAATTTTATGATTTCTATAAAAAAATGAATTATTAATAAAAATAGGATCAACAAATAAAGACATTTATTTTTAAAGATTGGTTAAATTGTGACTATTTTCATTTGTTATATTTTTAAATAATTCTAAAAGAGGTATAATTATGTGTTCGTTATATGTTTGAATGCTCATATATAAAGATATAATTAAGATTTATATTAGTCAAAGATACATAGTTTGTTCTATTTTTAAATATTCACATACTTTATCGTCACTCCATGTTCTATCTAATGGAACCAATGGTATCCATTTACAAGTGTTCTCACTAATATCTTGTGATATTTTTCTAATTGATAACATATGATTAGCAAACTTTGTCTCTAAATAGCTTAATAAAGAGTTTGCTTCTTCTTCATTATTAACACGGAATGATATATAGCTACCAGTATGAACCTCATTTGGTTTTCCTACAAATTTTGCCCCAAATTTAGGGCTTTTTCCATTTGCCCTTGCGGTAATAACTTTCCAAAACGTATTTTTTTCATTAAAATCATAACTATCTATATATTTACATCTATCACTTGATTTTTGTAATGATACATAACATTTTATTTTTCCGTCATTTTTAAAACGCTTATCATTTGTTTCTACACCAAAATATCTTCCCATATATAATTTACTTATGCTTTCCATATTTATAACGATATCAATCAATTTATGATACTTTGGTTTTACGACACAATCGTACTTAGATAAATCATATGGTTCTCCATTAAATAAACATAAACCATTATATGAAGCATCCTTTAAGAAATAATTAACTCCTCCTTCAATATCAACATTACCAAACATTTTTTTAGAATTTTCTTCGTGTTGTATAAATACGATATCCTTTCTTTTCATCATAAAATCTCTAAACTTATCTAACCCTTTTCCACCAATAAACCATCTTGAAGGTACAACAAATAATAATAACTTACTGCTTATATACGTTTCAATAAATTTATCATAAAGAGGTTTTGTATCAGGTTTTGATGGGTCAGTAGAGTATGGTGGATTTCCAATAACAGCATCAAACGTGTTAATCTTCCAAATAGTATAAACATTTATCTCTAATGTATCTCCTGTATAATTATTAAATTCATAATCTATTTCTTCTAACTCACCATAAGTTTTAACATGACATTTCATTATTTCTGTTGTCACGAAAACATTTAACGCGGTTAGGTCGGCATAATATATACACTCAGTCATAATAACACGACATCTTTCATTTTTATCAGGATACATTTCCTCAAGACCTTTATAAAATTTATCAAATATACCAAGTACAAAATTTCCTTTACCGCAACAAGGTTCAAATACTTTTTTAGGCGTTTTCCAGAAGTTATCTGGTATTGTCTTTAGCATGTCATCAACCAGTTTAACTGGCGTTGGAACTTCTGCATTATCTTTTTTTTCTTCTTGTGTAGGAATAAAATGTTTTGCGATCAAATCTCGTAACTTATTACAAGGAGATGTTCTATAAATCTCTCTTATAACATTGACAATTTCTTCATTGGCGTCAATGATTCTATTCATTATAATTACTATATTATCATAATTTTTTGTATCAATTTTTTTATCTTTTAATAATGAAATAAGTAATTCTCTTGTTTTTTTATTTATAAAAATCTCCTTGAAATCAAATATATTATATGAAGTTGAAATTAATGCTAATAATGGAAATAAGAAGACTTTACACATTTCGTAGGTTTGATTAATCAAAACGACTTCCTCTTCTTCTTTTAACTTATTTTCATCTTCTTCATGAATTTCATGTGGCGAGTTAATTTGAGTCTTTGTTTTATCGCCCTTTGGACAATCAGGCTGTTCTCCTTCCAAATCCTTATTAACATTTTTTAATTCCCTGTTTTGAAAGTCATTTTTTATAAGATCATGCATATCATCATCACACTCTATTTTTTCTAATATTAGATTATCATCAATTTCTTTCATAATATTTTCTGACTCTTTTTGGTAGTAAGACATTATCTCGCTTATTATTATTTTTCCATTCTTAAACTGTTGAGGATCAAACAAGAATACATTATGTTCAAATAAATAATACAATATTTCGGCATTTGTTTTAGTAGTTTTTGTATTCTTTTTATATTTTTGAATAATGTCATTCAAATACAAATAAACCCTTTGAATATTCATATCTACATTTATTCCTATTGTTTTACCGGGTGCTTCTGTTAAAGCTCTTGAAAACCGTTGTTTTTGATTGTCTAAGTTGTGTCCGTCGTCTAATGATATAGTAACATCACACTCTTTATATGTAATACCTACACTTCCTTTATTTCCTAACAATAAAATACAACCCTTTTTATTTGCCTTTTTTGTATTCACCATTATTGTGTCTATAAACTCATTATAATGTTCTTTGTAGTCTCCTGTATCTTGGGTTGAATTAGAATATTCTATATTATAATCGCTCCATAATGAGTTTTCTTCTAAAAATTTTTTTAATGTTTTTTGTAGTAATGATATTGTGTTATTTCTTGTATGCGTAGGAAGATATACTATAAATAGTAATGGATTTTCAATTGTTGATTTTCTTGACTCACGACTCGTTTGAGTTGTTTCAATTTGTTTCATAACTGTCATTCTCATTCTATTTGTTGAAATAATACAATCAAGCAAAGCCTTTAATATATCTATTCCGTCAGTCGTTTTACATATTTCAAAATCTTCGGCATATTCTACTTCACCCTTTTCATTGATAAATTGTCTTAATGCAAACAAAGAAGCGCAATTATAACCAAAGGTTGTTCCATGTATAGCATTGTATTCGTTTATCTCATTTATTAACGATTCCGGAATAGAATGTTTCATCAATACCTGAGTAGGATGTTTAGAATAATCATGATTTAAGGTTTTATCCTCAAAACAATCTCTAAACTCTTGACCGTGTCGTCTAAACATATAATTATGTATATCATCTGTGTTTTTTGTTGAAAGGTTCAATTCTTTCATGATTGATTCATCTTCTATTTCCCATTCATAAATACAAGAGTTATGAATTTTATAATATTTTTTTGTTTTATCTGCGGTTCCCGTTGCAAATATATTTATCTTTATATTTTTACGAATATCTTCAACATCGCTATCCACATCTAAAATTTCGTTTTTAGTTTTAGATGTGGACGATCCTTGATGCGCTTCGTCAATAATAATGGCTTCAAATCCCAATTTTTTTAATAAATCTTTTTTAATGTTTTTTCCGTCTATTTTAAGATATTGAACACTACAAAAGACAATACCACTAAACGAATCATCAATCGTATCAAAATCTTCCTGTGATTTGTATTTGATATTTTTAAAATCCATATACTTTTCTAAATCATTCACAAAACTATTTATAGTTGCCGGAACAGACGTCATTATTAGTATTTTTTTATAGCCGTGTTCTAATAAATATTTACATATTAATAACATAGTGAGACTTTTGCCGCTTCTTGGTTTATGGGCGATACACCACATTTTATATTTATTTGACAAAAACGACTTTATAAATTTCATTTCTGTCATTTTTTGATGTAATTTTTTTACCAATTGTTCTCTTGGTGATAATAAATATTCCGCGTTAACAAAATCAATAAACTCATCAATATTTAATGTATTACTTGAAAATCTTTCACAAAATACATCCAATGCAATAATAATATCATTTTTATCAAATAATAAACCATTTTCTATAATTTTATCGTGAAGTTGTTTATCAATATTTTGTTTATTTTTATATTTATGAGTTTCAACAACTTTTTTATCCTTAACAAATAATCCAATTTTATAGTCATCCATACCTTGTGTTTTTATAGTGTTATCTATTTTTGATACATCCGTTTCACTAAACCTGTTTTTATGTTTAAATGAAAATACAATAAGAGTATTTACATATTTTATTGCCATATCAATAATATTATTACCCCCTCCATCAACCTTAACATTTAACAAAGAATATGCATTTTTTATTTTTTTTAAGTTTTGTAACTGTCCTTCACATATTTCTGTATAATTTACATCTTCTATACACTTTAAAATGATAAGAAGTTGAACAAGACATTCATAAATAAATCCTTGTCGTCTTTCATCTATATCTTCTGTATTATCAAACATAATTAATTTAAACAATTGTTCGCCACCTAAATGTTTATTAATTAACATATTTTCCAATATATCCTTACGAATTTTTTGTTGTTTAAAAGACATTTTGATTTCAGTTTCACACATTTTAAGTTTTTTAATATAATATTTTTTGTATTCAATTTTAATCAATTTAAAATGTAAAGTTTAAATTAATTATGTTGTCAGACATTGGGATCAGAAATGAAGACATGGAAGTTTTAATTGAAAAGGGAACACCACTACCTCACGAATTTACGTGCAAAATGTCGCTCCATATTGATTCTATTTCTATCTATGAAGGCGTGAGCCCTTTTTTAAAGAATAATACCCTATTGGGGACCTATTTGTTTAATAACATCAAAGAAGGTACCTTTGTTTTTACTTTGAAGGTTGACTCGGATTATAAAATGAAGATTTTAGTGGATGACATTTTGTTAGACACGGTTCAATGTTGCAATTCTGTTACCGAATACACATTATCGGAGGAAGAAGTGGAGAGAAAAGAATGGATAAAGAACCGTAATGAATACAGAGACTATAT
>Ga0187842_1000819_pt1 | contig 14854 bp, 14 predicted proteins | sample SpaLakP09_SKY_41_FD_134514 | JGI IMG/M metagenome (GOLD analysis project Ga0187842, IMG submission 134514) | Oligotrophic lake water microbial communities from Sparkling Lake, Wisconsin, USA - SP09_SKY_41 | ecosystem: Environmental > Aquatic > Freshwater > Lake | place: USA: Sparkling Lake... | reverse complement strand
CGGGTAGAAATGCGACCGTCCTGTGGCAGACGCCGCTCGGCAATATCAAGCCCGCCGATCAGCTTGATCCGCGAAGCGATGGCCGGATAGCGATCCATACTCAAACTGCTGCGTGTATGAAGCACACCATCGACGCGAAACCGCAAAGAGGCCTCCCGCTCGCCGGGCTCGATGTGGATGTCCGAGGCTCGCGCTTCCAAAGCTTGCGCCAATGTATTGTTGACAAAGGCAACGACAGGAGCGTCCTCAGCCAGTTCGCGCAAGCTGCGTGCATCGAAGTCCACGCCCTGAGGCCCAGCACGCAAACGCTGCACCCAAGCCTCAACCTCGGCGGGCAGAAGCAAATGCCAACGCAGACTCTCAGCTTTTGGCTCTGAGGCCAAGGCTTCGGCCACATCAAGGTCAAGAGGGTCCGGACTTGCCGCGCAGAGCGCATTGCCATCCAACCAGAGCAATACATTGTGGTCGAGCCACCAATCAGCAGGCATGCGCAGCGTCGCCATGTCGGCACGTAGCGCATCCTCATCCAATGCACCGACACTCAATAGGGGGTAGCCCAATTGCTCAGCCAAGCCTGCATAGAGAACCTGTGTAGACACAGCTCCGAGGCGAACCAGAATCTCACCGATTCGGCCACCCTTGCTGGACTGCACCAGCAAGGCGCTTTCCACTTCGGCAGGCTTGACCGCACCGCGCCTGACCCACACATCACCGATGAGCATAGTCAAGTTCACGGCCCTGACTTGCCAGCAGGCGGCAGAGCGATGAGATCCAACAACCGGCTGTTCTGCGGTGCGTCACCGGGTTTGGCGGTGTCCGCCCAAGAACCGAGTTGCTTGCGAAAAGCTTCGGTCATTGCCTCGGCCTCACTGCTGTCATTGAGAATGTAAGGCGTGATCAGGATCACCAGTTCCCGGCGATTACCACCCACAGTTCGCGTGCTGAAAAGATTGCCAATCAAAGGCAGGTCCTTGAGGAAAGGCACGCCAGCGCTGCCCTGACTGGAATCGTTGGATATCAAACCACCCATCATCACCGTGGCGCCGTTGCGCAAGGTCAGCTTGGTCGACAGCTTGCGCGTACTGAAGGTCGGCGAAATGTTCACGCCCGTATTCGTCGACGCCGCGGCACTCACCTCCTGATCGACCTCAAGGTCAATTTGATCCCCGGAATGAATCACCGGCTTGACCTTCAAGATCACCCCTGTACTGCGGTACTGCACCGTCTGCAACACGCCTGTCTGAGTAGGCGATGGCGTCGCGCCGGTGGAGGTTTGCTGACTGGTGATGATCGGCACCTCCTGCCCGACCTGGATGGTGGCTTGCTCACCATTTCGCGCTTGTACGCGCGGGCTAGACAAAATGGTGGCTTGGTTGCTCGAAGCCAAGGCGTTCAGCGCCACCCGAACGCCACCTGCGGCATCGAGAACTCGAAAATTGAACCCTGAGGTCCCGATACCCGTTCCGCCCTTCGTACCGTAGGTGCCGCCTTTGCCGCCGGACGCACTGATGTCGTGAGTCGCCAACCACTCGAAACCGAGCTGACTGCTGTCGATGGTCGAAAGTTCGGCCACTGTGACTTCAATCAGCGCCGCCTTGGCGGGCCGATCCAAGGTCTGCAACAAGGCACTGATTTGGGAATGCTCATCAGGCTCGGCCTGAAAGATCAGCATATTCGTCGATTGGTCGACAACGACCGAAGTCAAGCGCGATGCACTGCCACCGCCTGTCGAGGCTTGAGTGGCCGAGGCACCCGTGCGCAGTCGCGAGCCACTCAGTAGTTGATCCAGAGTCTTGGCCAAGTCACTGGCATCCTTGTGACGCACTTGATAAGTGAAAAAGTTCTTTCCCACCCCACGCTCGTTGGGCTTGTCCATGGTTCGCGCCCAGTTCTCCACATGCTTCAGCACGTCATCGCTGACGGCGAACACAAACACGGAATTGACTGCAGCCACAGGCAAAAGCGTGATTGGATAGCGCACACCCGCCTGGCCCAATGGGGCCACCGCATAGCCCTGCGCGGTCAGAACCTCAATCAACCGTTTTGCCAGATCGTCGACCGAAAGATAGGACGGCGTCAGAGCCACACTGCGCCGTCCGTTCATGAGCGGCTGATCCAGCACGCGAATCGCCTCCAAAGCCGCCTGAACGTTGTCCGGTGTGCCATTGATGAGGAGTGCGTTGCGTGTGATGTCCTCCTGGATATTCACGCGACTGCCAAACAGCGTCTTGAGCCATTGGGCCACTTCGTTCTGTCGAACTGCCCTCATTTCGATCAGCTGATAAATGGGGCGCAAAGGCAGCGGCGTGTCCGGCATGGCGTCGCTGCGGCGAATCTCGGGCAGATTGCCAAATTGAGCGTTGTCCGGCAGTACCCGCACGAGCCCCCCAACATCGACTACCGCGATCTGGTAGGTCTTGAGCAGCAACTTGAGCGCTGTCTCCAATTGCGCAGCGGTCTGTGAGGCTGGCGCTCGGAAAGTTACCAGTTCTTTGCGGGCCAGCACCGCAGAGTCGACGTTGATATTGCGTTTGAGCATTTCGGCATACACGATCTGCACAAAAGCCGGGAGCGGAACCTGCTGAAGATTGATGGCTCCGACCTCTTCAGATCCAGCTGCAATGTCCGTCCGCACCTTGGCATCGGCAGCATCGCGCTGCGCCGCATATTGGCTAGAAGCAGCAGTCGGAGCGACGGGCAATTCACTGACGCGCAAACCGGCTGGTGGTGCAGCCAGTGCGCCCTGGACCCCCGCAACCGCGCGTTCAGCGCCAGGATGAGCAAGCGGCGTCGGCACGATGGCCTGCATCTGCGCGCAACTTGCCAAAAAGGCCAACACAGGCAACAGCGCATAACGCCAAGGGCTCATGGCTTCTGGCGAGCGCAACATTTCATTCACGATTTTCAACTCCAAAGCGATACAGCTTCTTGCCGATCCAAATACAGACCTGATTGCCTTCGACGCGCTCGATCACGTGGCCACTAGGCAGCTTTTCGCCCACTTTCAAACGCTCTGGCGGCTTGCGGTCTCCGTCATAAAGCAACAGAACACCGCCTTGCTTACCGCTTCCGAACACTCCGGCCATGCGCCAACGAAGGGGTGCGGACGGCGCCGCTCCCGCCGCAGTTGCAGTGCTTTCGGCCCCCCATTGCGGAAAAGCCGCCACCACCACCGCGCGCGTCGTTCCATCTTCCGGCCTGGGCAGCGGCGACAACTGCCAGACGTCGCGTCGCGCCTGAACCAAGGGGCGTTCCGTTGAAGCCCGCTCACCTGCGAACCATCCGAGCAAAAGCACCACCACGGCAAGAGTGGCTTTGTAGCGTGTTGCGATCATGCTCAAGGTGCCTTTTCCTGCGGGCGGAACAAGACCCTTACTTCAATCTCTGCTCGCGCCGGCCCAGTCTGGGGCCGCAGGCGCAGACTGTCGACCATCATCATCTGAGGAGTTCGGCCAATCTCAGCCAACAATGCCATCAGGGCCAAGCGGTTGCTCATGTCGATCACGAGCCGCGCGCGCAGGGGCCGAGAGCCATCCGCACCCGGCTTCGCATCCACAGCCGCCATGGTGAGTTCACGTACCGGCAAGCCGATCTTGCCGCACATCTCTCGCAGCGTGTCTTGCAGCTTTGCCTCGGCTTGCCCCTGGCTGGCCGCTGTCCACAGCAAGGCTCGGGCAGCATCAAGCTGCGCACCAGCCTCCACCGCCCTCTGCGCCCACTGCGTCTCGGCACGCAAAGGCTGCAAGCGCTGGAACTCGCTTCGCACCTCATCAGCTTCGACGCGCCAGGCCTGGGCCTGGTCTTGAGCCAGCAGCGCCAGCCACACACAGACCGTCGCCACAATCAAGCGCAAGCCCCAACGCAGGCGCACATTCGCATGCCACTCACGTAAAGCTTGTTGCCACCCAACTGCCAGTTGCTTGTGCAAGGCCAGACCAGAAGCAGAAGCGTTCATGGTCTTACTCCTTGTTTGGATTCAACTTTGGGTACGGGAGGCAGGCTATCGCTGGCCAAGCGCTGCAGACCGGTGTCGGAATTGCTGCGTTTCGGCGGCCTGGGGCCTGAGAGTTTCATATGGAGGTCGAGCCCACTGCGTGCCTGCCCATCTTTGGCCTCTCCCAACTGGGTGAACCAACCGCTTGACTCCAAATCGCTGATGACCTTGCCGCGTGACACTTCCGGGGACAGATCAAGCAGGACACGCAGTTCCAAGCCATTTGCATCCAGTTCGCGAAGCAGGGTCGCTTTGGGAAGCAGGCGCAGCAGTTCCTCAAGCACTTCAAGTGGCTGCGGTGCCTGCAACTGCGAGATCAGCACCCCACTTTGATCTGCTGCTGCCAGGGCTTTTTCCCGCGCGACCAGCACAGGCGCCACTTGCTCGCGCAGTTCGGCGATGGCTGCCTGCGCCTCACGGCGCTCTTCGAAACCATCCCAAAGCACGCGCGCCGACATTGCAGCGATGCCCAGCAAAACCAGCAACAGCGCGCTGGCCAACCAGGCCTCATTCCCCTGCCTGGACTGCCCCAGCGCGTCGCTGAAAATCGGCAATTGTTTGGGCTTCACCCAGGCTGGTGACTCGAGCGCAGGGACGGCCTCGGCTGGCAAGCCCGACCACTGTGACTGGCGCAAAAACTGCTGCCACTCCTGGAGGCTGGGTGACTTCGCCCACCAACGGCTGGCGTGAAGCAGCCCCGCCCGCCAGGCCTGGCCCTCGACACCGTCGAGCGCCTGCACCAGACGTAATCCCTCATACCCTGGCACACGCGCCAAAGACTCGGGCAACCAGGTCGCGGCCTTCACCGGTGCATCGGCCAAGCGCTGTCTCTCAACAGCGTAAGCCTGTGCCACATCACCCTGCCAAAGCACCAAGTACTGTGCGTCAGGAAAAGCCTGCCAGGCCGCCAACTGGGCCTGCAAAGCACCCAAGCGATCGGTTTCGGCAATGCCCTGGAGATAGAACGCTCGATGCCGCAACAAGCCACGCGAAACAAGGGTCAAGCCACGAGCGGTGCCCCCCCCTACGCCCTCGCGCAACTGATCACAAATCAGGCATGGCAGACGAAGGGGGTCGAGCAGTGGCTTTGCTCGCATCAGGAAATTTGGCAGTGGCTTCTTGAGCATCGGGAATTGCGAGGCGATTTGACTGGCGAACTTCTTGGATCAGCCAGGGCGCAAAGTCTCCTGTGGGCAAAATCATCAGATTGTATTCGAGGGCCATTGGCAGGCCGGGCGCCCACAACTGCAGCCGAAGCTCATTGCTGGCATGGAATAGCAGGCTTTCGTCCGCGACATCGAAACCAATGCCGGTCGCCGCAAGCGCAGCACTGCCGTTGGCGAATGGCGCCTGGCGGCGCAGCAAGTCGAATCGCTCCCATTGTTCCGCCGTGGCCTTGGGCCACAGCAAGCGCAGCAATTCGAGCGGCGCCGTGTTGGGATTGAAATGCTCGATGCGACTCAGACTCAACCAGGGCTGCACCCGCGCTCGCAATTCGGGGTTTGCAGCCCAATGCATCATGCGCGCCGTTTCGTCGGTCGACAGCACCCAGTCATTCCTGGGCGGGGGCAAGCCCGCCGCCGCATAGTCAGGCGCCTCCGCACCATTGAGCCGGCGCAGACTGTCAGCATCCGTGTAATCGAGCAAAACATCGAACATGGAATTGGCTTGATCAAAGCTCGCACCGGCACCCATGAGCATGGCAACGATTCGACCGCGCTGCGGCGCGTTCAGCGTCAGCAAGCCTCGCGCATCCTGGAAACGCGCCAACACACCCTCGTTCATCTGATACAGGCGGCCGTCGAGGCGCAGAGCCTCCTCATCAGCGAAACCCAAGGAAGCCAAGCCGATGGGGCGCGTAGTCACCCAGTAGAGCGCCCTTGCTTTGGCGCCTTCAACAACCCGCCGGGCCTCCGCGTGCGCCTGCATGGCCAGCGCCTGCTCACGCAAGGCATCGATGCGCAGGGCAAAACGCGCCGCCACGAAGGCGGTCAGGGCCAATGCAGCCATCACAAAAATCAGCACATAGCCGGACTGATTGCTGCGCGCCCCCAGGCAAGCAGGTCGGCGCCTGGCAAAAAGGCTGAAGTGCCTCATGGCAGCTTGTCCACATCCACGCGCTTGCCCATGGCCTGGGGCGTGGCCGCCGGAGCCCCCACCAACACGAGTTCATCGCCAACGCCATGCACAGCAATCGCGCGCGGCAGCAAGGGCGCGTTTGCACCCATCGGCGGCCAATCGGACACCCACTGACCTTGCGGGCCCAGATAGCTCAAGCGCCCGGCGTTGCCCGGCCATTGCGTCAGCACCGCCTTGCTGGGCATGCCATCCGGCACTCCAAAATCCAGAACCAACTCAGTTCGCCCCAGTTCTTGGCGATAGACAAGCGCCAATCTCATGGGCAAAGGCCCGCACAACTCAGACTGCGGCAGCCGGCTGCTGACGCCCTGCAACTGACGAGGCGTGCCGCGAAAGAACTCGGGGGAATCCTGCGCCCCGGCCTGCAAGCCCTCCAAGGCCTGCTGCACCCAAAGCACGCGCAGACGCTGGAGCTGCGCCTGCATTTGACCGCTGCCCAAGCGCCGCTCGACAAGGCCCAATTGGTACAAGCCCTCGCTCATCAAGGTGGCCACCATGGCGACGATGGCGAGCGTGACCAAAGTCTCCAACAGCGTTAAGCCCCGCTGGCTCGCACGCCGCCTCATGGCGGCGCCTCCGTGATCTTGGGCCGGGCTGCGTCCAACAACTCCAAGCCCACCTGATCGACATTGAAATCAGCCTGCAGGCCCCGTGCCGCATCGACCGCCCTGACTTCCAGCCTGTAAAGACCCACTTGCCAGCGCGGACTGCGCGAACCACCGAATGGGAAACTCGGCCGCATCGGCTCAATCGCGCTGGCACGCCAACTGACCTTGATGCCGCCCAGGCTTCGTTCACCGGCCGGCTCTTGAAATGGATCCACACCAGCCAGCACGCCCTGGGCCGCAAGCTGCAAAGCCGCTCGCGCCTGCGTCTGCTCGATGCGAGCAAGATCGCGCAAATTCTGGCCTATCCAAGCGAACAAGGCCATGCCCGAGCCCGCCAGGATGGTCAAGGCCACGATGGCCTCGAGCAGGCCAAAACCCCGCTGATGAGCATCGGAGTGGTCAGAGTTTGTACTCAGAACAGCAGCTCCCCGGTGATGGGTTCAATGCGCCACACCAAGGTGGGAAGCCCCGTTCGCTTGAGCCTCAGCTCGCCGCCGCCGGCAGCGCCACTGGGCCCGTAGTTCAAGGGCGCAGACAGCTCCAGCGCCACCTCGGCCGGCATGTCCGGCACCAGTGCTCGCAAGGCCGGAGCATCAAGGTGCCTGGCGCGACCTTCGTGGAAGGCACGCAAAGGCTGACTTTGCAGTTGCGCACGCAACTCATCCTGCCAAGCACGCTCGCGAGCCGCAAGCAGCCAGCGGCCCGCAGCGGGTGCCGTCAGGCTGGCGGCCAAGGCCACCAAGACCAGCACGACCAGCAGTTCAAGCAAGGTGAAGCCCCGCCACTGGCTGCCGACCGTTCGACGCCGCATGACGACCTGCGCATGGCCGTTCAGGCAAGAGCCGCTCACTGCGCGACCGGCAGCGTACCCACATCAGCATCATCACCCTGCCCGCCTCGCTTGCCGTCTGCCCCCAAGGAGTAAAGGGCAAAGGGCTGACCATCGGCGCCGGGCACAGCGTACTGATACGGCCGCCCCCAAGGGTCATCGGGCAAAGCGCCGTCCAGATACGGGCCGCGCCAGCGGGCCGCCAAAGCGGCCTCAGCGGGCGCACGCGCCAACAAGGCCAGCCCTTCTTCGGGCAGCGGGTAGCGCCCGATATCCAAGCGCATGCTTTCCACTGCGCCGCGCAACATCTTGGCCTGCGTCGAGGCCGCTGTCACCTTGGATTGATCCACCTTGCTGAACAGCCGCGGCCCCACCAAACCCGCCAGCAAACCGATGATCACCAAGACCACCAGCATTTCCAGCAGCGTAAAACCGGCGACAGCCAAGGCGGCACGCGGCTGATGCCGACCGTTGAATTCCATTGCTCGCATAACTTTCTTCGTCTCACTCAAAATGCAAAGGCCCACGATTCTAATCATGAGCCACCGGCAAACGGCGCAGCAAGTATCAGCCATAAAAAAGGGCGCCCGAAGGCGCCCCTTTACAGCACAAGCCAATGATTAGTTGGCAGGGCGCTGCAGCGGGTAGGACGAAATATCCGTCACCTTGGCGGTGGCAGCGTCGTAGGTGTAGGAGTTGTACACACCGAAGATCTTGCTGTTCGGCGCAGCAATGATGAACTTCATCGCGAAGCGTGTACCCGTGCTCAGAGTCGGGCAGACGTCCGATGCATTGATGAACAACTGCTTGCCGGCCTTCAGCGTGAACGAGCTAGTGCCGCCCGTGCATGTCACGCCAGTTTCAGTAATCACCGAAGCAGCCACATTGGCGTCAGCTGTATGGGTGCTGGTCAGCGATACACGGTTACCCGTTCCAGAGTAGATCGTTGCGAAAGGCGCATGCAGTTCCGAACCGTCACGAACAACGGGCGAAAGAGCCGCATCACTAAACGCAGCGGTAGACGTACCACCAGCAGCCGCGACTGCGATAGCAGCCTTGTACTCAGCAGCAGGGACTGCCGAAGTACCGTTCACCCAATAGCACACCGAACGACCAGCCAGAGCGATTTGGTCAATGGTGAACGAAGCGGTTGTCGAAGTCAGCGAGGTCGCCGGAATCGAACCCGCCTTTGTCGAGCAATCAGCAGCTGCAGCGATGAACACATTGGGCAGGTTCGCAGCGGCGTTTGCACCAGCAACAGCGCTAAAGTCACCAGTCACATTGACCTTGGTGCCGGTTGCGGCGACCAAGTCGGCCAACTCAACCGTGGAACCATCGTTCTCAAGAACTGTTCCAACGACGTCATAGTTCAGCGTACCCAGCTTCACAGCCGTATTCACGCCAGTCTGAGCGATGACGTTGGTGCCTGTGACGAAACTCTTGAAGCCAGCTTCCACCGACGCCGTCAAAGTCGCCTTTTCCGTCACGGTGTAATCCAGGCCAGACGCAAACTTGGCGATCGTGCCCGACTTGGTCCACAACTGAGCGTTGCCGCCCACACCAGCAACAGCGCTGGTACCCGTTTCATGCAGCGAGTAAGTTGCAGTCACAGGCGCTGCCGTCGAAGTCACGCGAAGTGCAGGAACCAGAACGCGAACCACTGCATTGGAAGCTTGCGACACGTCGGTGCCAGAAACTGCCACAGCGAAAATCACGTACGCATCACCAGCGCCACCGCCAGCAGAGATCGCAACGCTGGACTGGCCGGCAGTCAGCGTACCGATGCTGATGTTGGTGTCAATCGTGCTACCCAAAGCTGTTTGCAGCACTGCATTGCCAAAATCAACGCGAATATAACGGGTGGTAGCAGCAGCAACACCGAAGCCCAGGGGCGTGTTGAAGCTCAGAATCGTCGTATCGGTGGTCGGATTCAGCGAAGTCGCTGCACCAGCCACAGAATAGGACAGCTCTTTAGCGAACGTCTTTGCGGTAGCGGCATCAGCCAAGGAAACCGGAGCAGTGATAGGCGCAGCAAAGGCACTGCTACCAACCAGCGCACCGATCGCCAGAGCGGTCGCCTTGATCATAAATTTTTTCATTCGGTGTTACTCCACAAGTTATGGACAAAATTGCAATGATTCGCGAATCACACGTACAAAAGCACGCGAGAGACATTCTAGAACACGCATTCACTACGGTGTCAATGTATGAATACATACTCGGGGTAAACACCTCTCACATGCATTCGACTTACGAAACGTTGACGGGCACCATATTAGCGTTCGCGCAAGCCCTCGATCCAAGGAACAGGGTCAGGTGTTGCCCCCAGACTACAAGACCCAGAAAATTCCGCTGCTTTTGGCACCATTACCCGACTTCATCAGGTATTCACAATTGCAAAGCAAGTACCCCTCCGAGGCCAGTTTGCCTTCGGCAAGTGCCTTGGAAGCCGCCCGAAATCAGACGTAATTTATACGCCAATGCTGGTGCTGAGGTCGCCGCCTGATGAGCGGTTTCACTCTAGCCCGCCGAATTGAATTCAGGCACCAAGGTCTTCAGGGCATCCCGCACTGCGGCCACCTCCTGCCCAGACTTCGCCTCGCGTACGGCATTCAGCCATGCAGGCACTTGCCTGGCCTGCGCGCTGTCGTCGAGCATGGCAATGCGCAATCCCGCACAAGGCGTCGGCAAGGTCTGGGCGCCATCCGCCAGCAGTTCCTCATACAACTTCTCCCCGGGTCGCAAGCCGCTGTAACGAATTGGTATCTCATCCAAGCTGCGGCCCGACAGACGGATCATGTCGCGCGCCAGATCGACAATCTTCACAGGCTCCCCCATATCCAGCACGATGACGCTGCCGGTCTCGCCGATCGCCGCCGCCTGCACCACCAGCCGCGCGGCTTCGGGGATGGTCATGAAATAGCGCGTGATGTCGGGGTGAGTCACCGTCACCGGGCCGCCGCGCGCGATCTGTTCCTTGAACTTGGGAATCACACTGCCACTCGATCCCAGCACATTGCCAAAACGGACCGCCATGAAGCGGGTGCCAGCATGCACTGAGGCCATATGGCTGAGCACCAATTCGGCCGCCCGCTTGCTTGCGCCCATCACATTGGTCGGATTCACCGCCTTGTCTGTGCTGATCAAGACAAAACGTTCCACCCCAGACTCCGCGGCAGCCAGCGCAGCGTGATAGGTGCCCAAGGTGTTGTTGCGCACTGCAGCCCAAGCGTTCTCGTCTTCCATCAAAGGCACATGCTTGTAGGCCGCCGCATGGAAGGTGACTTGCGGCCTGAAGCGCTGAAAGGTCTGGCGCAGATGATCCAGATCCTTCACATCGCCCATCAATCGGACCAGCTGGAGCAGCGGGAAATGCAGGGTCAGGTCTTGCTCAATCTGGTAGAGCGCGAACTCGCTCTGCTCGTAAAGGACCAGCTTCTTGGGACCGTAGCGCGCCACTTGTCGGCACAACTCGCTGCCAATGCTGCCGCCCGCACCCGTGATGAGAACCGTGCGGCCATTCAGACATTCGCTGATGCCGCCTTCGTCCAGCTGGACCGGTTCCCGGCCCAGCAGATCCTCAGGCTCGATATGGCGCAATTGCTCCACCCGCCGCCCAGAAAGCAACTCTGTATTGCTGGGAACGGTGAGGACATTCAGCCCGCTCGAGCTTGCCAAGGCCAGCGCGCGGCGGCGCGGCGCGGGCTCCGCCGAGGGCATGGCCACGATCACATGGGTGATGCCATGCAAGGCCACAAATCGGGCCAATTGATCGAGTGGCCCCAGAACCGGGATACCGGCCACCCGCACATCGCGCTTGAGCGGATCGTCGTCCAACCAACCGACCACCACCCAACCCTGGTGCTGAACGCCCGCCACCGCCAGGCGCCCGGCCTGCCCTGCCCCCATCACCAAGGCCCGGTGCGATTCGACCGAGCTGCCGCTGATCCGGCCCCGCATGTGTTCGTACAACATGCGGTAACCCAGACGCATCATGGCCATGCTGATCAAGCAGAAGACGGGATGCAAGGCCAAGACGGACCGGGGAACGCCGCTCAAATGCGCCATCAACACAGCGACGGCGCCCAGCAGGCCTGCCATCAAGCAGGCCCCAGCCAGGCGCTTCACCTCGCCAAAGCCGCTGAATCGCCACATGCCCCGGGGGGCTCCCCACAGCCACAGCATCAAGGCATACAGAAGCACAAGCCCGGCCAGCACTGCCGTGTCATAGGAAGGCCTGGCCGACCACCATTTTTCGAAGCCGAGCCGGAACAGATAGGTCGCGTGCCAGGCAAGCGCCACCAGAACTGCGTCCAGCAACAAGGAGATGCCCGCCCGAAAGGGACGGATGCGCGTCAAGAAGGTATCGAGGGTCAGCCAGAACATAGTGACACTATTGTCGATGCTGGAGAGCCTTGCCTTGCGCGAGATGAGCCGGCGCAAAGAGCCGGTCGAAGTCAGCGCGTATCGCGCTCAGCCACTGCGGGCTCGCTGTGCCGCAAAACTCGCAGGGTTTGCAGCACCAAGCGCACATCACCCCAGAAGGAGCGGCTTCTGATGTAGCGGGCCGAAATTGCCAACTTCATCGGTAGGACCTGTTCCACATAGCACCGCTCGGGGTCGGTGGCCTCGGCCAACAAGCGACTTTCGTCGCGGTACTCGATGGAAGCCAGATCGGTGATACCCGGGCGCACCGACAGGATCAGCGCCTGCATGTCTGCCGGGTAGAGGGCCACATAGCGCGGCACCTCCGGCCGTGGGCCGACCAGGCTCATCTCGCCGCGCAGCACATCCCAGGGCTGAGGCAGTTCATCGAGCTTGTGGCGTCGCAGGAAATGCCCCGCGCGGCTGATGCGAGTGTCCCGACCAATCGTGATCTGGGGCCCCAATGCAGGGGCATCTGCCCTCATGCTGCGGAATTTGTGAATCGCGAACAAACGCCCTTGCCGCCCGACCCGCTGCTGCAGGAAAAACACCGGCCCCGGTGAATCAACCTTGACCCAGATGGCGATCAGCAAAAGCAAGGGCGACAGCAAGAACAGACCCAAGGCTGCAGCCAGCACATCGAAAAGGCGCTTGGCAAACACTCGACTCACCCCAGCGCGATAGCCCTGACCGCAGCAATGACGCGCTGCACGTCGGCATCGCTCATGGCCGTGTACAGCGGAATGCTCAGCATGCGTTCGAAGGCGCGCTGCGAATGCGGGAATTGCTCGGCGCGCAGCTGGTAGCGATCGCGCCAATACGGCTGCAAATGCAAAGGGATGTAGTGGACGCTGCAGCCAATGCCCGCGGCGAACATGCGCTCGATGAACTCATCGCGACTCATCGCCAAGCCGTCTGCAAGGCGCAGCACGAACAGATGCCAGGAATGCACATCGCCCGCCTGAGCCTGCGGCGGCAAAACCAAAGGCAGATCGGCAAAGGCGGCCAGATAGGCCTGCGCAATCTGCTCGCGCCGCGCCTGAAAGGCAGGAATGCGCTTGAGCTGGTGGATGCCCATGGCCGCGGCGATATCGGTCATGTTGTACTTGAAGCCTGGGGCCACGATCTCGTAGTACCAGGACGGCGTCTTGGCGGTGAAGCGATCAAAGGCATCGCGATTCATGCCAAGCAAACGCATCACACGCGCCCGCTTGGCCAGCTCGGCATTGCGCGTCACCAGCATGCCGCCCTCGCCAGTCGTCATGGTCTTGTTGGCATAGAAGCTGAACACCGTGGCGTCGCTGCCCATGGTGCCGATCAACTCTTTCTCCAGCGTGGCGGGCAGGGCATGGGCGGCATCCTCCAGCACGCGCAAGCCGTGCTTGCGGGCGATGTCGAGGATGGCAATCATGTCCACCGCCAGGCCGGCGTAGTGCACGGGGATGATGCAACGCGTGCGAGGCGTGATCGCCGCCTCCACCCGCTTGGGGTCGATGTTCAGTGTGGCCGGGTCGATGTCCACCAGCACCACATCCGCGCCGAGGTAGCGCACCACTTCAGCGGTGGCCGTGAAGGTGTGAGTGGTGGTGATGACCTCGTCGCCAGGGCCGATACCCATGGCCTCTAAGGCCAAATGCAAACCCGCGGTGGCTGAGTTGACCGCGACACACTCCATCTGCGGGTCGCCCAAAAAGGCCGCAAAGTCCTGTTCGAAACGTTTGGCTTTGGGGCCGGTGGTCACCCAGCCCGAGCGCAGGCTGTCTACCACCTCGTTGATCTCGTCTTCTCCGATCTCGGGCAAGGCGAAAGGCAAGAACGGCGCTTGAGGCAACTCAGAACTCATGGTGACTTTTCGATCACGGCCAGCACATGGGTGCGCAGCCAGGGAATGCTGTTGAACAGGGTGTAAGCCTGCGGATGCAGGCGGCAGACCCGACGGGCCAGTGGCGGCAGCAGGGTCAGGCGTTGCCAACGGATCTGCTCAGCCTCCGGGAACAGCGCCCGCACGCGTTTCAGCGGCACGCCGCGCACATCGGCATTGCGTGGATTGTCGACGATGAAGTCGTACCACAGCACGGCGCCGCCAGGCTTGAGCCAGCGCCACATGGCTTGTGCTACGGCCTCCTGCACGGCATCGCTCAAGATCGACGAGAAGACCGTCGACTGCAGGATCAGATCCTGGCTCAGCGGCTCGATGGCGGCCGCAGACGCATCGCCGAGATGCAAGTTCAGCGCATCCGGCAAACACTGGCGCGCAGCGGCATGCCGCTCGGGCAGCAGCTCCACGCCCTGCACATGCTCGGGCCTCAAACCGAGGCGCAAGAATTCCAGCAAGTTGCCACCGGCGCCACAGCCTACCTCGGTCAAACGCCAATCCGAAACGGCACCGGGCCGCACCGCCAGCTCACGCAAAAGAGCTCGCTGCCGCTCCTGCAACATCTGCCAGACCTCGGGTCGCAGCAGGCTGTAGCGGTCGCCCAGGCCCGCCTCGGCACGACGCTGGTAGCGCTGGGCAATGGCGTCCAGCTCGGTCTGGCCTTGATTCATGGCTGCGTTCCTGTTTCGGTGACTTGCGCCAAGGCATCAAGAAAGCGTCGCGCCAAGACGGGGTAGCTGTGCTCAGCCAACACATAGGCGCGGCCGCGCTCGCCCATGGCCGCGCGATCGTCCGCGCTCAGGGCCGCCAAACGAAGCACGCCATCCGCCACCGCTTGCGCGTCTTCGGGCGGCACGGTCAGGCCGGCGCCGGCCTCGCGCACCGGGTCATTGCCGGCGTCCACCGAATGCAGCACCGGGCGGCGCGCCATCATGTAGTCCATCAGCTTGTTGGGCGCGATGCCAAAGCGGTAGATGGGCGTG
>Ga0187842_1000818_pt1 | contig 14867 bp, 11 predicted proteins | sample SpaLakP09_SKY_41_FD_134514 | JGI IMG/M metagenome (GOLD analysis project Ga0187842, IMG submission 134514) | Oligotrophic lake water microbial communities from Sparkling Lake, Wisconsin, USA - SP09_SKY_41 | ecosystem: Environmental > Aquatic > Freshwater > Lake | place: USA: Sparkling Lake... | reverse complement strand
GACGCGTCGGTGCCGAAGTGATGCGGCAGCTGCGTCATCAGCCGCTGCCACGCTGCCGCCGGCTGAAGACCGCATCACCCGTTCCGCCTGGTTCGCGCGCGAGCACCATGAGGTGCCTGCAGCAACCTGGAAGCGCGCATCCATCAAGAGCGCATCCAACTGCATGGCCTGCCACAGACGGGCCGACCGAGGAGACTTCAATGAACACAAGGTCCGCATCCCGCGCTGAGGTGCTGGTCTGGGACGCGCCGGTGCGCGTCTTCCACTGGCTGATGGTGCTCAGCTTTGCGGGCGCCTACATTACCGCCGAGAGCGAACGCTGGCGCCTGTTGCACGTGACGCTCGGCTACACCATGGCCGGCCTGCTGGCGTTCCGCGTCGTCTGGGGGCTCGTCGGCACGCGCCATGCGCGCTTCGCCAGCTTCGTGCGCGGCCCGGCGGCCGTGGTGGGCTATCTGCGCAGCCTGGCCAGCGGCCAGCCCGAGCATCACGTCGGGCACAACCCGGCGGGCGCGGTGGCCATCGTCGCTCTGCTGGGCCTGACCGGCCTGGTGACGGCGGCCGGCTGGGCCACCTACAACGACCTGGGCGGCGAGTGGCTGGGTGAGCTGCACGAGGGCGCGGCCAACGCGATGCTGGCCGTCATCGGCGTGCATGTGGCGGGCGTGCTGATCGGCAGCTGGATGCATCGCGACAACCTGATCGGCGCCATGTTCAGTGGCCGCAAGCCCGGGCTGCCGCAGGACGCCGTGCGCAGCGCATGGCGCAGCGTGGCCGTGCTGATGCTGGCGGCGGTGCTGGGCTTCTGGGCGTTGCAGTGGCAGAGCGCACCTGCGCCAGGCGCTGCAATGTCTGCCAGCCACCACGACCGCGACGACGATTGAGAATCCTTTCATGCGCGTGCTCCTCGCCGAAGACGACCCGCTGCTCGGAGACGGGCTGCGCACCGGCCTGCGCCAGCTCGGCTTTCTGGTCGACTGGGTGCGCGACGGCATGGCCGCCGAGAGCGAGCTGCGGGCGCATCCGTATGCGGCGGCGGTGCTCGACCTGGGCCTGCCGCTGAAGGACGGCATGGACTTGCTCGCGTCCATCCGCCGCGCCGGCATCACGCTGCCGGTGCTGGTGCTGACCGCACGCGACGCGCTGCCCGACCGCATCCGCGGGCTGGATGTCGGCGCGGATGACTACGTGGTGAAACCCGTCGACATGAACGAGCTGGCGGCGCGGCTGCGCGCGCTGGTGCGACGGGCCCACGGCCAGGCGCAGGACTGCCTGACGGCCCAGGACGTGGTGCTGGACCCGGCGGCCCGCTCCGTGCTGCAGGCGGGCGTGCCCGTGCCCTTGTCGGCGCGCGAGTTCGACCTGCTGCACACGCTGCTGCTCAACACCGGCCGGGTGCTATCGCGCGAGCAGCTGGAGCAGCATCTGTACAGCTGGGGGCAGGAGGTGGAGAGCAATGCCGTCGAGGTCCATGTGCACCACCTGCGGCGCAAGCTGGGCAGCGCGCTGATCCAGACCGTGCGTGGCGTCGGCTACGTCGTCACGCGCGAGCAGCCACGAGCGTGATGCAGCGCCCGCGTTCGCTGCAAGGCCGGCTGCTGGCGCTGGTGCTGGGCGTGGTGGCGGCGGTCTGGGCCGTCACGGCGGCGCTGACCTGGCTGGATGTGCGTCATGAGCTCGATGAGCTGCTCGACAGCCACCTCGCCCAGGCGGCGGCGCTGCTGGTCGTGCAGCAGGCTGGCGAGATCGAGGACGACGCCCCCGCCATCAACGCCCCCTCGCTGCACCGCTACGCGCCCAAGGTGGCGTTCCAGGTCTTCCACGAGGGCCGGCTGGCCATGCGTTCGTCCAACGCGCCGGCCCAGCCCATGCTCGCACTCACCGGCGGCGCGGCGACCGGATTGCGCACCGTTGAGCTGGCAGGCAAGACCTGGCGCGTATTTGCCGCCCATGGCCGCGAGCGGGACACGCAGGTCTTCGTGGGCGAACAGGTCGAGTCGCGCGACGACATCCTGTGGGCGGTGCTGCGCAGCGGGTTGACCCCGATGCTGTTGGCGCTGCCGCTGCTGGCCTTGGCCGCCTGGTGGGCGGTGCGCCAGGGCGTGGCACCGCTGCGCGCCCTCAGCCGCACGCTGGCGCAGCGTCAGCCCCAGGCGCTGCAGCCGGTGGCCGTGGACGGCGCACCCGCCGAGATGGCGCCCATGGTGGACGCACTGAACGGCTTGTTCGGGCGCATCGGCGAGTTGATGGCTGCTGAGCGCCGCTTCACCGCCGACGCCGCTCACGAGCTGCGCACGCCCATTGCCGCCATCCGCGCGCAGGCCCAGGTCGCCCTTGCCTCGGCCGACGATGCGGAGCGCAGGCACGCGCTGAGCGCCACGCTGCAAGGCTGCGACCGTGCCACCCGCCTCGTCGAGCAGTTGCTGACGCTCTCGCGGCTCGAATCCGGCAGCGCGCCGGCGCTTGCTGCACTGGACGCCGTTGCCGTGGTCCGCCAGGTGGTCGCCGAGTCTGCCGGGCTGGCGCTGGGCAAGCGCCAGACGCTAGCGTTGGAGGCGCCCGCGGCCGTGTCGGTCAGCGCCGAGGCCACGCTGCTGGCGGTGCTGGTGCGCAACCTGGTCGACAACGCCATCCGCTACAGCCCCGAGGGCGCCAGCGTGAGCGTCGCGATGCTGCCAACCGCCGGCGGCGCCGAGCTGACGGTCGAGGACAGCGGCCCAGGCATGAGCGCGGCCGATATCGAGCAGCTGGGCGAGCGCTTCTTCCGCGTCATCGGCAGCGGCCAGAGCGGCAGCGGCCTGGGCTGGTCGATCGCACGGCGCATTGCCAGCGTGCTGGGTGCGCAGGTGTCGGTGTCACGCTCGGCCTCGCTGGGCGGCCTGGCCGTCACGGTGCGGCTGGCTCAGTCCTGAACGACGTTGCGCCCCTGCTTCTTGGCGCGATACATCGCCGCATCCGCCCGCGCCAGCACGGCGGCGCCGTTTGCGTCACCGCGCTCGGCCTCGCTGATGCCGAAGCTGGCGCTGAGCGGCCAGTCCTGCTCCAGCCAGCGCAGCGGCGCGGCGTGCACGAGGGCGCGCATGCGCTCCGCCACCAGCGCGGCGCCGGCGATGTCGGTGTCGGGCAGCAGCACGCAGAACTCCTCGCCACCCAGGCGGCCGAGGCGGTCGACCTCGCGCAGGCAGGGCTGCAGCTCATTGACCATCAGCCGCAGTGCGGCGTCGCCGGCGGCGTGGCCCAGGGTGTCGTTGAGCTGCTTGAAGCGGTCCATGTCGATCATGACGAGGGCATAGCCGCGGCCGCGCTGGAGCCAGGCGTGGGCGTGGTGCAGCGCCTGGTCGAAGGCGCGGCGGTTGAGCGTGTCGGTCAGCGGGTCGCGCTCCAGCAGGCGCTCGATGCGGCGGATCAGGCGCATCAGCACCAGGAAGGCCAGCGTCGCGTTCTGCAGCAGCGTCAACACCAGCGCCGTCCACAGGAAGGCCAGGTTGAACTCGGTGGGCAGGCGCATGTCCGGCGTGCCGCCGGGGCGCACGAAGCTCTCCAGGCCGCGCACCGCCATCAGCGCGGCGATGAGGAACAGCGACAGTGCCAGCGCCGCCGGCGTGCGCCGGCCGTCGACGGCACCCAGGTGGCGCCACACGGTGATGCCGGCGCTCAGCGTCAGCGCTGCGCTCGTGAGGTTGACGACGCGGGCCGGCCAGCGCATGTCGCCGCCGTAGGGCAGGGTCAGCAGCACGAGCGCCGTGGCCGCGACAGCGGTGGCCGCCGGTTTCCATGGCAGCTGGCGCCTGACGATGGCCGGCACGGCCACGCTCAGCAGCGCGAACGAGACCACGGCGAGAACGTCGCCGGCGCGGTAGGTCCACGCGTCGGGCAGCACGCCGCGCAGCGCGTGCAGCGCCAGCGACAGCGCGGCGGCCGCGTTGGCAGCAGCCATGGTCAGCGAGGCGCGGGGTGCGATGCGCGCCACCAGCGCCATCGACAGCCACACGAACGTCGCCACGCTGGCCACCGTGATGATGGCGGCCATCAGGGTATAGGTCTGCGCTGGCGTGATCATGCGGTGGCCACCGGCTGCAGATGCGTCGCGACGCAGATGCGGTTGCGGCCCTCGGCCTTGGCGCGATAGAGCTCGCCGTCCGCGCGCACCAGGCCGACCTCGCCCTTGGGGTCGCCGGTCACCGGCAGGGCCACGCCGAAGCTGGCGGTGAGCGGCAACACCTGGCCCTGCCACTGCAGCGGCTGGGCCTGCAGCGCGGCGCGCAGGCGCTCCGCGACGGCAGCGGCGGTGGCCAGGTCGGCCGGCGACGCCAGCGGCAGCAGCGCGCAGAACTCCTCGCCGCCCAGCCGTGCCAGCCGGTCCACCTCGCGCAGCCCGGCCTGCCAGATGCCGACGCAGTGCTGCAGGGCGGCGTCGCCGGCGAGGTGGCCGTGGGCGTCGTTGATGCGCTTGAAGTGGTCGATGTCGATCATCACCAGCGCGAAGCCGTGGCCGCGCTGCAACTGGGCCTGGGCGTCTTCCAGTGCCTGCTCGAAGGCGCGCCGGTTCATGGCGCCGGTCAGCGGGTCACGGTACGTGAGGTGCTGGATGCGCATGATGACGCGCCAGATCATCAGCGCGATGAGGCTGAGCGTGATGCCTGCGGTCACGATGAAGGCCACCACCGCCCGCCCCGCCGTGGGCAGCTCACCCGGGCGCGCCGCGCCGCCCACGCCCGCCAGCAGCATGCCGATGTGCACCACGCCCGCGACGGCCAGCAGCGCGAAGGGCAGCGCGGCGCAGCCGGAAATGAACGGCGAGAGCCGCTTGGCGATGCCCTGGCGGATCTCGTGCACGGCCAGCGCCGCCAGCACCGAGGCGCTGCCCATGCTGGCCAGCTGCGGCAGCAGCACCGAGCCGCTGGCCAGCCCCAGCGCAATGCCCAGTGCGCCAGCCCCGCTGATCCATGCGATGTGCCGCGCCCGCCGCCGGCTGCTCACCATGCGGCGCAGGGCCAGCAGCAGCAGCAGCATGCTCAGCAGCAGGCTGAACTCAGTCATTGCCTGGCGCAGCAGCAGCGGCCAGCCGGCCATGAAACCCTCGCTGACCTGCAGCAGCACGCGCACCAGGTGGGCGGCCGCCATCAGCCGGCTGGCGCGCGGCGCGATGCGAAAGGCCTGGGCAAGTGTCAGCCAGGCCAGCGCTGCCATCAGATTGAAGACGGCGCTGACCTGCAGGATGGTGGGGACGTCGAGGAACTGCATGCAGGGCCAGCATCTTCGTCGACAAGGCCACAATGCGGCGCATGTCGGCATGGGTATTGATCACCGGGGGATCGCGCGGCATTGGCGCGGCCACCGCCTTGCGCTGCGCCGAGGCTGGCTGGGACGTGGCCGTCAACTACGCGCAGGACTGCGCCGCCGCCGAAGCGCTTGTTGCCAGATTGCGGGGCCTGGGCCGGCGTGCGCTGACGCTGCAGGCCGACGTGGCCGATGAGGCGCAGGTGGCCGCGATGTTCGAGCGGCTGGATGCTGAAGGCGGGCGCCTGGGCGGCCTGGTCAACAACGCCGGCATCGTCGCCCCGGCCGCGCGGCTGGAGGCCATGGCGCCCGAGCGCTGGCGCCGCCTGTTCGACGTCAACGTCATCGGCACGCTGCTGTGCTGCCAGCAGGCCGCGCGGCGCATGAGCACGGCGCACGGCGGGGCGGGCGGGGCGATCGTCAACCTCAGCTCACGGGCGGCCGAGTTCGGCTCGGGCGGCATCTATGTGGACTACGCCGCCACCAAGGGCGCCGTTGACACCTTGACCAAGGGTCTGGCACGCGAGCTGATCGGCGAGGGCATCCGCGTCAATGGCGTGCGGCCGGGCGTCATCGACACCGACATCCACGCCAACAGCGGCATGCTGGAGCGGGCGCGGGGCCAGGTGAAGGACATCCCCATCCAGCGCCTGGGCCGGCCCGAGGAAGTGGCGGAGGCGATTGCCTGGCTGCTGAGCGATGCGGCCAGCTACACGGTGGGCGCCTTGCTCGACGTGGGCGGTGGCCGTTAGCGCTTTTCCACCAGGCTGGATTCCACGCCCTCGCTGCGCAGCCGCGCGGCCGTGGCTCGTGCCTCGTCGATGTCGGGGAAGGGCCCGGCGCGCAGCCGGTGCAGGCCGGCCTCGCGCACGACGGTGAGCAGCGGCAGCAGGCTGAGGTCGGCCTCGGCGACGCGCTGGCGCAGGCCTTCGGCGCTGTCGAGCTTGGCGAAGGCGCCGAACTGCAGCCAGTAGCTGGTGCCGCCGGCCGCGACGACGGCGGTCGTCTCGCGCTGCGGCGCGCCGGGTAGCGTGGCGGGCGCGAAGACGGGGGCGGGCTCGTCCGACGGTTTCTGCCAATTGCCCGCGCGGATCTCTGCGTAGGTGATGCGCCTCACCTCCACCGGCGCCACGCCGCGCAGCAGGTCGAGCTTGAGGGCGGCCGTGTAGCTGAGGTCGATGATGCGGCCCTTGTGGAAGGGGCCGCGGTCGTTCACCCGCACGATGACTTCCCTGCCATTGGCCGGGTTGCGCACGCGCGCGTAGCTGGGGATGGGCAGCGTGGGGTGCGCCGCCGTCATCGCGTACATGTTGTAGACCTCGCCGCTGGACGTGGGCCGGCCGTGGAACTTGCGGCCATACCAGGAGGCCAGGCCGCGGTCGGCGTAGGGCACATCGGTGGCAAAGGGCTCGTAGCGCTCGCCCAGCACCTCGTAGGGCTTGTTGGGGCCGCCAACGCGGATGGGCTCCAGGCGGGGCACGGCGTCGGGCACCTTGAGCAGCTCGGCCGGCGGGTTGGGCAGCGGGCCGTCACGGTCGGTGCTGGTGCTTGGCGCGGCAGGCCGCGATGCGCAGCCGCTGAGCAGGGCCAACGCCAACAGCGCCAGGGCCAGCCCAGTATGCTTTGCCCCCTGTTTACATCGGCTACGCCATGCCATGAGCAACTTCGTCTTCCCTCCGGTTGAAACCCCCAGCGCCGCCGTGCGCGGCACGGAGGCACGTTACGCGGTCCGCCGCATCTTCTGCGTCGGTCGCAACTATGCCGATCATGCCCGCGAGATGGGCGCCGACCCGACGCGCGAGCCGCCGTTCTATTTCACCAAGCCCGCCACGGCGCTGACGCCCTCGGGCTCGACGGTGCCCTACCCGACCGAGACCAGGAACTATCACTACGAGATGGAGCTGGTCATTGCCATCGGCGCGCCGGTCTTCAAGGTCACGCCCGAGGCTGCCAAGGCCGCCATCTGGGGCTATGCCGCCGGCCTGGACATGACGCGCCGCGACCTGCAGGCCGCAGCCAAGGCGGGTGGCAAGCCCTGGGACACGGCCAAGGGGTTCGACCAGTCCGCCATCCTCAGCGACATCGCCCGCGTGAGCGAGGTCGGCCTGCTGGAGAAGGGCGCCATCACGCTGAGCGTCAACGGTGTGGAGAAGCAGCACGGTGACCTGGCCGACATGATCTGGAGCCAGGCGGAAATCGTCTCCAACCTGTCGCACCTGTATCGCCTGCATCCCGGTGACCTGATCTACACCGGCACGCCGGCGGGCGTGGGTGCCGTGGTGGCGGGCGACGTGATCACGGGCCGCATCGAGGGCCTGGGCGAGATCACGTTGACTGTGGGGCCGGCAGAGTGAGCCGCGCCGTGCCGGGCCGCCCCAAACAAGCGGCTGTCCCCTCGGGGGACCGGCCGATGTACACGTCGGCCGAGGGGCAGACATGATGTTCGACGAAGAGACCTTGGAGCAGGCTCGCGCGCGCAACATCCGCGAGGCGCTTGCCGAAGACATCGGCCGCTGCGACTGGACGGCCCAGCTGGTGCCCGCAGGGCGACGCGTGGCGGCCCAGGTGCGCGTGCGCGAGCAGGCCGTGCTGTGCGGCCGGGACTGGTTCGACGGCGTGTTCGCGGCGCTGGACGAGACCAGCCGCATCGAGTGGCTTTACGACGAAGGCGCGGTCATGGCGGCTGACAGCATCGTCTGCCGCATCGAGGCCGATGGCCGACTGCTGCTGTCGGCCGAGCGGCCGGCGTTGAACTTTCTGCAGCTGCTGTCCGGCACGGCGACGATCACGCGCGCCCATGTCGACGCGGTGGCGGGCGCCAGCACCAACCCACGCGGCTGCGCCATCCTCGACACGCGCAAGACCATTCCGGGGCTGCGCCTGGCGCAGAAGTACGCGGTGCGCGTGGGCGGCGGGCAGAACCAGCGGCTGGCGCTGTACGCCGGCATCCTCATCAAGGAGAACCACATCGCCGCCGCCGGTGGCGTGAGCCAGGCCTTGCGTGCGGCGCAGGCGCTGGCGTCGGGCGTGGACATCCAGATCGAGGTGGAGACGATTGCCCAGCTGCATGAGGCGCTGGATGCGGGTGCCGTCAGCGTGCTGCTGGACAACTTCACCGAGGCGCAGATGCGCGAGGCGGTGGCGGTCAACGCCGGCCGCGCGCTGCTGGAGGTGTCGGGTGGTGTGGCGCTCGATCAACTGGGCTGGATCGCCGCCACCGGCGTGGACCGCATTTCCATCGGCCGGCTGACGAAGGACGTGCGCGCGGTCGATTACTCGATGCGCGTGCTGGCTCCGGTTTAGAACCGGCGCTGCGCGTCTGGGCTTGCGCCCGTTCCGGACGCAAGCATCTGAAAGAGGCGCCGAGCCTCTTCAGGCGGTCAAGAACTCAAACTCGCTGGAGCCAAATCTGACCACTGAGACTGGTTCTTGCGCGACGCAACGTCGGCGAACGCGCCACTGTCGGAAGCCGAGGGCGCTTAGTGAGCCATGCTTTCAATCAAGGCGTTCGCAGCGGTGGCTGTTTCGAACCCCAAGTGGCTGGTCACGGGGACGGTCGTCGACAGGTCGGCAAGTTTCCATTCGTCGCCCGCCAGCGTGAGCCGTCCTTCGGGCGATGCATCGGAAGCCTTTCCGTTGGCTGAATTCAATTCAGCTGGCAAATCGTCATCGGCAAAAGCCGTGAGATCACACACACCCGTCAACAGGTTGCCGCCACCAATCGAGACGGAACTCACGATGAGCACGTCACGCGCCATTTCTTCCGCTCGTCGATAGAACACGTTGGGCTTCGCAGGCTCAGCCCAACCTGCCCGCCCTCAAAATTTCTGTTTAATGGGAAAAAATAGACTGAGTAAATAGACCAGCCAGAAATATTGAAACAAGCCTGCAATGAGCAGCAAAGACCATTCAGCGGTTCGACGTATGGGATCACCGTACGGACCAAGCATGTCTAAAAATGAATCCCCTGCCGTGACAAGGACGAAAGATGTAGGGAACGAAACATACGCGAGAACTATTTGAGTCCTCGCGTCGGACTGAAAGAGCGACAAGTACAGGCAATACGCCCAGTAGAGCGCGTACATGCCTGCACCGAAGAGTGCCAAACGAAAATGGCGATTCATATTTACCACGGCGCCGCAGGCAGTCGAGTTACTTGCTTCTTGAATGCCGATTGCATCAGAAGCGCGCCATTTAAATCACCCGGAAGCAGGGAGCCAGTACCGCCTCCCGTCACTTTTCCAGCAGCGAGCGCAAGCGATGCGGCGGAGAAGCAATTTGTCGTTGTTCTAAACACAGGAAACGCCGACCATGTTGGAGTGGCTCTAGAAGCACTCGCTGATGCGTCGAAAGCAGCATTGTCGAGCACTGACACCTGATATACATAATCGGCCGGGCGCCCTTCTGCCGCTACCGTATCCATCCAAGTCAGCGTTGTATTGGCTCCTTTCAACCCGTGAGGAGTCGGGAACTGACTTGTAATTGTTGATCCGTTCATTTCGCCGACAAAGACGTGACCAGGGGAGCCTTGGGAAATTCTTGATGTCCATATTGCTACGATTACATCGCGAAGCCCGGTCAAATCAACTCTTGAAACCGGATTCCCTCCGACATATGCGTAGGTGTTTGTGCCGCCTGCGAGCCCTGTTGGGTCAGATTGTGTATAGCGCCCGACCTGGCCGTCGTAATACCTATTCCAGCTGTACCAAAGCCCTGACTCCTGATCGAAGTACTGACCGGGGTAGCCAACATTCAAGCCACCCACGCTATCAGCCGCCACTTCCCGGTCAAACGCCCTATTTACGGCGCGCCAGACAACCTGCGCGGCGCTATTGCTCAACACCTCCGGCCGGCCCAGGTGATCGTTGTGGCTCGCATAGAACTGGCCATTGCGCACGATGCCAAATAGGCCCGTTCCAAACCAAACGTAGCTCGTTGTCTGCGGCCCGATCTCAGCCAGCAGTGCACCTGTCGGACCGTAGATATAGCGCGTCTGCCCTGCGGGGCTGCTCTTGTAGGCGCGCTGATTGAAGGCGTTGCTTATATAGGCCCCCACTTGGCTGCCATTGGCGGCAACGCTGGCCAGGCGGTTGAAGGCGTCGTAGCCGTAGCTGCGGCTGCCGTCCCAGCGGCCTTCAGTAGCAAGATTGCCTACTGCGTCATAGTCGAGGTTGCGCCATTGGTTGCCACTGAGAGCCCTCACGCGGTTGCTATTGGGCTCCACCGTATGGCTTAGCGTACCGCCGTGCGCCGTCTGCGTCTCGCGATTACCGGTACGGTCCCAGCTAAAGCTATGGCCGTACAGGCCGCTGCTGGCAGAGGTGACGCGGTCGTTGGCGTCATAGCCGTAGGTGGCGCTCTGACTACCGAAGATCAGGTCGTTAATGCGCCAGACGGTGTCAAGGTTGTTCTGGTAATCGACGCTGAGCTTGTGTGCGGTGCCACCGTCGAGCTGGGTGATGCGGCCGTCGGTGTCTTGCGTCAGCAGCAAGGGCGCGCCGTTGCCAAACTTCCAGGCATAGGGCTGGTTGGTAGCGGGCTGATAGAGGAAATTGCTGGCCGAGGCACCGGCCACGTTGCTTGTGACGCTGCTGACCCGGCCGTAGCCGTCGTAGCTGTAGCCGAGGCTCAGGCCTGCGGGGCCGCTCATGTTCGTGAGACGGCCCGCGGCGTCGTAGGTCCATGTGGAGACATAGCTGACGCCGGCGATGGTGTTGTCCTGCCGCACGAGGCTGCCGGCGGCGTCGTAGGTCCACGCGGTCTGGCCGGAAGCGTCGTTGATGCGGGTTAGCAGACCTTTGCCGTAGGTGCCCTCGTCGTACGTGAATGTCTCGGTGACGCCCGCTGAGCTGCGAGTTCGCAATCGGTTCAGAGCGTCCCAGGTGAAGGTGGTAACGCGGCCGTCTGCGCGCGTTTCGGTGAGCACCCGGCCCCAAGCGTCGTAGGTGTACTGGCTGGTGCCGGTGTCGGGGCTGGTCACGCTGAGGCGGTCACCAAAGCCGTTGTAGGTATAGCTGGTGCGCAGGTGCCTCGGGTCCTCTACATAGTCGACGCCGCCACGAGCGTCGCGGTGGATAGTGGTGATGCCGCCGTCGGGGCGAGTCTCCTGCGTTAAACGGTTCAGCGCGTCGTAGGCGTAGGCCGTGCTACGCCCTAGAGCGTCGGTGACGGACAGCAGGTTGCCGTTCTTGTCATACGCATGGGTGAGCTGTTGGCCATTGTTGCCAGGCTGCGTCCAGACCCGGCCGAGACTATCGAACTGGGTCTTGGCCAAAAACTCGCCAGCGGCGTTGCCCACCGGGGTACTCCCGCTCATGCTGGGCGTGCGGCGGTCTGCGCGCACGGTGATCGAATTGCCCGGAACGTCGAGATCCTGCCGGGCGAATTCGCTGGCCGCGTTGCCGGTTTTCTCCAGCCGACCGGCTGCGTTGTAGCGCAGGCGGGTCACACTGCCGTCGGAGTTGGCGATGTCGGTAACCTGCCGGTTGTGGTTGTACGTGTAGTTGGTGGTGACGTTGCCTGCCGGCAGCCGGCGGGTGACGCTGCTAAGGTTGCCGCGCTCGTCCCAGGCGTAGTCGGTGATGATGCCGTTCGCATCCGTGCTGCTGCGCGGGTAGCCCAATGCAGTGAAGTTGCTCCATTGCTGCGTGTGACCGGCTTCGTTGGTCTCAGACACGAGGCGGCCGCTGAAGTCGTAGCGGGTCACCGCCGTGACATCGCCCCCTGGCAGTTCGCGGGTTTGGGTCACAGACTCCAGTACGTTGCCGCCCGCGTGGAAGGTGTAGGCGTAACGAATGCGTCGTTGCACGCCCGTTGTGAGGTCAGTCTCCGTGACGCTGGCATCTCGGCCAACGGCCGGGCCAGACAGGTAGTAGGTGTAGGACGTGCGGGCATATTGGCTGCCGTTGGCGTCCGCATACGTCATGTCGCTCACGCCCTGGCCGGCCCAGGTGTTGACCCGGGTCTGCGCGTGCGGTGTGCCCGCCGCAGTGGTAACACTCAGCAGGCGTCCGTCGGCGGCGTGTTCGTAGTCGGTCTTGTTGTTGTTCCAGTCCAGCACGTAGTCGACATAGCCGTTGGCGTCATAAGCTGTGATGGCGGCGGCGGCGTTGGGGCAACTGCTCGTGCTGGCGCGCGAAACGGACACCAGGAGCTTGGTGCCAGGCTGCTGTGGGCTGTCAATGTAGCTATACGTGGTGGGCTGACCGCGCTCGTTGGTGATGGTCGTGGTTGTCGCGGTATAGCTGAAATCGTCACGTTCGCCGTTGGTCAAGCTGCTGTACTGGACTTTGCCGTCAGCGTAGTAAGCGTAGGTGCTGTAGCGCACGCCATTGATGGAAATGCCGGTCAGCAGATGAGAGCCATAGGGGCTCTCATAGTGGTATGTACGCACGTCCGGGTCCGCGCCGGGCGAGGTTACCGTGGCAAGCATTCCATTGCCGTTATAGGTGTAGCGCCAAATTTGATTCGAGGGGTCCGTCAACGCGCTAACACGACCATTTGTCCACGCAAACTTTACGACAGCACCATTAGGACTGCGTGCCTCGACAAGCTGCGTGCCAGTATAAATCAGCTGCAACTGAAGACCCGAAGAATCGTACATCCGCAGGAGCCGTCCATTGGTTCCAAACTCAAGATATTGGTCGCTACGAGAAAGCGTATAGCCTTCGCGAGGCGAGCCCTGTATCACTCCAGCAGCATGGTTTCCAGAGACCCGCATTGATCCGTCAATATCGCTGGTATAGGTCTCTCGGGTCCCGTTTGGATGTCGGTACAGGATCGACGAACACGAATAGACTCCGTCCATGTCAGTACCGCAACCCCGAGCTGTTACGGCGGGAAAGTCGAAACTCGAGAACCATCGACTGCCGAACATGGTCGCGCCCGTTTCGCGACTTCGGTACGTCCGCTCCATATTCAACGGAGCAAAGCCGATAAATTTATAGTCTTGCTCTGACTTTACTTTCTCGCCAGTTGCGATAATTACGGGCTTTTGGGTGGTCGTAGGCCCCGCCTTCGCTTCAGGGCATTTGCGATTTACTGGGCTGGAATTGCCCTCTTTCTCTTTTTCCTGATCCTGCCCTTTTGAAGGCTGCGGTGTAGTCGTGCCACTAGTACCGCTCGAGCTACCTCTGCCGCCATCACCAGGCATTAACCTGCCAGTTCTTTCATAATAGGCAACGAGACGCTGGTACTTCAATTCCATATCAGTCCACACCCTATGCCCGTAAATGCATATGGTGCCCTCAATAGGAGCTTCATCCATCATCCCGCAGGCATCGTCAGCAAGCATGGTCTCTTTTGACGATGGTTTGTTCAACGCGAAGGCTTCCGACCCACCAAGTAGCAAGAACAATATGGACAATATGGGGAGTATCCTGAAAATGGACAACCACTCGTGCCTGCCGTCATATTTATTAGTGTTTGCGGCCCGAAGAGATTGTGTGAATTTCATGCTGACATCCCATTTGCGGTAGTTTTGAAAGATCCTGCCAAAAAGAGTGGCTATAGTTCTGTGAAAAACCTTGGTGTAATGACGTTGATACTTGTGCTAAACCCATCGCAAGTGACGCCCTCCTGAGTTCTTGGCGGAGGTGGTCGGACAGAAGCGAGCGCTTGAGCCGATACACGTTCGTTGCACCTTGGGGAACTGGCTGCGTCAGTCGAATCCAGACCAAGACGGCGCAGGCGATATGGTTGCGCTGAATTCTGGCCTTGCGGCATTGTCACTTTCGGCGCCCGTAACTTGTTTTATGTCACGATGAAATTGCTCAATCTTCCTACGCAGGGGCCGCGCCGACGCGCTTCAGTAGGTGACTTAGCTCCGATAGGGCAATTCTTTGCCTCATGCGGGTCGCGCGCCATAGTACCTTTGTACTAATTTTCTTCGCGTATCAGTACGTGGTGCGCTCGCGCAACTGCTTCGGCTCGATTGCTGGCGTTCAACTTGGCGAACAGAGTTGCCAATTGATTTCGGACAGTATTTGCGCTGCGGCATCGCGATTTCGCTATTTCAGCGTTGGTCTTGCCTGCCGCTAGGAGCTTAATGAGCGAAATCTCGGACGCGCTGAGCTTGTGCGTCGGTTGCACGACAGGTTCAACACGGGAGAGAACGTTCATGAAAGCCTGGTGCAAGGGCGGCGTCAATACCCGCAACCGCTGGGCAACGACATGCCTTGGTAACAACGGATCAACCCGGGCGTATGTCATATAGCTCCCGAGCTGCCTTCTAGGGTCCAGCACTCCATGGGCAGCAATACGTCCTAACTTCAAATTTTGAATCTCAGCAGCCTCCCGGCTGGATACCGTGTTCGAATCAGCCGGCAGGTCTATGACGAGTGGAATGCCGGTAGACAGCCAATACTGCAGGGCCTTGCGGTTTGTCGTGGATTCAATGGAAAGTGCGTTTGCGGTTGCCTCATCTTCGTAGCCTAAGGCGATATGGCTATCAATCTTTAGTAATGCTTCCTTTCTGCGAGCAAGAAGCAACAAAACGCCCCGATGAGGTAAGAGCGGGCATACCAAATCTGAAAATATTCGTGCGAGTTGGTCCTTGCGCTCACAATCGCTGCACGCCAGCGTAAGCT